>JAABUK010010891.1_pt1 | contig 11996 bp, 16 predicted proteins | sample 5559141 | NCBI WGS metagenome assembly JAABUK01 (sample SAMN10711869, study PRJNA513367) | rock metagenome | isolation source: Antarctica rocks | place: Antarctica: Victoria Land, Pudding Butte nord | collected 2016-01-03 | reverse complement strand
TACAAGAGCGATGACATCCAGTACTTCAACAGAAGTGTTGATCAGGCAAATCAGCGGTACAAACAGCTCGGAGACCACATAAGCAACACTGAAAGCAAGCTCAAAGACACTGAGCACAGGTATTCAAACCTTACTGTGCTCCCCTGTGGCCACCAGTGGACATGCTTTTTTGCCTGCCCAGCAAGCTCAGCTTTGCATTGACCCACTCTTTCAGAAATGGTGATTCCATAAATGGTTGTACACACGTTGACGTATTAGAGTCGTGATGACAAAGCTGTCCAAGCATTTGGCTGTCATGGCTTCCTGTCATGGCATCTCAAGACGTACACGCATGCTTGCTCCTCACAGATGTTCATGTATTGCTGCAGGCTGAAGGACGCTTTGAAGCAGGTGCAGTATCTGCAGAGTAGCCACCGCGACTCTTCCTCCCATCACTCAGTTCTGCAGGAGCAGATGCACAAGCTGAGTGGCAAAGTCAGCCAGGCAACCCACTTCCTGGGAGGCGGCAAAGGGTAGGTGTCACCATCACGCTTGTTCATAAACGCAGTCGACTGTTTTGCGGCACAGTGTGCCTCTGCCTGAGCCGGGCTGTGTGCAGCTTAGCAGACTGCCTTTGCCATTCCAATGTCATGCATCATGTATAAGCTGCAAGCATCAAACAGTTGGTGGTCTGCTCTTTTTGCAGACCAGCACCACTGCATGTTTTCATCACCTCAAGAAGCATACTCTAACATCCCTCTGGTTTTCAGCTTCTGCACTTGAATCCAGTACACCCACATGATGCTGGTCATCTTGTGCACATGTTTCTCAGCATCTTCACAAAACCAAACCTTTCCTTGCTGCAGCAAGGGGAGCTGGCTATCCAGTGGCAGCGACAACTCTGAGGACAACCAGGAAGAAGAAGATGATAGTAGCAGCCTGCCCTCAGCAGTTGAGGAGCCCATCAGAGAGCTCATTCAGCAGCAGCTGGAGACCTTTGCTGCTGATAAGACTGTGAGTCACTTGCCTTAGAGCTGTTTATCTGGTGCAGAATTGTTCAAAAGTCTGTGTGCAATAGCGGCAGCAACATAGAATCTCTGCTGAGAGTGTGAGGCATTTGTATCCGATTTGTCAGCATCAATGTTAATCACATGTCTGTGTTGCATGTGTTTGTGTCTGCAGCCAGTGCTGCTGCAACTCAGCACAGCGTGAGCATGACAGTTTCTTGGAAGAAGCCAGCATTGTCATGTTCACGCTGTGCTGAGTTGCAGCAGCACTGGCTTCTTCCAAAACAGATTTGCACGCCCTGTTGCTATTGGCTTTTTGGGGTTGCATTTGTGGGTTGAATGCAGGGATTGCCTGACTGGGCCATCAAGTATGCTGGGGGACGGGTGATGGGTCACAGCAGGGTCTACAAGTCAGCCAACCCTTCCTTCTGGGACTGGGCCTACTGGGGCTGCCACTTCTGGCCTGGCTGCCATGCAGTTGTGCCTTTTGCTGCTGAGGTGATCTTTTCAACCTGTGCCTTGCTGCAAGATCCACCATTGCTCTCTCATAAAAGTTGCCTCGCAGTAGTTGTTTCTGCTGTGACATTCATGCCACACCTGCACGCTGCACATCAGCCTGCAGACCATTCACACTGCAGATTGGCAGTGACGTGCCAACTCTGTGACACTGTGGAGGATGCATGGTGACAAGCTGCATGGCAGTTGCAGTACCACACATTGCATGTTTCATGCAAGGTGAGGTGTGTACACACCCAGGCATGCCTGCAGTCCTGATCAAATGCATGATGACAAATGCATTCTGCTCACAAGGCTAGCCTGACGCAGCACCAGTGTAGCAAGCCAGCTCTGTATTTGGCTTTGTGACAAAGTGGCTGGTGGTGCAGGCATTGCTGACGCCTGCAGTGGCTCCTGGGCAGTGCCTGGCCCTTGATGGGACCACAGGCTATGTTGACATCAGGCTGCACCACCCAGTGTACCTCACAGGCTTCTCCCTGGAGCACATCCCCGCTGCCATTGCATACAATGTCAGCAGCGCCCCCAACAAGGTGTCCCTACAAGCCCTGAGCCCCCCTCAGACCCACAAGGTCAAGGGGGGTCTGTTCACCCCTGTCAGGACACATGGCCCGTACAGATATGATGTGGAGGCCAACTCAGCTGTGCAGACCTTCAGCATCTTCTCAGACATGCCTGAGCCCGTGTCCTTTGTCCGTCTTCAGGTGAGATGCTCTTTGCTGTGAGCTGATCTCTGACCCACTCTGCTTTTTGCCTCTGTATGTCTGCAAGTGCGTCAGTGGATAAGATGAACCATGTGGTGGAATGGTGTGGATATGTTGGAGACATGGCAAATGCAATAATGTTGGGTTGCATAACAGGAGCATGATTGTGGGCATGCCATTATTTGCGTGACCAGTATGCTTGTTTCCCTTTTGCTTTGTAATACCGTGCAACTGGTCAAGTCTTGTATGCATGTTGTTTTGTCCCATCCAGATGCACAGAGATGCTGATGTGGCAATGTGTGCTTGGTTGGTACCTGGGATTTTGCTGACTCACATCTTTCCCAGCTTGATTGGTACTGAATGCATGTCATGCACCTGTGCAGGTTCACTCCAACCATGGGCACTCACAGTTCACTTGCCTGTACCGCATTCGCGTACATGGAGAGCCTGCATAGTCCACACAGTACAAGAAGCAAAAAAGTTGTGATTTCTGTATATATTTAGACACATGCTTGCATGTTTGTTTTGTGTCATAGTGGTGTCAGTCAGTCTTTGCCAACACTCCATTGCTCAAGGGCATGCCAGTGCTGAGAGCCACTGACTTCCTGCCTGTTCAAATATGTCAGCTCCACCAAACATGCATATTTCATGTCCATGTGAGGCTATGTGAGCCTCAAATTTGCACGTGTTTTTGTTTGTTGTGCAATACATCTCGTTTGGTATTGCGACACTGTGCAAGCAGCTGCTCGGACTGTCAGTCACACCACTTTGATCAAATTCATGAATGATGAGCACTCACCGTCTGTATGTCTTGTAACAATGCACCCAGTGTGCTTATTTTTGAGCTGCTGCAGTCTGCATGCCAGCTTATTGACTGCAACCTTGTCTCAACGCAATGCAAACTCCAGTGTGATCTCTGAGCTCCTGCTCATCGACGAGCATGCTTCAGAACATGTTTCAAGCCTTGACGTAGATTGTTGTAATGTACACATGGCATGGCAAAAGATTAGGCAAGAATCCAAACATTTGGTTTCATTAAACTGCAACTGAAACACAGGCGGCAAATTATGCTAACTGAGACTGATACAGAGGGTACCATCAGCTGTAAATCATCGCCTTGAACATGTGACGACTATCTCAGAATTGCGCTCTTACTGCAGGCATTGAGCAAGTTGTGTCTTTTTCAGGCAGTTCCAGTCGACTTAGAACATGTCAAAATAAAGTGAAAGGCTAGATGACAAGTACACTGCACAGTTTTAGCAAACAGTTGAGACTTGGTGTTTAAATGTCACTTGGGTACAGCTTCTAGGTGCTTTAAAGTCAGGCAGTTGATGCCCAGATACCGGCAAATCTCATTGATATTATGAACAATATACGCAAGATACCCTGTGACCACAAAAACAGCCACAACCCAACAAGACACCTCAAAATGCACAACGTTGAGCAGAGAATTCAGACAGACAATCGCCATGGCAATCAGAGGCCACAGCAGAACACTGAATGGCTCCTTGGACATGTGATCAATGATCAACTTGGTGGACTGCTGAGCGTAGATGATGCCAAAGATTGCATTGACGGCAGGGGCCACAATGGGAGTCTTGAGGCAGAGGAACAGCATGATGCCTCCAAGAGTGTTCACTGTTTGCAGACTGATCAAGTGGCCGATGGCATTGCCCCTGCCAAGGGCCTTGTGCCCTCGCTCCTGAGGAGGCAGGGTTACCTGTGCCACAAACGCATTTGTGCACTGGCAACAAGAAAGAGATGAACACTGATGCTGTTCAGTATACACAACAGAAGCCACAGGTGCTGTGCACAGCAGTATGAACAGGAGACACACTGATACAGAGCTGACTGCAGGTTGTACTTGCATTCAACAAGCATAACATCATCTCATGGAGACTTTCATGCTTGCAAGTACTGCATACCAATGATGCATGCTGTGAGGATTCGAACGCAAGGTGTCAAGCTGATGCAGTCAAAAGTTGCATGACAGGAGTAAGCAACAAATACAGTTGAATAGTAGGCACAGCTCAGCACATCTTGGCATCTGTGATGTCAGGAACAAGGGTTGCCTGGAAGCATGTGGAGAGAGCATGAGCATGAACATGTACCTGGTCAACATTGAGGACTCTATAGAAGGCTGCAAGAGAGTAGCTGATGGCAAAGAAGGCGATGAACATCAACAGGCAGTCATTGACCAACAGTGTGAATGGCAGCTTGATGCCAAGCATTGCTGCTACATCTGCTCGCCACATTTCTGGCCCAAAGTACCCTGTCATGCTGTGCAACATGACCAAGAGATAGTTTGCCTCTGTGATGCCCCAGTATTTGTTGCCGTAGAACAACATACCTGCACAAACCATAGGAAGGTGTCGGCTGGTCTGCCAAGGCTGCATGTGAGGCTGTAGCTCCAAATTTGCTGAATTGAACTGAATGCATTGACACTGAGATATGCACAGATGCAATAAAAGGTGCAGGTCTCAGGTACAGTGATTGTGCATTGAAACAAAGGCACCAGCGTGAGGGCCATCAAATAAAGGCTTTGACAATTGTGCATCAATGCTACGCGTTTGTCACCCACTGAAGGTGGAACAAAGCAATGATCCTTGCTCATGCAGTGCCAAGTTTCAGCAAGATTAGGCTGGGAACTATACAGCTGAGGTGTGGCTCACCAGTATGATATTCCTCCCAATGCGCAAGCTGCCATGGAATCATGATGCCCAGTGACCCCACAACTGCCTTCCAACTGATACCAATGCTCAATGTCGCAGCAATCACAGTAAGGATCAGGTGGACTGAGAGCGCATCACAACCTGCAGGGTTGACATACGCTATTTGCTGGAGTTGAGAGATGCTTGTAGCCTGCAAGCGTTGGTCAAGCTGTGCCCTGCAAGTCAATCACTGTGCATGCAGCACGACAATCAGACAAGTCGCATTGCTCGAGGGCGCAATGCTATGCACGCATGATGGCCTGGCCAACTTGCTTGCTGCACAGGAAGAGAAAGTTTGTAGGTTATTGGTAGGACCTTGCTGTTGCTGTGTTACCATGGTCAAAGAGTTGTCCTAGCGGCGAGGAACTCTTGGTCCGCCTGGCTTGTTTGCCGTCTAAACAGTCGAGATGCAAATACCAGAAAACAGAGAAACCGTTGAAATAGTATACCCAGCGTGGAGCATTGCCTGCAATTATGCTTGCATTGAAGTGTGTCTGTTGACGTTGCACTGTGTGTCTGTTGACAGTACAATGTTCAGTAGTATACCTGCAATGCCTGGGAGGTAGAACAAGGTAATAACATATGCCACCACCAGAGCAAATATGCCAATCAACGTGATCAAATTTGGCGCCAGCCATAGAGGCAGAAAATTGACGATGCCTGTACGCAAAAGTCGGTAGTGGCAGGTGCTCCCAGAAGATACAGCATATTTTGATCGAGCATGACATCCCAACACAGGCAGCTGCTCACCATTCCAGAACGGCTGATGAATGTCATCGAGTATCGTGTATCCGCCAGATTTGTACTGATACTGCTTGAGACCTTGGAGCGCTCGAGGAGATAAGTAAGTCATACGGTTACACCAGCAGATGGCTGTCAACCTAACGGACGCTTTCGAGCGAAGTTGCGGCAACCCTCTCTAGGGAGATTACAAACAGATTAGATTGAGCAGACTACAGCGGCCGTTCGCAACGACCTGGCCAACCTCTGCGACCGCTCCGGGGTGACCGTGCTGATTCAAACCTGCACGATAGCTGCATTGCAGTGCCAGCCAGCATTTGGTGTCTAGTGCATGCTTTATGTCAAGGTGCTTGCTCAATCTTCGTGTTTGCTGAAGTTCTAGAACATCAGATGCTGCCATCTGACAGTGTCTGCTTGAAGAACATGCTTGAGGTATGACAGCCTGTGTGATCACTAGCTGCATATACCAGATATGTATACAGCAATCAAAAGAGAACATGCAGTGGTGATTGAGTACAGACAAGGATGGAGCACAACATGGTTCTGAATACAGGAAACAGCGGCACTGGTACATGGCTGCCAAAACCTTGCATGAGCTTCACCAAAGATGTCAGCATGTCTGCAGGTCACAGTGCCATGCCGCATGATGTTACAAGGTTTATCATTGTTACTGACAACTGGCGCTCAATAGTTGCATCACACAGATGTATCTTCAGAATGTCACACGTGCCTTACAGGGCCAACAACAACTCCTTATAAGAACATGCTGCAATGTGACAGCAATGCCTGAAGATGGAAAGTCTAAACGGTGATGACTTGGAGGTTAGCAATCTGACAGCGCCTCCTTTGCAATGTCAGAATGTAGATGAGTGGCCGATTTGGCAACTTCAATGTAAGGTCAGTCAGTTGTAAGCAGGGCGTTTTGCAGAGCCCCGGTGAACTGCCCTGCAAGGACTCATTACGTTTGACCGATAGATGTCCAGAGTGCTACGTGCGCGCTGTACTCTGGCTGTGACAGACTCACGCCACAATCATGCCATCGACACATTAAAGTCCCATCGCCAGAGGCAGTCAGAAGTTGGGCTGGAGTTCGGCTAAACGGTTTTGATCGGGTTGCAGCTGACCGAAGCTCTGCCATGGAAAGCCTAGAACGGACACTGCTTGATTGAGATGTCTTTGATTTCATTTGGTGTGAAAACCTCACGTTCTAAGAGGAAAGCTGCCTCTCCTCTCCCAGCTTTCGCGGAACCAGAACCTGACGAGCATGCACCTGCCCTGTCGGAAGCACAGACACTGTCGGAGTCCAACCGACTACAGGTGATACAGAAAACATGTCTCAATAGCTTCAAATGGTTCATAGTATTCACTGGCAAAGTCGTTCCTGACTTGGTGTAACTCATAGCATTGAGCAGCGTGCCTCTTTTTCTCTGCTTACACTGTTGTATCTGGTGGCAGAATGAAGGCAACTCTGCTGCAGATGCAGAAAAGTATTCGACAGCTCTTCACCTCTGGAATCAAGCAATCTCGTCGACACCGTTCAAAGCTCAGCTGCATGAGCAAAAGGCACAGGTGAATCTTGTGTTTGCTTTTTGTGCTTGCCATTTTGTGCACATATGTACTTTGTAACTAAATTTAATGTAAGTACAGGTTTTCCTTCAGCTAGGCCGCTTTTGGGATGCTGTGCAATGTGCAACTCGTGCAACAGAGTTAGATGTGACCTGGGCAGATGCATTTCTGACCCTTGGCAGGTCTCAGCTTGGCCTTGGCGAGGTACCGTTCTGACATGTACATGACAAATGCAAGTTCCTGTGTTTTTGCATGTATCAGCACTCACTCCCATCCTCTCATAAATTGTACGCTGGCAATTGCTTTGATCTGTCTGCAGCCTGAGCTTGCATTGAAGAGCATGGAGACAGCTCTACAGCTGCAGGTGAGAACACACTGCTTCAGCCAGCAGACGCGTTTCAGCCCACGTCTGCTCACTCTTGCAAAAAGCAACACCAACTGCTTGCATAGCATGATGCATGCTGACACAGAGTATGCTGATGCAGCCTGAGCTTGAGGAGGCTCAAACCGAGATAGCTGAAGTACGAGTGCTGACTCGACAGCGCAAACACCCTGATGCAACTACCAAACGGATCAAAGTTGTTTGAGTAGTTGTAGCTATAGGCTAAAGCCTGCACTTGTTATGGCTACCACTCATGAGCTATAGATACTGCCATATGCAACAACTACACCTGTGTTTGCCTGCTGTTAGTAACCTTCAGCATTTCCTTACACAGTGTCTGCCTCAGAAGCATGTTTTTTACCATGTGTGCTAGAGCCATTGGCCTCCGTGTAATATAAATGCAGTCAACGTCCATCAATAGCTTGAAAAGGATGGAGCATCAGTTTGCCTTTTATAAGGGCCTGATCGACCTTTTTGATGACGTTCCCACAGTCATGCAACACGTTCTCGAAACAAGAGTGGAGTCCCCACATGCCTTCATCAGTGTTCAAAGGAATGGGAGGTGCATGCTTCTTGACGTATGCAGTCAGAACAGAAGGGAGAGAGCATTTTTTGAGTACAAAGGAAAATGCAGCATCAGCAGCTTGCGTTATCGTCTGAGGGTCAAGGCGCCTGATCCGATCAGCAGGTTCATGGGAGTGAAGTGGACATAAAACACTGGGGTAGCCTTTGTCTGAAAAGTGCGCAGGAGGGACACAGGGCTTGCACCGTCTGCTGTGCTTGTTTCCTGGGATTCTGCAGACTTGGAGCCCCATAGCTGCACAGTGTGGTCTGCACTGCCTGCAGAGCAACACTACCTTAGACACCTGTACTGTGTCCCTGCCATGACTTCTCCTTGTAATATGAGGAGGATACAACAGACACATGTGTATGTAAGCACACAAACGCAACACTACACGCCTGGTCATCAATCAGTCGTCAAGCTGTCCATCAGATGGACATTGCACATTACAGCAGCAAGGACCTGGAGGAAGGGGCAGCTTGCCCAGTGACTTGACTCCAACAGGTTGGCAGTGCACATGCAACAATTGCTGACACTAGTTCTGTGCTGAAGGAATAGCAAAGGCTCAATTGCAGGGCTTGGAATAGCAGGTTTCACACTGCAGGGCCAAGCAAGCATGACAACAGGGTGTACCTGAAGCAAGTATGCTGCCGTCTCCCTTACTATAGGCCAGACTCCAGACAGGGCCCTTATGCTGTGGGGTGACCCCAAAGCGGCGGGCGTCCTTCAAGTCCCACAGCATCAGGCTGCCATCCTCACTGCCGGACGCTAGCGTCTGCCCATCTGGTGAAAAGGCAAGAGCTGTCACCTGAGCAGCACAGAGTTGCAAGTGTGAGCTGCATGAGCAAAACAAGAGTGCATCAACTGCCTTGTACCTATGTACAAAGGTGCCTTGTACCTATGTACAAAGGCAGGTCAGGGAGCTGGCAGCCGTGCTGGTAGGCCACAGATGGCAGGCTGCCGCACAAAGAGTGCATTGTTTGGCCATGCAAGCAGGAAGCAAGTCCCAAGCAACAAGCTTGTCTGCAAAGTGCAGCATGCAATGTCATAAAGTTTCCAGTCACACTTGTGACAGATGGTCCCAGACATACATTACAGATTGCATTTCTGCATGTAATCTGCATCAGGCTGAGTGCAGCTGGGTGGCTTACTGGAGAGCGGTGGCCAACAAAGACTCTGGCGGTGGAGGCATCTCTGATGTCCCACAGCCTGATGGAGCGATCACTGGAGCCTGTGGCTACATAGTGGCTGTTGGGATGCCACTGCACCACATCCACATCTGACTGATGGCCTGCATCACGCCACAGCCACAACCTGATTGCAACCTTTTGCCATCCAATTGTAGACACAATGAGATGGCCTGCGTCCTGTCTGTTGGAATGCTTCTTGCCTGTTTGGTGTTGGTGTTCTTTTTTTGGGGGAAAACATTCCGTGTAAGTGAGTTGTTTTGCAGCTCTGATGACAGATCCAAGAAATCTTTTGTACGTAAATGATGCGAAATTTGCGCGCATGAGGTGCAGTGCTCAAAACGAATTCAAAGCGAATTGTCATTTCCAGTCAACCCTTTTCATCTGCTATGCTCTGCAGTTCTGCTGTGTGTTCCTTGCTCCTTGCATAACAGGCAAGGAGATATACAGCTGTCAGGATTTAATGTAGCCCACCTGTCAAGATGCGCAGTGGAGAGGCTCGCTCTGTACACCACACCCTGCCTGTCTTGTCTGCTGAAACACTCGCAAAGTAATGACCATGCGGCGAGGCAGCCACATCCCACACTGGAAAGCTGTGGCCCCTGCAATCACCAGCGGCTTGCCACTTGCCCTGATCTGTCAGGTCCCTTGGCGGTAAATTACTGGGCAATGTGCTCTGGATATTGGACTGTCAGAGAGGGAGCAGCACAAGATGGGTGAGCAGTGCAAGCAACTGCTGACCGTCCACCTCAAAGCCCAACATGTACATCAGTCCACAACAGCTTCCAACATAAAGAGCTCATGGCCACAATGTCATGCAGTACCTTTGGCCCAGCTTGCGCCGCAAGGTTGCACTGGTGTCTCATGTAAGAGTTGACATCAATCAGCTACAGCCAGCTGAGGAGCTGGTGAGGTTGAGTCATTGCCCATGCAACAAGCTTGGGGCATCAATGCTCTTAGTGCTCTTGAACGATACTTGCACACACAGCTTGGAACCCTAACATTCAGCTGAAGTCGCTACACCCACTTGCTTACGGTCCACAGGCAGGTAGTAAATGAATGCCAGAGTTGGCAACCAGCCAAATCAGGCATGCAGTCCTGACTGTGCACATATACATGCACATACACATGGACATGCACATGGACATACACACGCACATACAGATTTTCAGCAACACTGACTCGAGGGGCACATACCTGTAGGCCACCAGGTTGACAGCCAGCTCTGTGCTCCACAGCCGAACAGTCCCATCAGCAGAGCTAGTGTACAGCAGCTGCTGGTCGGGACTGTAGTCCAAGCCGTAGATGGCACCAGAATGACCCCACAAATGGCTGACAGCACTGCCGCCTGCTGCTGCTTCATCAGAGGCCGGCCCTCGTGAAGCAGCCATCTTCTCTAGGTCATAGATGCGCACTGAGGAGTCAGCAAAGCCACCTGCAGGAGAAACGCATGTAAGTCATTTTGAGCACAGGTGCATATAAATTGTGTGATGACCACAGCGGCTGCAAGTGACATGTGCAAAGACCATGTTCAGGACTGTACATATATGACCCAGTGCAAGACGCGTATAAATTGAGTGCATGCAATATCCATAACAGCTGATGTCTCTGTTTGCGGAAGACATGTGGCAAGTGTAGATACAGCAGCCACCTCTGCGTTTGTGTTACTTTGTGCATTCATGGGATGGCAGAAAGCAGAAGGGACATGTCAGGGCTGCATGCTTGACAACAGCTATAACATGGCTGACTCCTGTTGGTGACAAGGGCATGGCAGCAGGTCAAAATCCAGATGAAGTACTGTGAGCCTCAGGCTGCATGATGCACTGATGGCTGACCTGCTACACAAGCTGCATCAGAGGATGTGGTGACACAGTTAAGCGTGTGATGGCTGTTGACAAAGGTGTAAAAGGCAGCTGAGGGCAGGGCAGTGGGGCTCAGGGCAGCCCGCTGCTCCAGACATTGCATTATGTCTGCCTCCAGCTCATCGGATATGCCCACCAAAGGGATCTGCATTGCACAGTAGAACTGACTCCAACAGCAATTCTTCATGCTACATAAAGCTACCTCTCACATGCGCTTTTCATTGACTCTGCCCGGGTGGTATCAGCCCTGATATGCTGCTTTGTCCTGTCCTAGCTTGGCAGCCAGCACAGCAACAGTGCTTGTCAAAGCCAAGCACTGTTGGCTTTGGCCTGTTGCTTGTCAGCATGCATCAGTCCAAATCATGACGCATGGCAATGATTGTCAGGTCTTGACCGGTGGACAGTGACCTGTGGCTCCATCCTGTCCTGCTGAGCTTCACGCTGGCGAGCACGCTCCTTCTCAGCAGCGCGCTTCAGCTGCTGGCGTGCTTTCTTGGTGAGGGGCTTGCCTTGCTCATCCACCTCTTGCTCACCCGCCTCCTCACCTGCAGCAGCGGCTTGCTGCTCTCGCCACTTGTCCTCCACACTATCCTGCAAGGTGGTCAGCCAATGCTGAGTCAGTGCCCTCCAGCTTGGATTGTGACATAGACAACCTGCATTTAGGAGTTGTGTTGCACAAATCAGGTTGTTTCAAAGCAGCAATTGAGAAGCTTGCAGCTGCAGGCAAACGTGCTCTTTTTGCTATGCAGTACCGATGCTCAGAGTTGGGTCTGAATGACACA
>JAABUK010010890.1_pt1 | contig 11996 bp, 2 predicted proteins | sample 5559141 | NCBI WGS metagenome assembly JAABUK01 (sample SAMN10711869, study PRJNA513367) | rock metagenome | isolation source: Antarctica rocks | place: Antarctica: Victoria Land, Pudding Butte nord | collected 2016-01-03 | reverse complement strand
TCGAATTAACTCATTTTATAGATTTACTCAACTTATATTAATCTGATGAGATTGACTGAACTTAAAAGATAATTATAATATTTCTCCTCTTATCTTTAATTTACTTAAATAGTTTAGCGATCACTAATAATTATAAAGAAAATGGAAAGGAAATAAAATATCGAGTATTTAAAATATAAGATAGAATGAATATTAAGTATTCAAGAAATAATAAAATGAGTGTTAAGTATTTAGAGAAATGATAAAATAAGATTTGAGTGTTAAGTACTTAAAGAATAAGATAAAAATAAGATTTAAGTATTAAATACTTGAAGAATAAGATAAGCTATTAATAATTATAAGCTGTAATCTATTAAAAGCAGAGAATCTGCAGAGTAAAGACTAACTCACGACTGCGTAATATCTTGAAAAGTTTCTGCAGAAGCTAATATAGCTTATAGATTATTAATAAAATTCTGCGGAGATCAGTATGTCTTATAAAGAGTTGACAGGATCCTGTGAAGATCAGTGCGCCTTATAGAGAATTGATAGAGTTGAATTTAACTCGAAAAATGAGCTGAATTCGAAAATAAGATCTACTTAAGATAGTATATTTTATAGACTGTTAATAGAATTGAATTTGCAGGAAAATCACGCAAAATTCGAGATAATAGAAAGTTAATAAGCGCAGTAAAGCGTTCACTAACATGTTTATTAAATGTTATAATAAGTAACAGACGCTATAATTAAGATAATTAAATAATCAGAAATAGCTTAATTAGATTAAATATAATTCTGTGATGATTGAGTTGTTAATATTAATTTAAGTAGAGATAGAGAATAGAAATAAGAAAAAATGCGATCGCGTTAAGTCTTTACTTAAGCTTTAAAATTAAATGCGGCTATGTTTTAGCGTAAAAATAAGTCTTAATACAAGATATTAGCATTATCAGAGCACTTTCAAAGTCTTAGCACCCCATTAGGCCTAGCGCCACCGCAGCTTATATAGATAATATAGAAACAGAGTTGTAATAATAAGATCTTATAAAATAAGATCGAGAACATCTGTAATAAATATCAGACAAATCTATATAAGAAGCGAGAAGATCTAATTTATTTTTAAGATAGATTAGCGATTCTTATAAAGTTAAAAAATCTGCGAATATAAGTAATTTAATAGATTTATAAGAGTTAAGAGATTAAGTATATAAGAGAATTAAAGATACTGAGATTAATTTAAAAATTATATTAATTTTCTGAGTTAATAAGAGTAGTAAAACGATATCTGAGAAACTATTATATTTATTAGAGATTAAAGACAAGAAGATAATGTTTAGAAGAAAAGTTATAATCTCTCTCAATTTCTAAAACATCTTAAAAGAATATCTTTATAAATTTTATAACAAGATTATTAGAATTAGAGAGGTTTAATATAATTCTTAATATAATAAATTGATTAATAAAAGAAAGATATTATATTATCTGTATAACTATTAATAAGAATATAATCGCGGAAAATATAATTAGAATGCTGTATAAGAATGTATAAAGAATTCATGATCTATCTAGCATAATTATATTAAATAAAGATTCTTAATTTATGAGTATAATATAATTATATTTATATAAGATTTTGAGTATTATTGCGAAGCTGTTCACAGCATTCTATTTATAAATAAATAGATAGATAGAAGTTGTAAATATAAAGATAAAGTATTACTTACGTAATTATATGAACTTTAATTAGAAGAATTGGGCGGAGTTATTATTAAGTGCGAAATTCGCGGTTAACGCAGTTATGTTTAAATCAATTCAGCTATTTTTATTTATAATTAATAAAGAATATAAGTCACAAATAAACTTTAACGCGATAGAGAAGTTAAAGATAATAAAGATAATGAATTAAGCTGTAGAAGACTTAAAGTCTAATAGAATTAATAATTAAGATTTAAAGTTAAGTAAGAAATCATTTAATTTAGATCTAGAAGAGATAGAAGAAGTAGATTAATAAGCATTATTAATTAGTGATATTTAAGAAAGAAAAGAAGATCTGATTATTAATAAAAAATATTTATATAATCAGATCTTATAAGAAGCTGAACGCGAAATAAATTAGTTTATATAAGATATTAAAGAAGCTGAGAAACGTGTATAAACTTAAATTATCTATATTTATAAAGATTTATTTTATCTTTTATATCACATTATTATTTAAAGATCTAAAGAATTTCTTATTTAAATAAGAATATCTTATATTCTTCTCTATTATTATGGAAATAAAGATAAACGCGAAATAAGAAGTAAAGAATATTATTAATATTAAAAGAATAAGTAGATGTCTTAAGATGAGAGTGTAGTAAATAGATTATTTAAAGAATTTAATATATTACTTAATTAAGAATCTTGAGAATTTAAAGAAGATTCTTAATGATTATTACTTAAGAAATCTTAATAAGTTAAGATCTAAGTAATTAAGAGATAACTTTAAAAGATAAGTTAAAGATAAGAATAAGAATAACATTTCTAAGTTATCTTTTAAAGAGAAGTTATTAATGAGCTTAATTAATAATAATAAGATTAGTAATTAGAAATAGAAGGATAATACTACTAACTATTAATTTAAGAATAATTAACTTGATAAGTTGGAGAATAGTATTACAAGTTATTATAGTTATAAAGAACGATTATACGTGAGAGATGATTATAGACTTAATTATAGAAATCTAACTATTTTACTATATATATAATATAGTAAAATGTTTAAGACTTAACACGCGAGTTTAACGCGTTAGAATTATATCTTCTGATTAGGTCTCAGAACTGAAGGCTATATTAAGATTAGCGGCCGTAATACGCATCTAATACTTCTGCAGCTTCTCTATAAGCTAGATTAGTTTCTGCAACTTAAGTATTCATTTTCATAGGCTATTAAATATATCTAGCTTGAGCTGTTACAGCACGCAAGTCACGTGTTAATTACTATTCTATTTTAAGTCACTTAAAGAGTTTAGCTTAAAGAATTATCACGCGTGTTAAAGATATGAGAGAGTAAACAGCAATAGCAGAAGATATAAATATAAATATATAGATAAGAGTTATGATAGCTACTCACAGGCGCTTCTTAACATGAACTTTAAGCTGAAGAACACAGAAGACTATAAGGGTGAGACAGATACTTACCCTCCATACTAGTGCCGTGACAAGTCTTGGCAGCGGTAACACTGATCGTCATTATAAAGCGGATTTGAACTCTTTATAATAAAGGATGATCTTTTTTCGTGTGGGAATGATTAGCGTGCGTAAAGTTGTGTGCATTTACCAACAACCGGGCTCATAACTCTTGAACCAAAAGGACCGCGATCACAATTGGCCGCTAACCACGTATTTACCTTTGATATTACCACTAAGGCAGAGTTTTGTTGGACCCCGAAGATCCTGGGGAGTATGCAATGGACAAATATTGGTTCGCGAGAGCAGCTTGTTACAGGGCCGAGCGCGAAAGGCTGATGGAAAGGCAGGAGGATCGAGACAGCAGGTCACCCACACCAGGATATGTTTCCCCGGAATTCTTTGGCTAGACCGAGCTCGACCGTGCCAACGTGCCGTTGAAATTGCTACTGAATGTTTTGCGACGCTCCCTGCCGGCAAGGCATTATTAGAAGCCGAAGACCACGAAGATTCTTCGACGGATCCTGCCTACTGGTGGAGCAAACAGAAGTACTACCCCGCCGAATTTTGGGCCATATATGAGAAGACGACACTCGAGCGCGCCAAGCGTCACGCAGACTGTACCGCTCGGGACCTGGCCACCTTCCCTGTCGGCAAGGCTTTGTTAGAAGCTGAAGATCACTGGGACTCTGCGATGGACCCTAGATATTGGCGGAGCAGGAAGAAGTATTATAAGACTGAATATAAAAAGCTTCAGCAAGAGTTTTGGGATCGCTGGAAACCCACACATCTGGACGGTGGAGGGTCAGCTTTCGAGGCTTTGAATGACTCGAAATCGAAGACAAGAGCACGGCAGCCGTCGGCGACCAAAGAGCGTCGCACGACCAGAAGCACGAGGAGTACCACACAAGGAAGGAAAGAGACCGACCAATTACAATTGGGGGCCATTGCGACCAGTCCGAGTCGGTACGCGGGCACAAAGAACCCACCCTCCACAGAACGTCGCAAGAGCAAGGACAGATACCGACGCCGGAATGCGTAGGTGACCGAAATAGAGCCTCCGTCATCACCCCCAGGCTAGTCTGCTGCACAGGAGCCACTCAATGGCTACTTGACCCCAAATTCTGACGGACCGAGGACACGTCGGTCAGGGATCAGAAGCCGTTGCAAGAATTCAGATCACGAAGACGGAAGGTTACAGATCCGAGCATAGATGGGAGACAAAGGAAGTCCCAATCACAATCACAATCACAATCACAATCACAATCACAATCACGGAACCCTTACGTGACCCCAAGCTCCCGGAATTTCTTCAAATCCAAAGCACGACAGCGTCGTAAGTACAAGGGCGCTGTACGACAGAAACGTCGCCGGGATGCGGACAGCACTTATCACGGGTCAAGAGCAGTATCCCAATCAAAGAGGCAATCTCTTCCCGTCTTCGCTTGGGGGGGCATTTTCTTCGAGGAGAAGATCTTTGAGATCGGTGATTAAGAGAGTTTTATCAAGCGATTTCGATTCTCCTCCACCGTTGATAAAATGTGCAGCATCACCGAAACGAGTATTCCCATTTAAATTGGCGGTGGGATACTACACCTGCTCCTGATCTCAGCCCGCAGGTCTATCTACTTGCTGCAGTCTCGGACCGGATGAAGCCATCCTGGTTTGCTACTGTCATACTACGCAGAACTCTACGGTTGATGGAGGAATATATATCTATCTCGTGACAAATTCTTTTCTTTCTTCAGTCTTAAGGGGCTCGAGACAGCCGTAGCCATTTTTGCTTGTGTCTAACTACTTGACTGCGGGTCACGTCGTTGGGGAGGAAGAGGTTTAGAAGGTACTTTTCATATTGCCGTTGACTTAACGCGAGATTTTTGTTAGAGAGGATGATAATGCGATCAAGACGGGAGAGTGTTGACAAGAATATGATGAATGAGTGTATGCAGGAGGAAGCTATCTACGCAAACTAGCAAGGAAGAGGAAAACAGGCCTATGCTGAGTAAGCCGCCAAGGAGGACCTACAACACACCCTCACGAGTGCAGCGGTAGAGACGAAGCCTGCTGTCGCCTCAAATAGGCAATGATATAGAGAGCCATGATGTTGAGGTCTTCCTGCTTACTCAATCCTCCTGGCTGTCCGTATCCGTCCCTTCACCTCCTCGAAATGGCCCAATTAGAGCACGCCATTTGCCATATCCTTCCAGCTTCAGTGCCGTGATCAATCCATCAGCCAATTGCGTGTCAGTGAGCACATATTCCATTAAAATAGTCCCATCATCAATAGCTTTTTGTACGATTTGATATCGAACGTTGATATGCCTTCTCCACCTCTTCCATCCCATCTTCTTAGCCAACGCTATAGCTTCTTAATTGTTGTCAGACAAATTCGGCTTGAATAGCTTGTAGAATGTCTGTTGAATTGATGGAATTGACTGTCTAAATCTATGTAGAATTGCGCGTAGAATGAGTGTTATATACTTAAGAAAATGCTCGAAATAGTCTTGTTAGATAGGGCGGTTGAACAGGACGCAGGCTAGCTGAAATCCGTTCAATAAACGTCCTGAGACCTAGGCTGTTTAACACATCTCCTCAGCTTTTATTTCAGGCGAAATTGAAGCTGGATATGAGCCAAAATAACGCGAAATAGCGTTAAATGAGTGAATCAGATCTTGAATAATCTAGAAACGCGTAAAAACGCGTAGAAATGTTTCTGATATTTATTCTTGTGCTGAAAATTGACATTGATATTATTATATTTCTCTTAAGCTTCTCTAGCGTGATGATAAAGAAGAAGAGAAAGAAAATCAGAGAAATAGATTCTTTATATTATTATTGTAAATGATGTTAATGATAACGTAAGTAATAATGTAGAAATTAGATTATTTGCGAGTTATTCGCTATTCTTCTTCTTAAAACAGATTAATTTATTTAATATATCTATTAAATTTAACTGTTAAATAAATATAATATGCTTTTAAATAAATAGAGTCTTAATAAGATTATTCGCAGATATTTCAGCTGTTAAAATCTATTTAATAGCTATTCGATCAGCTTAAATCTTTTATCGAAGTTAGTACTGATATATATTAATATGACGCAGCTTAATATTTAATTTAAAAGTCTCTTTTTTAATAATTTAGATGATCTATTAATTATCGCAGTTAATAATAATCTGTTACTTAATATTAAATTATATAACTCGAAAAAAGCGTTCTCATTATAATAATTCTTAAGAGATTAGAGATAATAATAGAAACTCGATCTTAATACTTAATATAATAATCATTTTCTATTTTATAACTCTCTAATTAATAATTCTTTAATATAGCTTAAAGAGATATTTATCGAAGCTGCGATAAGTAATTAAATTATTTGCGAAGATGATATTACTTAAGTATTTAAATAGCTCGCTATTATTATATTTTGAGTATTTAATTATTAGATTTTGAGAGATATAAAGATAGAAAATAATGCGATTTAAGATAATTAAATAAGCTATAGATAAATTTAGTAAGAAACTAAGATAATTTAGAGATAAAAAACGTTATATTAGATTAAGAGATAATAGCTGCGAAATTTAGAGAGCTTACGCGTTATTAATAGGCGAGAATTTATTATAAGATAATCTGCGCGTTATTATTTTAAAGAAAAATGTTGATAAAGAAGATAAAACTTTTTAAAGATTATGAAATATTAAGAAGACTGAATTTTAAGGCGATTTTAATTATATATAAGTCTTAATATAATTATATTTTTCAAGTATCTTAATTTCGCTTAATTTAAATATCTAAAAATCATTTTAGTTCACTCAGAAATCTTATTTTAAATTTATGTAAAAGAGCTATCTTAAAGATTTAAAAACAATCGAAATTCTTCTTATTATAAAGAATAATAATATCGTTAATATAGAAAAACACTAGAAGATGATTATTAATATATAAATAGTTAATATTTAATACTAAATATAGATTTAGCTCTTTAAGAGTTATGTTAAGATGATTATATTATAAGAGCGGAGATTGCTTAAGATTATAAAGAGCGTGAAAAAGAAGTCATACTGAATTTAAGTATTAAAAGTTCTTAAAAGAATAGTAATATATCTGCTTATTTAGCTTACTATTAATAAAGATATTAATAATATTATATTAATAAATTTCCAGATTAAAAGCGACTGTTAAAGCTATTAAAGCTTGAAAAGTGTGCGTAATTAATATAATTATATAAGTATCTTACTTAATTAATTGCAAATCTTTTTATATGCAAATTCGAATCTTAAATTTACTGAGATAATTATTTATATCGAATTTATATTTAAATATTTATATTAAGAGTAAGAATTTAGCTCTTAAATCGATATTTTTATTTATTTATTTATATATATCTCTTTTTTCAAGTTCTTATATCTTAATTTAAATTGTTTATCAAAATTCTCTCGTAAATTAATGTTTGATAAGTTATCTTCATGCTTTTAATTCCGCAGATAATATATTTCAATATAAATCTTCTCTTCTATTAATTTAATCTTATATTAAGAAGGTGAAGATAGAGTGAAAGAAGATGAGCTTGAAGCTCTATTTAAGGGCTACTGTGTAAACTGCGCGATATATAGATTTTCAAGTGCGTTTTACATCTTCTAAAAATATATTTTAAGGATTAAATTTAATTATTAAATAAGAATTCTGCTTGTTATTAGATATAGACTCTTTATAAGCGTTTAACAGACGATTATAAATCTATCTGAACTGATTTAAAATAATAAAGAACTTAGAAGTAAAATCAGGCGTAAGTAATTGATTTAATATTGAATTTAATATCGAATTTGATTTAAAAGAGAATGTTAATATCTTATTTAAGAACATAAAGAATTCAATATCTTTAAAGACATTAATTTGCTTATTTTGAGTGTTAGTAATACTCTTAACAGCTGTATTTAATGAGGAAGAGCTTAATAACTGAATATCGAGAATTTCGATAATCTACTCAATCTTCTTATATAGAAAATGGTCTAAATCGATATCTTCTAAACTGTAGAATAGAGAATTATTAAATTTAATATCTCTTATTCTGATCACTTTCTTCTAACTGAATATTTAAATTCTATAGATATTTGATAAATTGTAATTAATAAGATGCTTAATATAAGCTCTTGACTTAAGCTTCTGAGTATGAGAAATATATTTATTCAGAGAATAGACTTGATAGTTATAAATATGAAGATAAGATAGATCGGATTTTGCGTTTATAAGAATCTTAATAAGTGTTTTTCAGCTTAAAAAGCGTTTGAGCGTATAATTATTGAGATAACTTATTATTTTGAAAATTTCAAGTTATAAATTGTCTGATAGAGAGCTTATTATTTATATATAGCGAGCTTTCTATATAATCACTCTCTCAGAGCGCTTAACAAAATTATTCTAAGTCTGAGTAGCTGACGCTAAGCGTTCTATAGTAATTTCTCTTTCTATAATTAATTTATTGTATTTGTAATCTAAGAAGATCTCTTTATTAATTCGGAAATAGCGAATTTCTTATTTATATTAAGTCTTCATTATATTAAGAAATTCGGTGACTATTTTAACGCTCTATAACTTTTTTGTGTGTATATACACGAAATTTATATTAGTAAAATAATAATGAAAGTAACTGATCTATTTTTTATTATTGTAGATTATTAACAGCTGAATTAGATTATATAAGACGCGGGTAAGAAATTTATTTGCAGAATCTTTTTTATTAGATTTTCTTAATATTATTTCTATTATCTTGCTTAACACACAGATCTCGCAGGCTATTAATAGAATTGAATTTGTGATAATAGCGCCTGTAATATTATTTTGAAGATGAAAGATTATATCTGATTCTGAATGATTTATTAAGATGTATTAGCGAGTAGTTAACGCCTCTATATTTACTTGTGAAGTTGTGCTTAATATGAAATTTAATATAAAGATCTTGAGAGAATTATATTTGAGTATTTAATAAGATTTAATTCGTTATATAGTGTAGAAGATCTTTTCGTTACTCTAATAATATAGTCTCTATATTTCTATATTTTAGTGAATCTCTTTTAACGTAAATCGATATAAAGAGATTATATTTATGAAGAAATTAAGAGTGAGAGTCATCTTAAAAAGAGTTATTGTTTTTGAATCTGTGAATATCTATATAAAGATATTTACACTCTCAAACATCTTAATAGAGTAGATCGATTTGTCTGTTATTAGCTTATTATTTTTAGTAGCTGAACGCTCGAATCGAAATCTTAATGAATTGTTATAGATATGAGAATTCGCGTTTAAATCGAGTATTTAGATATCTCGTAACTTATAACTATTTTGATCTACTGCAAAAGAGATTATATTAGTGAATATCTCTAAATTTGAGTATTTTTTCTCTTTCTACAATTCTATTACTAAATTCTAATTTTTCTTGTTCTTAAAATGAGCTCTTTTTTATTTTATTTCTACTATTCTTTTAATTCTTTCATTCTGAGCGATTTTGTTATTTACAGTCTTCTATATTTCTGTATTTAGAACTTATTCAGCTGATCTATTCTGTTTAATTATGTAGAAATAGAAAAAGTAAGAGTGAATTTTAGAGTAGAGATAGAGTTTAGAAGATAGAGATATCGATTTTTTAGAGAATTAAGTGTCTATAAATAACTTAGTAGATTCTTCTTACAGTATTACGAAAGCTGTATATAAGAGCGTCTTGAATTCTATTTTATTAATCTAAATATGATTTTGAAATAACTTGATTAGATTGAATAAGATCGATATATTCATCTTTTTTCTAAATTTCTTCTTCAGATATAGCTTATAGAAGCTTGTAAATATTGAGTTAACTTTCTTAATAACTCTAATAAGATTATATAGAGAATACTTATTCTGAATCTCTGAAAGATTAACTCTTTTAATATTTATATATATCTTTTCTCATTATTAAAGTTATTTCTTATATTATTAATCTTTTAAAGTCTTTTTTAAATTTAAATATAGTTAAGATAGCTCTAATTATCTTACTCTATCTATTGAAGCAAATCTTTTTTATAGAATCTTGAGAATATTATATATAGTATTAAGATTTATTATAAAGATTAAATTTGAACGCGAAATGATTTTTATAATGAATTTTTATAAATCGTTTAATACAACTCATTTCTTCTTATAATCGAAGAGCTTATTCTTATATTTTTTTCGAAGAAGCTTATATATCTTTATTTAATTCCTGTTTAGCTCAATAACTAATATAATTATTAGATTAATGTTTCTAGAAGTTGAATTAAATGACTTTTTAAGAATAGTTAAATCTTCCTCCAAATCCATGTTAATATATGATAATATATCATTATTCTGTGCTCATTTTTAGACTATAAATAGTCATTCATCCTAATCTCTTAGAGAATCGAGAATAACCGTTGTACGGGTGATTGAGAGTAGAGAAGAGGATATTCTGTTATCAATATTTGAGTTAATTGAATGGAGAATATAGATACTCAGTATTAATTGCAGGATAGCAGACCCGGGCTCATAACTATCAGACAAATTCGGCTTGAATAGCTTGTAGAATGTCTGTTAAATTGATGGAATTAACTTTAAATCTATGTAGAATTGCGCGTAAAATGAGTGTTATATACTCAAGAAAACGCTCGAAATAGTCTTGTTAAACAGAGCGGTTAGACAGAATGTAGACTAGCCGAAATCCGTTTAATGAACGTCCTGAGATCTAGACTGTTTAATAATTGTTGTTAGACAAATCCGCCTTGAATAGAATTGAAGTGTTTGTTGAATTGAATTGAGTACAATTAAATAAATATAATTGATTATCTAAATCTATGTAGAATGGGGTATTGAATGAGTGTTATATACTTAAGAAATGCGCTCAAAATAGTCTTGTTGAATAGAGCGTTAGATAGGGCGCAGGCTAGCTAAAACCCTAATTAATGAACGCTCTGAGGTCTAGACTGTTTAACACACCCCCTCAGCTTTTATTTCGGGCGAAATTGAAGCTGAATATGAGCCGAAATAACGCGAAATAGTGTTAAATAAGTAGATCAGATCTTGAAGAACCGAGAAACGCGTTTTACTGTAGAGATTATGAATGAAAAAGTGCGTAGAATTATTAAAAGTAGATTATTTGCAAGCTATTCACTATTCTTATAATTCTTATCTTTCTATTTGTGTGTTTTAAGCTCTATAAACAGTGCATCTCTATATAGATCTTCTCTTTTATTGAATTATTCTCATATAGAGGCCGAGAAGACAAAGGCAGAAGAGGTAGAGACTGAGGAGGTGAAGATAGTGAGTGTTGAGCTCTGAGTTGAGATTATAACACAGACTGCGCAGAATATAATTTTTTAAGAGCGGTTTTGAGTGTATTTTAAGTCTTTTAAGTGTATATTTTAAGTGTTAAATCGAGAAATCGTAGAATCAGGCGCAGGCAGCTCGGAATTCAAGGCAGAAGGCGATTCAGGCGTAAATGACTGATTTGACGTTAAATTTGATGTTGTATTTAAGTGGATTGAGTGGATTGAAGGCGTCAAAGCTGTAGAAGGCTGTTTTGATGTTGAATTTGATTTGATTGAGTGGATTAAAGGCGTTAAGGCCGTAGAAGATTGTTTTGACGTTAAATTTGATTTGATTAAGTAGATTAAAGGTGTCAAGATCATAAAAGACTGTTTTAATGTCGAATTTGATTTGATTGAGTGGATTGAAGGCGTCAAGATCGTAGAAGACTGTTTTGATGTCGAATTTAATTTGATTAATAATGTCAAGATCGTAGAGGGCTGTTTTAATATTGAATTTGATTTGATTAAGTTAATTAAAGATGTTAAGATTATAGAAGAC
>JAABUK010010888.1_pt1 | contig 11999 bp, 6 predicted proteins | sample 5559141 | NCBI WGS metagenome assembly JAABUK01 (sample SAMN10711869, study PRJNA513367) | rock metagenome | isolation source: Antarctica rocks | place: Antarctica: Victoria Land, Pudding Butte nord | collected 2016-01-03 | reverse complement strand
CGCTGATACTGTTCCGCGGCTTGCGCGTATTTGCCAGCCTCATCATAGTAGCTGCCAAGCTGGCCGAGGATACTCCAACTTTTCGGTGCAAGGCTGGCGGCTTTCTGCATCATGGGTTCCGCCTCAGAGTTACGGCCCTGACTCACCAACAAAGATCCTAGAGCAGCATAGGCCTCGGCGTTGTACTTATCCAGCTTGAGGGCCTGATCGAGTTCCTGGGAGGCGAGATCGGCCTTTCCGCTCCAGAAATAAAGGGTTCCCAGCGTGACATGAGCGGAGGCGAGTTTGGGCATGAGACTTACAGCACGCAGACTGGCTTGGCGCGTGGGCTCAATGAATTTTGTATCACGAAGGTGGATGAACTGTAACAGGTTGGCGCGGCCCAGGTCAGCAAAGGCAGGCGCGAAGGCGGGATCTTTCGCAGTAGCTTTTTGAAGGAGCGGGATGGCGGTTTCGAGAGCCTTCGGGCGGTAATAATGTTCGAGAAGAGTATGCGCCTCTTGGTAATCATCGTGGACGCTGCCGATGGGAGTGGCGTTAGAATCATGCGGAAAGATTATGTTGCGTAAGCTTGGGATTGTCAGCGTGAGGCCCGCAGCCAGTGCGGTGAATGTGAGGGCACTCCAAAGCAAGCGGTTGCGATTGGCAGGCGGTGCGGCTGGTGAGGGTTGACTCTGCCCCATGGCTTCGCTTAAAGCCGCGATCATTTGGCCTGTGCTCTTATAACGTTTTGCAGAATCAGGATTTGCAGCTATTTCGACGACACGCGCCAACGCTTCCGGCAGATCGGGGCGCACGTCGAGAAGGGTAAGACGGCTGCCATCCGAGTGGGCGGAAACAACGGCCGTGAACGTATTGCCGCTGACAGGATAGCGGCCTGTTAAGAGGTGAAACAAGAGAATGCCCACCGCGTAGATATCGCTGGCAGTTGACGCGGGTTGATCGTTGAGGATCTCCGGGGCCATGTAGAGGGCGGTTCCCACCATGCGCGACGGGGTGCCGTGCTCATGCGTGAGGCCGAAATCGAGCAAGAGGATGCGGCCGCCGCTTTCGCGCATGGCATTACCGGATTTAATATCGCGATGGAGCAATCCAGCGGCGTGTACGGCGCCTACGGCTTTGCAGAGATCGATGCCGATGAGAGCGGATTCTTTCGCGCTGAAAGGGCCATCAGCCTGGACGATAGCGGAGAGCGTTTTGCCGTTTACAAAATCGCTCCAGAAGCCGACGCGATCGTTATATGTATCCACTCCGTAAACGGAAACGACGTTGGGGTGGCGCACTCGGGCGATAGAGCGGGCTTCCTTGAGGATGGCTTGCGCTTGCGAATCGCGATCAAGCGCGGCAGGAAGGAGAAGCTTTAGTGCGACCTCGCGTTGCAGGGTGGTGTCGTAGGCGCGATAGACTTCGCCGAACGAACCTTCACCGACTTTTTCAATGAGCTGGAAGGGACCCCAATCGCCCGTGAGAGGTGCGGGCGCGGAGCCTGGGCCGGCAGTCATGGTGGAAGTAGGTTCGGCCAACTTACCCTCCAGGGCGAGTGGAATTGCCAAGTATAACTGAAGCTATCTGGAAAGAAGCGTTTAATCAGCGGTCCAACTTGCGCCGAAGGGCTTAAGGAGCTGATTCATGGGATAGGTCTCGAGCTTGTGCGGCCAGGACCATCCCAGGCCCGCAGCCAGCAGACCTCCGCCACCGTTGACGAAGGTTGTGATTGCGTTCACCTCCGCTGGCGTGAACGGTCCCCACGAGTTGGCGATTACCACGATGCCGGCTTGTGCGAGTTTCGAGGCGTTGCTTAGGTCCTCTACCTTCTCCACCTGATAGCCCTGGCTTTCTAGTTGGCTCTGTATCAAGCGCGGGCTCATGGTGGCTGAACGATAGAGCACCGGCGTGTCTTTGGGCTTGGCAGAAAGGATGACGGTTGCCGGGCGCCCGCCTTGCAGCCAGGCGAGCGCGCGATTGAGAAATACGTTCGCACCGTTCTTATCCTGGTAGACCAACATGGCTTCGTGCCCGAGCGTGAGCACCCTGAACTTTGCATAGGCGCTGAACATAGCGTATGCGGGCTTATAGCGGCCTGGAACGATGAGCTTCCAGTTTGCGGGTGCGGTGGGAGCGACTTCACCCACCTGCGCGTCGGGCGCTATAACGGACTCCAGCGGGAAGATAGCGGCGCGGGTGGAAAGATCCTGAAAGATGGTAGCGGCTTGGGCGTCGATGCTTTGATCAGGGGCAAGCTTGGGAGTAGCGACTGGGGCGGCTTCGCTCCAAATTTGGCCATCGCTCAGACGCATGAACAGGGCGGGCATCCAATAATCGTTGCAATCCAAAATATGACCGCGCGCTTTTCCCATGGCGCGATCGATGCGGCCGTCCTTGGCTAGCTCCGCGAACAGTTGCGGCATAAAGCGATCGACGGTGGACATCTTGATGTTGCCTTGCATGGCAACAACGGCGGGAACCCCGGCACTTGCCAGCATGGGGCCAAGGGCAGCGAGGGCACCGGATGCAGTTACCGAGGAGCCGTCCGCACCCGCACTTTGACAGGAGGCGAGCACGATCAAGCGCGGTTGCGGGTCCATGTTCCGGATACCCTCTACTAACCTAGCGGCGTTGATGGGCTCTTCACTATCTTCCAGCCAGAGCATGGGGGTGAGACTGCCATTTTGCTGGACCAGACCGCCGTGGCACACGAGGTAGAAGATATCGCAGCCCATTTCGAGTTCTTTCAGAATGTTGTCGAGCGTGGCGGCAACGGTTCCGTTAGGAGGCGAGGCCAGAGTGGTGAACTGGAAACCGGCGGCATTGAGGCCCGTCTCCGCGCGGTGCTTTTCATTCGGCACATCAATGGGAGCGAGCCCTTTTTGAGGATCTTCCGGGTTGATGGCCTGATCCAAATTGGGAGGGTTGGCGATGGCGATGAGCGCTTTGAGGTTTGTCTTCGCGCTCAGCGGACGCAGATTATGGCTGGATAGAAAACGCGAGAAGAGAATGGTGTCGCCGTTGAACAGGGGATTGCCGGCAGTATCGCGCAGGCATTCCCAGCGCACGTGGTGGAGTTCCTGAGCGGCGGGTTCGATGAGCAGACGGATGCGGAGCATGCTGCCCGGACCTGCCTGATCAATCTGCGCAGCGGCCTTTTCGAAGGCGTCCCTGACGTTGGGTGCTTGGAAGAACAGTTCAGAAAAGCGGGCCTGGTACTTGCTGTCTTCGGTTCGCAGATTGGCAAGTTCTTCGAGATCGATCTTGAAAAGGTCACCTGGGAAAATTTCGTCCTGACCGTTGAGACGGAGGCGCGAGGATACGGGGTAGCCCGCCTGGGGAGCGGGTTGCGGCCCGATGGTGAATTCCAATTCAGCGAAGACCGGCATGCTCTATTGGGCCGTTCGCCACGGAGAGAGATCGCGCCACGTGGCGAGAGCTTGTTTTGCCCAGGTTGTAGATTTATCCGTGTGGCATGTGGTGCAGGGGTTTGGAATTTTGTACAGCTCCGTGGAGGAGGGCGGGATGAATTTGAAGGTGTGGCTGCGGACGAAATCGTCGGGAAGCGTTTGCTCGATTTTGGGCATGTGGCAGGCCAGGCAATCGTTACCAGGGCTGTTGCTCTTGTGGTGGGAATGCGCTTCCAGCGTTGCGGCGTGCGGCCCGTTGGGGGACTTGGGGCCGTGGCATTCCAGGCACATGAGGTTACCGGGCTTGATGAGGTCGGCATTGTTTTCGGTGCCGTGCGCGTCATGGCAGGAGTTGCAGGTGACGCCCCTTCGGTACATTACGCTCTGGATGAAATCATTGCCCTGCATGCGGTTCTTGTGGGCGGTACCGTCGGCGAAATGGGTGAAGGTGGTTTCGCCGAGCTTGTGTTCTTCCAGTTGCCAGAAATCGGAAAGGTGCTTACCCATATGGAAGCCGACGGGCCAGTCGTAGGCTTTTCCGGCGACTTGCGGGGTGAGGGGGCGGCCTTGCGAGTGGCACTGGATGCAGGTGTCATTCGCATCTACAGAAGGGAGGCGCGTGGGGTTCACGATGTTGGCTAGCGAAGGGCTGGCGGCGTGGAGGCTGCCGGGGCCGTGGCATTTTTCGCATCCCACATTCCACTCGGTGACCTTGTTGGTTTCGACGTTGAAGTTTACGGAATGGCAGCCATCGCAGGTGGGGCCGGTGGGGCGCTTCATGTTGTCGTCAGGGTAGAAAGCGGTCCACCAATCGGTTCCTGGTTTCACGTGATACGGAAGCCATTTCTGGTGGGTGATATCCCATTGCGCCTCGAGCGGAAAATAATTTTCGCCGACCTTGGTGAAGTAGCGCTGCTTCCACTTACTGCCGTAGACGAAAGCAATGTCTTCACGCTTGAATTTGACGATGGCGGGATCGGCTTTCGAGAGATCGGGAATGATGGCGTCGGGGTGGAGCTTGGGGTCGCGCACGACGTTTGCCATCCGGGTCTTGCTCCAGCGCGCGTAGATTTGCGGGTGACAGGTTTTGCAGGCTACGGAACCGGTGTACGACGCAGTCTGGTTCTGAGCGCACACGGGCAGTGTGAAGGCGAATGCAATAAGGAGCAGTGATGGGCGCATTTTTTTGACGCTTGCTTACGATATCAAACCGGCAGTGCTCCCCATTTTGCTTCAATATGAAATCGTGCGCATTGGAATTGACTCCGGGGGGACGTTTACGGATTTTGTGGTGCTTCAGGATTCGGGGGCTCTCGAAATTTTCAAGCTTCGTTCGAACCCGGAAAATCCGGCTGAGGTGATACTAGCGGGGATTGCGCGGGCGGCTTCGGGGACTGTCGATGTGGTGCACGGTTCTACAGTGGCGACTAATGCGCTGCTGGAACGGAAGGGCGCGCGGACTGCGTTTGTAACAACTGCCGGGTTTGAGGATCTGTTGACGATCGGGCGGCAGGCCAGGCCCGAACTGTATAACCTGACTCCGGCTGCGCGGCGGGAACTGGTGCCCGAGGATTTGCGCTTCGGCGTTGCGGAACGCATGTTGTTCGATGGCAGCGTTCTGATTGAGCCTGCGGGATTGGTGGAACTAGTAGAGGCGGTTCGGCGTAGCGGGGCAGAATCCGTTGCGATTTGTTTGTTGCATTCTTATGCGAACCCGGCGCATGAGGAGGCTGTGTTTCAGGCATTGGAGCACTTGGGATACTGTTCGGCATCGCATGTAATTTCGCCGGAGTTTCGCGAGTTTGAGCGGGCGTCCACTACCGTGTTGAATGCGTACGTGGGGCCGATGATGGACCGGTATCTGGGGTATTTGGAAGAACATTCGCCGCATCCGGTTTCGGTGATGCAATCGAACGGGGGATTTCTGACGGCGGCGGAAGCGCGGCGGGAAGCGGTGCGCACTATCCTTTCGGGACCGGCTGGAGGGATTGTGGGAGCGGCCAGTGTGGCGCTTGCGGATGGATTCCGGCGGGCGCTTACGTTCGATATGGGAGGCACATCGACGGACGTCAGTTTGACTGGCGAGACGCCGCGGTTGACCACAGAGGCGCTGGTGGACGGGATGCCGGTGCGGATTCCGATGCTGGATATTCACACGGTGGGTGCGGGCGGGGGGTCGCTGGCGCGCGTGGATGAGGGCGGGCGGTTGGTAGTGGGTCCGGAGAGCGCGGGGGCACGGCCTGGACCGGCTTGTTATGGAACTGGCACGGGCGCGACGGTCACCGATGCGCACGTGGTGCTGGGGCGGATTGCGGCGGAGGAGTTTTTGGATGGTGCAATGCCGCTGTATCCGGAACGGTCGCGTGCGGCGGTTCAGGTGGTTGCGCGTGCGATGGGCTGTTCACCAGTTGCGGCGGCTTTGGGAATCGTACGCATTGCGAATGCCAATATGGAGCGCGCAATTCGCGTGGTGTCGATTGAGCGGGGCGAAGACCCGCGTGAGTTTCCGCTGGTGGCATTCGGCGGATGCGGGGGACTGCATGCCTGCGAGATTGCGGAGGAGTTAGGGATCGGGACCGTGGTGATTCCGGAACACGCGAGTGTGCTTTCCGCGTTAGGAATGCTGCTGGCGGACAGGACGCGAGACTATTCGGCAGCGGTGCTGGGGCACGCTGAGCCGGTGCTTAGCTTTTCGCGGCTGGAAGAGCGGGCGGGGCGCGATGTACCAGGGGCGGTGATGGCGCGCTTTGCGGATATGCGGTATCAGGGCCAGAGTTATGAATTGACGGTGCCTTGGGGAGATACCGATCCGGCTACGCTGTTTCATGCCGCGCACCAGCGTGTGTATGGCTTTAGCGATGCGGGACGGGCGACGGAAATTGTGGCAGTGCGGCTTCGCGCGATATTGCCGCAAAAAAAACCGGTGATGCGGGCGGCGGCTGGGCAAGTAAGAGCTTCGCGAATGCGGCGGGTGCATGTTGGGGGAAAGTGGCAGGAAGTTCGTGTGGTGGGCCGGGAGCAAATTCGGGAGCCGATGGCGGGACCTGCGTTGATAGCCGGTTACGGAGCGACTACGTTGCTGCCCGTGGGGTGGACAGCGAAAGGTTCGGATTCGGGGAGCTTGTTGTTGATGGCTGATTAGATTACCAGGATTTTTGAAGCACGATGTATTTGAAGTGAGACATCAACTCCGGAAGAAGGGGACCGGCTAGAGCGGCGGCACGGTCATACTGGGCGATCGCGGAACGCCGCACTTCCTGGTGCGTCACGCCATAGGTATCTAGGAAGTAAGGCATCCACGCGGTATAAAAATCCGGTTGCGCAACATTGCTGAATTGAACTGAACGAAAACCGGAGCTTGTTGCCGCTGAAGAAACCTCACTCTCGCGGAAGAAATGCTTGTCCGTCATATGCTCCAGCGCAGGATGGTTGCCCCGGTGGCGTGCAATGAAATGCGACAACCCGACGATGACTGAAGCGCTTCCGAGTCCCGGTGCGTCCAGAGTGAGGCCATGCTCCTCGATTGCATTCTTCAAGAAGAGAGTGGGCCAGAAGTAGCCATCGAAGAAGGGCTCGGAGAAGACGGCTTTCGCTCCAGGTTTTAGAACGCGTGCCAGTTCGCTGAAGAAGGCCGGGTAATCGTGAAAGTGGTGAAGGACTGCTGAGCCGGCGGCAAAATTGAAGAAGTTGTCGGCAAAAATAAAGATGCAGGGCGTCCTGAGCGGAAAAATGAACAGAATTGCCGTTTGCCGGGATTTGCGCGGAGGCAGCTTGACGCAGGCTTTCCACTGAATGATCGAAAGCATAAACAGCGGAGTTGGAGATTGCCGGTGAGTGGGTAAGGCCGTAAGTGAGATCGCCCAGCCCGCAGCCGATGTCCAGAAGATTTGCCTGGTTTAGCAGACCTATATTCCCGGCGGAAAGCAGGTTGCCTGCTTTTTCCAGATCGAGAGGAACGCCGCTATGAAGCACCTGCGCGTCGAATGCGGCTTTGTCCGCGCGGTTCGCGATATCGAGCATCCAGATATGTTCGCGAACAGGGTACGGAGCTGGGCATTCGGGGCAATGGGCTTCTTGCGTTGTCTGTGTCAGGAGTTTGGAATGGATTCGACAAACATAAGAAGGATGCGGGGAAATCAAGCTCATATTAAGGTAGCTAGAGAGCGACGAAGCGGCCCAGTTCACGGGCTTTCCTGACGCGGTTCACGGGGAAGACTTCGTTGTGCATCACGACGTAAACGCCGGGCGCGAGCAGGCGAGCCGCAAGCAGGCTTTCTGTGAGGTTCTGGAGGCCGTCCGTGCCTTCGAAACCGAGCGGAGTCATGGCACCGGTAAGGATGACGGGAAACGCTAGGTTCGGGAGGCGCGGCTCCAGATAGAGACCGGTTTCCACCATGGTATCGGTGCCGTGCGAGATGACGACAGGGGCAGCCTCGCCTGAGCGCGAGAGGATGGCCTGTAGGACCAGTTCGCGATCGGCAAGGGTCATATCGAGGCTGTCCTTGTTCATGAGGTGCGTGACCAGGACTTCGGTTTCGGGAAGGCGCAGGCGAGAGAGATAGCGATCGATCTTGCTCTCCTCATTGACTACGGAACCGGTCTGCTCGGAATACACCTTTTCCATGGTGCCGCCCGTTGCGAGCAGGTAGATGCGCTGGGGACCGTGGTTCATCGCGTACAGGATAACTGTAACCTGTATGCGCGCGCCTGCTTTCTCTAGAATTCGAATCGAAGCGCCAGTTGCGCCTGCCGTGGGAGGTATTGAGGGAACGTGTTGAAGATGCGCCCGGCGATTCCGGGGCAATCAACGCAGGGATTAGGCTGGCCCAGGTTGGTGTGATTCGGGAGATTGAAGATCTCCGCCCGGAACTGTGCATTCACCCTTTCTGTTACCTGGAAGGTCTTGAAGAACGATGTATCCAGTTGCGAGAAATTTGGGCCCTGCAGTCGGTTGCGGCCAACGGATCCGAATTGCCCTTTTTGAGGTCTGCGCCAGGGGCCGATTGTCTGGCCATTCGCGGTGAGTGGATTGTTCGTGCCCGTGGTGGCAAACCATCCATATTGATCGGGCGAGCTTACAGAATAATCACCCACCAGATCCGGACGGCACCAGCCTGTGTCACGGTCGGCATTGCAATCGCGGTAGGTGGGTGTAAATGTCAAACCGCTCTCCCATGAGAAGAGACCGTTGATTTGCCAGCCGCCGAATAATGCGTCAGTCAATCGGGAGGCGCTGCTCATAAACCGTTTGCCTTTACCGAACGGAAGTTCGTAGAGAGAGGTGAACAGGAAGACATGAGTGCGCGAATTGTTCGAGACTCCATAGGCAAGGCGCGCGTCCCGACTGTAGTAAGTGTTCGTGTAGTTTAACGTCTTCGACCAGGTGTAGTGTGTCAACAGAGAGATTCCGCTGGCGAAACGCTTTTCTAGTTTAGTTTGGAGACCATTATAGTTATTGCTCGCATCGCTGCCGTAATACCGAATGTTTTGAGACCAGCCGAATTTCTGGAAGAAAGGCTTGCGCTGATTCGTGGTCAGAGTCCCAAAACCTTGAATGGTCGGCTCATTGACATTGTAGTCACCGCCGTCACCCGCGAACACATGAGTACCTTTGTTTCCGACAAAGGCAATGTCAAATGACATGCTGTTCGAGAGTTGCCGTTGCACGCTGAAGTTCCAGGCATCAACGGTGGGAAGGCGAAGCCGCTTCGGAAGAACAAAAGGAGTAACGCCGTTGGGCAGTAAGGGACGGCCGGTGGGGCCTTTGGGTTGGGACGCAAGAATAGCAGCCGGGCTGAGTGGCGTGGGGCCATTATCGAGCGTGAATACGGAATCGAAGTTATTAGCCGGGTTGAGCGATTGAATTCCCAGAACAGGGAGGTTCTGGGTGACGTTATGCCCGAACACGGATCCGAAAACGCCCAAGTCGTAACCGCGGCCATAACCGGCGCGCACCACCGTCTTGGGAGTGACCTGATATGCAATTCCAAGCCGGGGGGCAATGTTGGTCAAACTGCCCTGCACGGCTAAATCGAGCCCGACTCCCGGCGTACCAGCCACTAGCACCTCACCGGTATTGAGATCGACAAAACCGCCTTTACCTGCGCCGTTGACTGTTTGCGGCCTGAAGATCTCCCAACGGACCCCATAATTCACGGTTAATTTTTGATTGACGCGCCAAGTATCTTGGCCGAAGAAAAACCATCGGTTTTGTGTTTCTCTTGCATCGGTCACATCACTTACATAACGCTGAAAGGAACTGACATCGCCGAGCAGCAAACCCGCCAGGCCGGAGCCGCCGCCGTTCGGACCCTGCGTGCGTTCAGGCGCGAAGGTAAGTTGTCCGGAACGGTGCTGATCACTGGGTACACGCAAGTTATGCGCCTGGCGGATATCCGCGCCGAACTTGAACGTATGATTGCCTTGGATCTTAGTCCAGTTGTTTACGAACTGATATTGATTTTCATTTTGATCGAGCGGGCAATTGCAACCGTTGACTCCTAAGGCGGAACCGGCACGGAACAGATTGTTGGCATAGCCGTTCACAAAGAAGGCCGGCATATCTGAAGTGAAATCGTTGTTATTCAGGCCAGGGATTCCTAACGCTTTTGCGGGGTTGGTGCCCAGAGTATCCGGCGTGACGAATACCTTGTATCGGAAATAGCCGAACCGAAAATCCGTAAATAAGTCAGGGCGGACCGTGTAATCGAAACCGGCGGCGATACTGTGGTTCCGTGAATCGGAAACTCCCGCGAAGGCGCTGGTGCCGCCGCCCGGTTCAAAACCGGGCCCAACGGCTAAGCCAAAGGCACCTGGCGCGGTGGTTTTGAATTGCGCCAAGCTATAGCGTCCGAACAGGTGAAGCTTTTCATTTACATAATGGTCCACGCGGGTGTTGAACTGATCTTCGTTCGATTTCACGCTGCCGGAACCGGCATAATTCGGCTGGTCCAGAGCGGAGTTGACATTGGGCAGCGGCACCAACGCCAATAGCTTTTGAGCTTGTGGAGATAAGCGATTCGAAGGAATCCTATTACCTGGAAACTGAGTACGCCCAGCCAGCGTGCTGCTGCTTTGGGGATCGAAGATATTTACATTCAACGCGCTGAGATCGCCGGTTCGCTCAGCAGCGGAAGGCACGCGCAACAGCACGCTGCCGCCGATGTTTCTGCGAGTGCCCTGGTAATCTCCAAACACGAAAGTTTTATTGTGCTTGATGGGTCCACCGAAGGAACCGCCGAACTGATTCCACTGAGTGATGGGGATGAGCCTTCCGTTCGAACCGAAGATGGGCCGCGCCTGGGTGAATGGGTTTCTCGCCTGGATATGATCGTTGCGGATATATTCGAAGGCGCTGCCGTGGAACTGGTTGGTTCCCGATTTGGTTTGCGCGCTGACTACGCCGGCGGACGCGGTACCGAATTCTGCATCGTAATTTGCCGTGGTGACTTTAGCCTCCGTGACGGATTCCAGGGTGGGATTGATGACGATCCAACCGAGAACCGCATCATGATTGTCTGTGCCATCGAGAAGGTGCGAGGTGCCGGCGAAGCTTTGGCCGTTCACCAGCATTCGGTACGAACCCTGAGGATTTTCCGCCGAAGCGGCCGTAAGACTTGTGGGCTGCGCAACAATGCCGGGCGTGAGCAATTGGAATGTGGTGAAGCGCCTGCCCAAGATGGGCAAGCTTGCGACGGTCTTCGAGCTAAAGGTAGAGGCGACATCGCTCCGTTCTGTTTTCAGCAGGGATGCGTCGGCACTTACTTCAACGGTTTGCGTTACATCACCAACCTGTAGGCGCGCTTCCAGCCGAGTTTCGGAGTCAACCGATACGCCCACCTTGTCAAGGAGAAAGGCCTGAAAGCCTGGCGCTTCCACGCGGACCCGATAAGTACCGGCAATCAGATAGCGCTGGTTGAAATTACCGGACTCGTTGGTTGTGGTGTTGTTGGCAATATCGCGGCCAATATCGGTGATATTAACCTTGGCTCCTGAAATCGGCGCCCCAGAAGGATCGAGCACCGTGCCTACGATGCTGCCGTAAACGGCTTGTGCGCTGGCGCGATCTGAACAGACGAGCAGCAACAATGCTGCGAAAAACCATTTGAGGTTCGACACGGCATAGTTTTATTCCTTTATTGCTGCAATGTCAAGCGAGGTTCCGGTTTCTTGCCGGAGGGTATAGTTCAGGAATGAAATTCGTCACTGGATTCGTATTGATCAGTTGCTGGCTCGTCGCTGTATTAGCAGCTCAAGCCCCCAATCCGGATATTGCAGGTCGCTGGACAGGTGTGGCAGAGACTACCGATGAGGCAGGTACTAAGCGGCATGAGAAGCAGACTCTTGAGATCCGCATAGAGGAGGGGAAGATTACCGGAAACCGGATTGACAAGAACGGTAAAGCCGGACAAAAGCTGGAGGTGCAGCAGGCGGGTGCAAAGCTGAACGCTTATGCCTATGTCGACTTTGAAGGCGGTGAGCCGCTTCGATGGAAGCTGGAACTGAAGAATGGGAGTTTAGTTGGAACGTTTTCTGCCCAGCACCATAATCCGGCGAAGTGGATTTACGACCGGGTGGGCGCTATCACGATGGAGAAAGAACGCT
>JAABUK010010887.1_pt1 | contig 12000 bp, 9 predicted proteins | sample 5559141 | NCBI WGS metagenome assembly JAABUK01 (sample SAMN10711869, study PRJNA513367) | rock metagenome | isolation source: Antarctica rocks | place: Antarctica: Victoria Land, Pudding Butte nord | collected 2016-01-03 | reverse complement strand
TTCGCCGAGTACGTCGACCGGCTACAAGGCGTAATCGCCGACTTCGCGTCTGCTCGCCCCGTCGACGCGTGGACGGCGGCGTTGACCGAGGCCGCGGACCAGTTGACAGCCGTCGCCGCGGGCGACACCTGGCAGCGCGGAGAGCTGCAGCGGTTGCTTGCCGACATCGTTGACGAAGCCACCCGGAACGGCGCTACCAGCACGGCGCTGCTCGATGTCGCGGACCTTGCCGCGCTGTTGGAGGGACGGCTGGCGGGCCGCCCGACGCGCGCGAACTTCCGCACGGGCCATTTGACGGTCTGCACGTTGCAGCCCATGCGCAGCGTGCCTCACCGGATCGTGTGCCTGCTCGGCCTCGACGACACAGTTTTTCCTCGTCGCTCGCCGCGCGACAGCGATGATCTCCTGCTGGTGGAGCCGCTTGTGGGGGACCGGGACGCGCGCTCTGAGGACCGCCAAATTCTCTTAGACGCGTTGATGGCGACGAGCGACCGGCTGATCATCACCTACGCAGGCAACGATGAGCGCACGAACGCGGAACGCGCGCCGGCGGTTCCGGTCGCCGAGTTCCTAGACGTCATCGACCGTGTCACTGACGGTGCGCCGGTGGTCGTGCGCCATCCGCTGCAACCGTTCGACCCCGTCAACTTCGAGCCAGGTGCGCTCGTAGACGGAAGGGCTTGGAGCTTTGACGCCGTATCCCTCGGTGGGGCCCGAGCGCTTGTCTCAGAGCGCGCACCGCACACCCCTTTCTTGGAGGGACCATTGCCGGCGGCCGCTGACGGGGGGCTAGTCGAGCTTGAGCAGCTGACCGCGTTTCTCGGACACCCCGTACGCGCGTTCCTGCGTCAACGGCTCGGGGTTGGGGCAACCGCTCGCGCACAGGAAGTCGACGACGGAATACCGCTCGAACTGGACCACCTTGCGCAGTGGGGCATCGGCGAGCGGTTGCTCACTGCGCAGTTGCGCGGCGTCGATGTCGAGCTTGCCCGTGCCGCCGAGCGCGCGCGAGGCACGTTGCCGCCCGGCGCCACGGGGGAGGGGCGGTTGGATGACATCACGGCATTCGTCGAGACGGTGATGGTCGCGACGCGAGCGTCGATCGACCTCGGCGCCGAGCAAGAGACCGTCGACGTAAGGGTCACTCTCGACGACGGGCGATTGCTCCGCGGAACGATCTCGGGGCTGGTTGGCGATGTCGTCCGCTACGTCGGTTTCTCCCGTGTCAGCGCCAAGCAGCGGCTAGCAGCTTGGGCGCGCGTGCTTGCGCTCACGGCTGCCTTTCCTGAGCGGCCGTTCTCAGCGATCACTGTCGGCCGGGCTCGGCAGGGTGTTCCGAGCAGTCGCCGGGTGACAGTCGCGCGCATCAACCCTCCAGAAGACCTCGGGAGCGCGGACGCACGTCGGAGGTGGGCCCTGGAAGAGCTCGCCACGCTGATCGATCTCTACGACCGCGGCATGCTCGAGCCCCTGCCCCTGTACTGCCAGACGTCGGCGGCGCTCGCCACGTCGTCACCGGCCATGGCACGCCGCCGCGCGGAGCAGGCGTGGACCTCGGAGTTCAATCGTCCGCCGCGAGAGGATCGCGACGAGGAGCACGAGCTGGTCCTCGGTCGGGGACGTCCGTTTGACGACCTCATCGCCGAGCCGCCGCGCGATGACGAGGACTGGCTCGACGGCGCGTTCCCGTCCCGGCTCGAGATATATGCCCACCGGCTCTGGGGCGGGGTCTTGGCCGTTGAGGAGGTGACCGACCAGTGAGCACCGATGAGGCGACCGCCGAGTTCGACATCTGCGGCGCGCTGCCAGAGGGCGTCACCGTATTGGAGGCCAGCGCGGGGACGGGTAAGACCTACACGATCGCGGCGTTGGCTACCCGGTACGTCGCGAGTGGTGTCCCCCTGGAAGAGCTGCTGATCGTCACTTTCACGCGCTTGGCGACCGGTGAGTTGCGCGACCGGGTGCGACAGCGGCTGACATCGGCCCGTCGCGCGCTTGATACGGCCCTCGCATCTGACGGAGACCCCGAGCCCGACGCCATAGGTCACGAGGACGAGCATGCTGGCGACGGGCACACGTGAGGCCGTCGAGGCCCGCCGCGAACACCTTGTACGCGCAATCGCCGACTTCGACGCCGCAACGATCACCACAACCCACGGCTTCTGCCAAGAGGTCCTCGGCTCCCTGGGCACTGCCGGTGACATCGATCGGGGCCACTCCCTTGCGGAGGACGCGCGCGACTTGGTCGACGAGGTCGTCGACGACCTCTATGTCCAGAACTTCTTCGCTCGGGCACCCTTGTTTGAGCGTCCCCAAGCTCGCGAAGTAGTGCACGCAGCCGTCAGCAACCCAACCGCGCCGCTGGCGGTAGGGCGCCCAGACGCGCAGGGGGCGGCGGAGACCCGACGTGCTCTCGCGCATTCGGCGCGGGCCGAACTCGACCGTCGCAAGCGCGCCCTGGCGCTGATGACCTATGACGACTTGGTCACGCGCCTCCGCGCGACGCTGGAGGGCCCCAACGGCGCCGAGGTCGCGGCGCAGCTACGCGCGCGGTATTGCGTTGCGCTCGTAGATGAGTTTCAGGACACCGACCCAGACCAGTGGACGATCATGCGAACGGCGTTCGCGCACGAAGACGCGACGCTTGTTCTGATCGGCGACCCCAAGCAGGCGGTCTACGCGTTCCGGGGTGCCGACGTTCACGCTTATCTGGACGCCGCCGAGCACGCCGCGGCGCGCCCGACCCTGCGCACCAACTGGCGCACCGACCAGGGCCTGCTCGACGCCTACGACGCGCTCTTTGGCGAGACCCGGCTCGGTCACGAGGAGATCGCCTACCGGCAGGTGCGTGCCGCCGACCCCGACCGCGCGCCGGGTCTGCACGGGTTGCCAGTGGAAACCCCGCTGCGAGTCCGCGTTGTTGCGCGCGAAGGCCCCGATGTCCGTCAGACCCGGACTGGGTGGTCGTCGGCGCAATCAGCGCGGGAACACATCGCGCGCGACGCGGCAGCGGATATTGCTGGTCTGCTCGCGGCGGAGCCAACTCGCGAGCAGGGCCAGGCCCTGGGGGCGGGAGACGTTGCGGTACTCGTGCGCAAGAACAGTCAGGCGCAGGTGATCAAGACTGCATTGCAGGAGGTCGGCGTCCCCGCTGTCATCAATGGCGCCGGCAGTGTGTTCGTGACCGAGACGGCACGGGATTGGCTGCGCCTTCTCGAGGCGCTGGAGCGTCCGGAGTCGCTGCCGAGGGCACGGGCGGCGGCGCTCACTCCGTTCCTGGGTTGGACAGCCAGGGACGTCGCGGGCGCGACGGACGAGGACTGGGACGTGCTCCAGCAGCGGCTGCATCGCTGGGCAGGGACCCTGCGCCGCAACGGCGTCGCCACCTTGCTGGAGGCCATCAGCGCTCAACAGCAGCTGTCGGAGCGGCTGCTGTCAGTGCTTGGGGGCGAGCGGGAACTGACTGACCTGCGTCAGCTCGGCGAGCTCTTGCACGCCGCAGCCGTTGGAGGACGGTCGGGGGTCACGGCCCTGGCCGGCTGGCTGCGTCGGCGCATGGCTGCCGACGACCGCGATGCCGGCGCCGAAGATCGCGTGCGGCGCCTGGAGTCGGACGCGGCGGCCGTTCAGGTCCTCACGATCCACCGCAGCAAGGGCCTTGAGTTCCCGGTCGTCTACTGCCCATTTCTCTGGGACCCGATCTACATACCCGACCAGCCGAGACCGGCGGTCTTCCACGACGACCAGGCAGGCGGGACGCGCACGATCGATGTCGCGATGGATCCGGACGATGCCGTCTATCGCGGTCACCTAGCGCAGGACCGTGATGAGCAACACGGGGAGGAGTTGCGGCTCGCCTATGTCGCTCTGACGCGTGCCAAGCACCAGGCGGTGATCTGGTGGACGAGCACCTTCACGAGTCGTAACTCGCCCCTGGGACACCTGTTGTTCGGCGGTCCCGCGCCCGGGGGCCGAAGAGATGCCAGCCGAGCCTCGGCCGAGGCCCGAGAACGTTTCCTTGCGCTTGCCGAAGCGGCACCGAACGCCATCCGCCTAGAGCGTGCGCAGCCTCAGGGCGACGCGAGCTTCTCGGCGCGCGAACTTCATGCAGCGGATCTCGCTGCGGCATCCTTTAACCGCAGCCTGGATCCCCGGTGGCGACGGCTGTCTTACACAGCAATCACCGCTGGCGCATACGAGATGCGAGTGGCCAGCGAAGTCGAGGAGCCGGCGGGAGCCGACGACCCGGCCGACGACCACCCGCTCCCGCTTCTGGGCGCCACCGACGACGACCCTGCGCTGCTGGACGTGCCGTCGCTGCTTTCGAACATGCCCGCCGGACGGGGTATCGGCACCTTCGTCCACCAGATCCTCGAGGAGACAGACTTCGCCGCGCCCGACCTGGCTCGCGAACTGGACTCGAGCATCGCCAGCGCAAAGCAGCGTCGAGCCATCTCGATCGGAGATGAGCCCTCCCTGGCGAGGGGGTTGAGTGCCGTCATCGAGACGCCGCTCGGCCCCTTGGTCGCGAACCGGCGACTGCGCGACCTCGCACCAGCCGACCGACTCGTCGAGGTGCCCTTTGAAATGCCGCTCGTTGGTGGAGACCGACCCGATGGGGAGTTAACGCTGACGTCGATCGCCGCCGTCCTTCGCGAGCACCTCGCCGACGAGGATCCGATGCGCGCCTACGCCGATCGGCTGGCCGATCCGGTGCTGAAGGCGAATCTCCGCGGCTACCTAACAGGGACGATCGACCTCGTTGCCCGCGTAGATGGCGGCTACGCGATTCTCGATTACAAGTCCAACCGGCTGGCAGCGGCCGGCGAGCCGCTAACGGCTTGGCACCATAGGCCGGCGGCACTGGCCGAGGAGATGCAGCGCTCGCACTACGTCCTGCAAGCGCTGTTCTACGCGGTCGCGCTCCACCGTTACCTGCGCTGGCGGCTTCCCGGCTACGACATCGATCGCGACCGCATATCGCTCCTCTACTTGTTTCTCCGGGGCATGACGGGCCCGGAGACACCGCGTGTGGGCGGTACGCCGTGCGGCGTCTTCGGGTGGCAGCCGCCCGCGGCCTTGATCCCGGCGCTTAGCGATGTACTAGGGCGGGGGAGTGCCGTATGACCTCGCTGCGAGAACGTGATCCCCACGACGTGCGCCTCGCGCGCGTCGCGCCCGAGCCCTTACGTGCCTTCAACGACGCGGGCGTGCTCTCATCCGCCGACGTTCAGGTCGCCCGGCGGCTGGCCGCGCTCGCAGAAGTCGATGACCCCGCGGTCCTGCTGGCGCTCGCCCTTGCTGCGCGCGCTCCCCGCTTGGGCCATGTCCTCGTCGACCTGGCCACCGTTCGCCAAACCGTTGCTGTTGACACCGAGGAACCAGTGGACGTGGAACGCCTCGTCTGGCCGGATCCGAGCGACTGGATCGAACGTGTTGCTGCCTGCTCGCTAGTGACGGACCATCCGCATCCGCTGCGCCTGGAGGGCTCGCGGCTGTACCTCGACCGCTACTGGCGTGAGGAACGCGAGGTCGCGCGACACCTGCGCGAACTGGCATGCGCTGCCAGCGACGGCGGGAATGAGGCTGAGCTCGCGGCAGGGGCGGAGCGGCTGTATCCCGATACGCGTGACGTGCGGGCGCGAGCAGCGGTGCACGCCGCCGTCGGCCGGCGGCTCACGATCATTGCCGGTGGCCCCGGAACTGGCAAGACCACGGCGGTGGCGCGCATCGTCGCGCTCGTGGCCGAGCAGGCGGCCGCGCAGCATCCGAACAGTCCGCTCCCCCTGATCGCCCTGGCCGCCCCGACCGGGAAGGCCGCAGCGCGGCTAGGCGCGGCGGTCCACGACCAGGCGAGTCGGCTTGATGTGAGCTCGGGAAGTCGTGACGCCCTTCTGGCAACGCGCCCTCGCACGCTGCATCGGCTACTGGGGTCGCGACCTGGGAGCCGCGGGCGCTTCCGCCACCACCATCTCAACCGCCTACCGCACGATGTCGTCATCGTCGACGAGACCTCGATGGTGTCGTTGACGTTGATGGCGAGGCTGCTCGAAGCGCTGGGTGACGGTGCTCGGCTCATTCTCGTTGGCGATCCCGATCAGCTGTCCTCGATCGAAGCCGGAGCGGTTCTTGGCGACATCGCTGGCTCAGCCACATCCGATGGCGGCCATGCAACGTCGGTGATCGCCGCCAACGTCGTCGTGTTGGATCGGGTTCACCGCTTTGGTGAAGGAATCGCCGCCGTCGCTGCGGCGGTGCGCCGTGGCGATGCCGACGGGACGGTCGCTGCTTTGTCTGCTCCGGAGGCGAGGTGACGTGGATCGCCGAAGACGGTGCCGCCGTCCGCAACGACGACGTCATGGCGCCGGTGCGCGAGACAGCCACCGCGGCCGGGCGAGCGGTCATCGCCGCAGCGCGTGAGGGGGACGCGCCCGCAGCGCTGGAGGCCCTCGGTGAGTTTCGGATGCTGTGCGCACACCGACGCGGGCCTTACGGCGTATCGACCTGGATGCCAACAGTCGAGCACTGGCTGACCGGCGAGATTGACTCCGTTGGCGGTCGCGTCCGGGACTACCCCGGGCGGCCCCTCCTAATTACGGCCAACGACTACGACCTGAACCTCTTCAACGGCGACACCGGCGTTGTTGTGGTGAACCCGGACGGACGTGTGCAAGCAGCCTTCGAACAGCACGGCGACGTCGCCCGCGTGCGCCCTAACCAGCTCGGCGCCGTTGAGACGGTTTACGCGATGACAGTTCACAAAAGCCAGGGGTCCCAGTTCGGCAGCGCCGCGGTTGTGCTTCCGCCCCCGTCCTCGCGCATCCTTACCCGGGAGTTGCTCTACACCGCCGTGACCCGCGCCCGGCGGCATCTCATCGTGCTCGGTACCGAAGAAGCGGTTCGTTCCGCGGTCGCCCGTCCTGCCGCCCGGGCGTCGGGTCTGCGTGAGCGGTTGCAGGATCCCTGATCGAGGCGTCTAACCGTTCGGGCCCGCTCACCAGCCTTCGCGGCACACTTGCGCTCGGAAGCGGGCATTCGGGGAGACGCGCCCGCTCCGGGACAAGAAACTGGGACAACGTTCTGAGCGCATAGCCTCCAGAAACACGAAAACCCCGCACTGTGCGGGGCTTTCCTGAAGCGGCTGATGGGATTCGAACCCACGACCTTCTGCATGGCAAGCAGAGCCCCTGAACGCGGCTGTGGTTACGAAAGACCTGGAAAACCGCCAGTTATGAACAGGCTCGACCGTTACAGGTCGTTGCGCGGCGTCCAGGAGTTGAGCGGCTTTATCGGGAGTTCTTGGACCCAATCTGGACCATCGAGGAGCCGCTCCCTGCTCGACGGCGTGGCCCATAACTCGACACCGTGCGAACTCTCCTCCCGATCCTGACAACGAAGGGTGTCCTTCGTCCATTGCTGCAGCAGGTAGCGCGGCATGACCCAACGCTACCGCTACCGCCCACACCACGTTGGACGGCTTGGTACCTCTTTCGCGGGACCTTTTCTACTGATGCGGCCATCGAGGACCGGTGGCCGCTATAAGGCGCTTCGAAGTGTCCGCGATTTGTCGCGAGCTCCTCGACTGCGAACCGGGCCCCTCCCTGCGAGTCGGGGGCAGGAGGAGGCCGCCAGCCCTTCAGGGCTAGGCGAATGTGCACTCCTCAACCACCTTCTGGGTCCTGCCCCCCCCCGACGTTTGTGGCGACAAGTTATATGTGGCGCGGCATGCTGTCGGCGACAACGACCTACGGAGGCACGTGGCAGCTTCACGCGAACGACATCAGTGGCACCGACCGGCAAGCAGCCCTCGCTTCGGGGGCCCCGGAAACGTTTGGCGTGGGTTCCTTCCCAGGCACCGCGGGGTGCCGCTCGCGCCGCGTAATGAGTTGATGGACGAGGTCCAGGCGGCGCTCTCTGATGACTTGATCAAGCCCGCTTACCGGGACAGTCGCCGACGGCACTTCGACGGGCACTGCTACCACGCGGCCGAGGCGTATTTCCACCTTGCCGGCGGAACTACATCCGGGCTTTCCTTCAGGCGTCGCCGAAACGACGACGGGACATCCCACTGGTGGCTCGTAGATGAAGAGGACCGGGTCATCGACCTGAGCCTCGGACCCAACGACAAGGGCACTTACGAGTACGAGGAAGGAAATGGGGCAGCTCCCCTCACGGGGTACGTGAAGGCGAGCAAGTCCGCCGCTCAAGTGATCCGCCGGGTGCAAGACGCCCGTGCGAGCGGATCAGGATCTAGACGCGCCGGTTGGTCTTCTTGATAGCTGCCGAGCGTTAGCCGCAGCACCGTGGCCTCAGCCGGGAACCTCAGATGCGATCGCTAGCTCCAAGATGACGAGGTTCGAGGTCGCTGCCTCGCCTCCGCTTCCGCAGTACGGGGGCCCGGACGAACTCGACCCCGATTCCTTCATCTTCGGTGGTGAGCTCGGGCTGCGGGGCGCGTGGGTTCAGGAGGGCGAGGTCTTCGTAGCTGTGTTCGAGAACATCGACGAGGGCTACTTCGCTGACGTCGACAATGCCCTCGCTGAACTAGAGCGTCAGTACCCACGAGGCAGCGGGCGGCGAGCCGTTTCGCCCGAACGCGCGAGTCGTGGCGAGCTCGTGCTCCAAGAGCACGGTCCTGACGTCATACACGTCGAGTACGCGGTTGAGGACTTGCGCGGTAGGAGACCGGGCCGACGTGAGACCTGCCAAGACCGCGAGGTCGAGCAGGCGCTAGTGGCGTGGCTCGCCGATAACGAGCGACAGGTAGCCGCTGCGTACCGCGACCGGGAGGGCGAACTGCGCTGAGACTCGGCGTGCCAGCGCCTGGCCGCTAAGACAAATACCCCTTAGCGGTTTCGCAGCCGACGAGGGGCCCGAGGTAGGGCCGGCATGGGGGGACGACCGATCGGACACCTGAGGGCCTTGACTTCGCGGTCTGCTTCGATTGTTACGCCGGGGGTGGCCAATACCCACGTTGCGGTCGAGCTGGTGCTCGGAGTGCTCGCTCCTCGCTCGTAAAGGCCCCCCCGGCTCGCCCTTGGAACGTCGCGACAAGCTGGCCGGACGTGTGGGACACTAATTTAGACTTAGACTGGGGGGAGAAGAGCAGATGGCCAAGAGCGAGCCAACGCTGCTGGGCGCTGCGCGACCCCTCTCTGCCAACGTCACGTGAGACACCCATGATCCCGCAATTACTGAGTCCCGGGGGCGAGAACGGAGCACGTGATGTCGTTGATGGAGAAGAACGGAGCCGGCGCCCGCGAAGCGGAGCGAGCGGTAGGCGAGCGCAGCGAAGCGGGCGCCGAGCGCGTCGCGCCAGCGGGGGTTCCCGACCCCGAGCTCGTCGAGCAGCCGAAGCGGCGGCGCTTCACCGCGGAGTACAAGCTGCGGATCCTGCGCGAGGCTGACGCCTGCACCAAGCAGGGTGAGGTCGGCGCGCTGCTGCGCCGCGAGGGCCTCTACTCCTCGCACCTGTCGAGCTGGCGCCGCCAGCGCGACGAGGGGGCGCTGACCGCGCTCACCCGCAAGCGCGGGCCGAAGCCCGCCGATCGACGCGCCGCCGAGATCGCGGCGCTCGAGCGCCGCGCCGAGCGTGCCGAGTCCGAGCTCGCCAAGGCGCAGCGGGTGATCGAGGTGCAGGGAAACGTCTCAGCGCTCTTGGGCGATCTGCTCGAGCCGGGGAGCGCCAAGGAGAGCACCGAGCGATGATCGAGCAGACCGTGGAGGAGCTCACCCCGCTGGTCGGCACCCGCCCCGCCTGTCGGGCGCTGGGGGCCTCGCCGGCGACGATCTACCGCCGCCGCCGGCCGCCCGAGCCCCGGCCCAAGCGGCCGCAGCCCGCGCCAGCCCGCTCGCTCTCGGATGCCGAGCGCGAGGCGGTGCTCGCCGTGCTGCGCTCGGAGCGCTTCCTCGACGCCTCGCCCGCGCAGGTGTGGGCGACGCTGATCGACGAAGGCCGCTACCTGGCCTCGGAGCGCACGATGTACCGACTGCTGGCAGCGGGCGGCGAGGTCAGGGAGCGGCGCGACCAGCTCGCCCACCCGCCCTACGAGCGCCCGGAACTGCTCGCTGAGCGCTCGAACGAGGTCTGGTCGTGGGACATCACGAAGCTGAAGGGCCCGGCGAAGTGGACCTACTTCTACCTCTATGTGATCCTCGACGTCTTCAGCCGCTACGCGGTCGGCTGGACCGTCCAGCAGCGCGAGTCGGGTGCCGTTGCCGAGGCGCTGATCGCCCAGGCCGCCGAGCAGCAGTCGATCAGGCGTGACCAGCTCACCGTGCACGCCGACCGGGGCTCCTCGATGCGCTCGAAGCCAGTCGCCTTACTGCTCGGTGATCTCGGGATCACCAAGACGCACTCGCGGCCCTACACCTCGACCGACAACCCCTACTCCGAAGCGCAGTTCAAGACGCTCAAGTACCGGCCCGGGTTCCCTGCCCGGTTCGACTCGATCGAGCACGCCCGCGGGTTCTGCCGCGAGTTCTTCGACTACTACAACGACCAGCACCGCCACTCAGGGATCGGCCTGATGACCCCCGCCACCGTCCACTACGGCCGCGCCGAGCAGACCCACAACGACCGCCAGCGGGTGCTCAACGCCGCCTATGCCGCCAACCCCGAACGGTTCGTCCGCCGGGCGCCGACGCCGCCGCCGGTACCGGCGGCGGCATGGATCAACAAGCCCAACGACGAGGAGGTCGCTCACTAAATTCGACTACCAAGTGTCTCATTCGACTTGACAGGCTCCGCCGCCCCAACGGAGTGAGCCCGTCCATTCGAACAACCGTGTGTGCGGGTGCGTCAGGAGCCGATGTTGTAGCTGCGTTGCCTCCGGGTCCTTGACAGTGCATCGACGCGCCCTGCGGCGGCTGCAGGCGCCGCGCGGAGCAGCGGTCGCTGTCCGACACCGACTCGGGGTAGCGCCATCAATCGCGCGAAATCCAACGCTTAGTGTTTGTCGCCATGCGGACGGGGCCGCGCAGACCGCACAACGGCGAGGTGATAAGCGGCGTGCCATCGCATCTCGGGGAATCGAGCCTGCACCCAGCACCATGTCGTCACACGCGCGCTGTTCAACGTCTCGCATAGCTCCAGGAGCTCGCGGTCGACGTCGCCAAACGCGGCTCGGGCATCGTCGGGGAGAAACGCGAGGTCCCATTCCAGCGGTCCGCGGCATGCGGCCTCAAAGTCGATCCAAACGCAGCCAGAACGCGTAACCACGCGGTTTCCGTCGTGAGGCTCGCCGTGAAGGGTGCGGAGATCGAGAGTGCGGCCGTCGAGCCGGTCGAGGAGATCGTCGAATGCGTCCCGCAGGAAGGCCCGGTCGGCGGTGGGCAGCGCTGCGACACGGCGGTCATCGGACAGCGCCGTTCTGGCGCGCTGCAGGCCAACCCGAAAGCTCGGCGGCCTCACGTCGCAGAGCGACAGCGCCTCGTGGACGCGAAGCAGCGACTCGCCCACCATCGATCCGGGCGGGTGAGCGTCGGCGTAGTGATCCAAACGACGCCACAGCGTCACGAGGAACCCGGTCGCCGGATGTCTCATTGGAGCGGTGCCCGCCAGCGGCGGGCCCACCGGTGCCCCGAGGGCAGCGAGCGCCGAGGCGACTTCGTGCTCGCGCGCGAGGAGCTCGTCGCTGTGCGGGTGCGTGCCGACCTTGGCGATGATCGCGTGGGGCCGAAGCCAGACCACGGTGTTATTGGTCTCTTGCACGAGGATGGGCTCCTCGACAACAAGGCCCACGTGCCCCGCGACCTCGACCGCTGCGCGAGTCGGAGTCACCCGGCCAACCGAGTCGCAGCCCTCGGTGTCGTCGCCGATGCCCGGCATCGCTGCAGATTCTGCCATGGCGGAGTCGACCGTAGAGTTGATCGAGTCTTGCGATCGCGCTACGGAGTGCTGGCGGCTAACGCGGCTTAGTCGCCGTCCGGAAGCCCCGGACGGCGACAAACCGTGTCTTATAGGCGCCGTTCGTGGGCTTCCGCCGCGGCGACAAATAG
>JAABUK010010886.1_pt1 | contig 12000 bp, 10 predicted proteins | sample 5559141 | NCBI WGS metagenome assembly JAABUK01 (sample SAMN10711869, study PRJNA513367) | rock metagenome | isolation source: Antarctica rocks | place: Antarctica: Victoria Land, Pudding Butte nord | collected 2016-01-03 | reverse complement strand
GCAATCATTAAAAAAGACCAACGGAGGTTAAAACTTTGTGCTATAAATCCAACGACCGGAGGTATCAGCAAAAAACCAAGATAACCAATACTGGAAACCGCAGCAATAGCAGGACCACTACCCATTGTTTTTGATTTTCCGGCAAGACTGAAAACAAGTGGTATCACGCAGGATACGCCAAAACCCACCATAATAAAACCAATAGAAGCCAGTATATAATAAGGAAAAATAACAGCGGTAAGCAAGCCGGTAAAGATCAACAAGCCACTGTATTTCAGAACTTGCTGTATACCTATAAATCCAACTATCCTGTCACCGGTCAATCTTCCCAGGGTTTGTGCCACCATGTATAAAGCAAAGCCTATTGTTACCAAGTCTTTAGGAGCTTCTACTATCTTTTTAAAATATATACCACTCCAGTCGAACATAGTGCCTTCGCAAGCCATTGAAGCAAAAGATATCAACCCGTATTTTACAAGCGGTTTATTTGGCACCACAAACAAAGGTTGCCTTTCATGAGCAGCAGGTTGCTGATCAGGCGTGAATTTAAAAAAGTATAAAAGCAAACATGTGAGAACACTTGCAACCAGCAAAAAATGAATAAACGGTTGGTGGTTCATTGCCACCATTAGTGCGCCAAGCGACGCGCCACCGAATCCGGCCAGGCTCCAGATTCCATGAAAGGTAGCAATGATAGACTTGCTGTACATTCGTTGTACCGCTATTGATTGCGCATTCAGGGAAATATTAAAAAGGTTACGTGAACAGCCAAATAAGAACAAGATCAACATCAATTGCCATGTAGACGAAACCAGCCCGATCATCACGAGCATCAGGTTAAACACAATCGCGCCCACCAGCATTACATACCGGCCATTGTACCTGCTAAGCAACATGCCAGTGAAAGGCAGTGTCAGCATTAGCCCTGCAGGTAAAGCAAACAGTACCCAGCCTAATTCCGCTTCATTTAATTTAAGGTGCTGCTGAATATTTGGAATCCTGGATGCCCAGCTTGAAAAACCAAAGCCGGAAACAAAAAAAAAGACGGCAATAGCTATTCTTGCTGTTCTCGGTCTGCTCTTGTCCAATACTAATTCTGTCATAACCTTTCTCAAATAAGCCGCAAAGGTAGGGTTATGAGGGTATCAATTAATTGTACTTTAGAGAACTATGCTCCGCAGCATCTTTTATACAGCTTTCCGCTGCCACAAAGACAAGGTGCATTGCGCGAAGGTGCGGCTTTTGGCTTTAAAGACCGGTGTTTCCCTTATACAGTTTATTAACATCAGAAATGTTTTCTTCACTATCCGGTTCAATACCAACTACAACCTCCCATCCCCTGATATTACATAGCGTCATTATTTGCATCGCCCTTTCTTCTGTTTGTACTTTAACTATTGCCGGTTTTTCTTTTGTTCCCAGTTTTGCCATTTAAATTTTGTTTATAACTTACTCACAATGTCGTGGATGAAATTATCAGTTTAAATTATGTATTGCCACACGGTTTAGAAATTGTAAAATCTTACAGTCAGAAACCGAATGTGTCAATTCTGAAATTATTGAAACAGTTAACTTTGTGCTTCTTAGTACCTCCGTGTCTTTGTGGCAACCCTTACCAGTCATCCGTCCTGAAAGAAGATGCCGGCAAGCCTTCATTATTATAAAGATCGCCTACTACCCAGTCTTTAAAACCATAACGGACAGCCACAGGCTCTTTTACCTTATCGCTTTGAACGGTTATTCCGGTATTGGTAATTTTTGCAATCGCAGGATAAAAGATTTTATCGGCTCCGGCAACTTCAAAGTTTGATAGCTCTTTTCCAAAAGAGCTAAGTCCGTTCTCTGCAAAATCAAACAAAATATTTATCCTGCTACTGTCCACTTTCATGGTTTTGTAAACAGGCCCCGAAAACGTAATACCGTTTTTATGATATGTTTTAGCAAGCGCCAGGTAAAGCAATCTTTTACTGATAGTTGTTTTATCAGGAGGATGAATACCCCTCTGGGTTCCAACATCCATGGCAACAGCCATACCTGCATTGGGTATGCTTGAAGATGCCTTCAATTGAGTTTCGCGCAGGTAGGCAGATTTGCGGGCGGTATCTGCGCCATAGGTATAGGGAGCGATTTGTACGTAATAAAATGTGAGGCTGTCGTTTTTCCACAATTTTCGCCATTCACCCACCATAGACTGCATCATTCTTTCATAAGATGGATAAATACTTACATTGCTTTCACCCTGGTACCATAGAAATCCTTTTAAGCCAAAACCCACCACCGGATTTATCATCGCATTATAAAGACCTGTCGGCGCATTGGGTGATAATTTAGCGGTATCTCCCGGAACAGGAATCTTCATTTCCGGAAAAGATTTTAAACTGCTTTCATCCATCCATGCCTGTATGGGTGTTCCTCCCCAATATGTACCGATAATGCCAACCGGCACTTTAAGTTTTCCCTGTAGCATCTGTGCGAACTGAAAACCAATTGCGCTGAACTGTCTGGATGTTGCAGCATTTGATTCGGTCCAGCTACCCTTGCAGGTATCAAGTGGTGTTCTTGATATTGCCTTTTCCAGAAGGAACATTCTTATATTCGGATTTTCAGAATTTGCTGCAATCTCATTTGAATTTAAAATCGGCTGGTTTCTAAATCCTTTAACAGGCATTTCCATATTAGACTGACCGGAGCAAAGCCATACTTCACCAATCAGGATATTTTTCAGTATGATTAATTGCCCGTCTGAAAATGAGATAGTAAAAGGTCCGCCTGCAGCAGGCGTACCTACCGATACATTCCATTTCCCATTGGCACCGGCTTTAGTTTTATAGATTTTTTTATCCCAGGATGTTTGTATTGTAACAGCGGCATTATTAGTCGCGGTTCCCCAGAGCGGCGCCATAGATTGCCGCTGCAAAACCATATTATCACCTATAATGGAAGGAAACACTACTTTACAAAAACCTGATTGGTAAGTAACAATGAAAGCAAGCAGAAAAAAAAGTTTTGATCGTTGCATGTGGTAGTTAGTTTTGGCTATCAGCTGTCAGCCGTCAGCTCTGATGATAAAATATAAATTTCTGAATTTTTAATATTGGTAACGCTTTAAAATTTATGTTTGAATTATCTGATTTGAATTTAGTTAACGGCTGACAGCCATTAATCTGAATTACTTACAAAAGCAATCTTCTTGCTATCTGGCGACCATGACGGTGTATTTATCGATCCCTGTCCGCCATACAAATATGCGAGCACAGTTAATTGCTTTCCATTGACGGGCTTCATGCGCAGGTAAACATGTTTATAAAACGGATGATCATCCGGCTTAACATCTTTTGTGAAAGATAAAAATACAATCCACCTGCCATCAGGAGAAACATGTGGAAACCAGTTATTGTATTCATCATTGGTAAGTTGCTCTTGTCCACTCCCATCTGCCTTCATCCGCCAGAGCTGCATACTTCCTGAGCGGGTGGAATTAAAATAAATGAATTTACCATCCGGACTATACTCAGCGCCATCATCAAGACCCGGAGCTGTAGTAAGGCGCACCTCTTCCCCGCCTTTTGAAGGAACTTTATAAATATCAAACTCGTTATTTCGTTGTCCTGTAAAAACAAGATACTTCCCATCGGGCGACCAGCCATGCAAGTAGGAAGGGCCTGTTGGTGTAATCTGTTTTGGCTTCCCGCCTTCAATAGGAACCGTAAATACCAGTGAGCCGTTTTTTGCATCAGTACCTGTTGAGCTCAATCCTAACATTTTTCCATTAAAAGAAATCACATGATCATTATTATTTTTAACAACTGGTTCCGTGTTTAGCACCTGCGGTGTGTGCTTTACTAAATCAAACCGGTATATCAGTCCCTTACTGTTATATATAAGCGATTTGTTGTCTCTTGTCCAGTTAGGAGCCTGCAAAGATTCAGGAGCTGTGTACACTAATTGACGGTTACCGCTGTTAATATCCATTAATTCTATACTACTGCCTATATAATCTTTATAAGGAACAAAATTTTCTTTAGCAGGTACGATAATCCGGACATTATCAAAAGAAACTTTTTCAACAACATCTTTATTATGTGCGCAAATGAACAGTCCAACATACACATCATCACCTAAAATGAGATCTGAAATATTTTCTGTAACATAAGGCTCACCGTAATGAGCAACCGACATAATGTATTGATTGCCCTTTCTTTCCAGTTGTATAACATCAGGCCCTTTAAGAGAAGACCTTGTTTCCGCGACATCGGTATGTGGTATCTTTCTGTATTGAAGTGAAGTAAGTCCGTCGCCGTGTACCGTTGCGCAAACCATTGCTGAAATAGAATCCAGGCTGCTGCGTACCATCCAGCCAAATTTGCGATGAGGATCAGTACCTCTTCCTAATAATACGCCCCGGGCTTGTAGAATAAAATTACCCTTCATCTGTTTCCAAATAAAACTAAGCTCATCATGTTTGAACCAGATGTTCGCACCGGAGCCTGATAATTCATACTGTTGATTATCGTTATTATAACTAACCGATCCCGGGTGCAGCACCTCACCCACATCATTGCGGCCATTAAATATGCCGGCTTTCTGAGCTAGTGAATGGAACATTAAAAAAAATGACAGGGCTGATAAAAGTAGAAATCTTTTCAATTCATAAGAAGAGTGCATCAAAAATAAATTATAAAATAAAAATACTGATTCCCCGGCAACTTTCATGATATCCTATAAGTTTGGTTTTTTTAACCACGGAGGGAGGAATAGGTAGCACGGAGGTTACACGGAGGAATCCTCCGTGTAACCTCTTTCTTAATTCTGGCGTTTACTCCGTGGTTAAAAAGAACTAAGCAATAACATTCTTAAGCAACTTATTTATATAAGCTTTGCTGATACCTGCACATTCCAAAGGAGTCTTTGCTTTATCCGGAACAGCATCCAGTTCAATAATTGCATAGCCTTTAAAACCAATGTCATCCAATGCTTTGAATACTCCAGGAAAATCTACCCTGCCCTGGCCGATCTCTACAAACTGATAACCCTGGCTGTTAGCAGGTGTTGGCTTGTTAATTACATCTTTAATATGCAAAGCTTTCAAGCGGTTCCTGTATTTCTTTATCGCTGCTACCGGATCTCCTCCACCCTGCTGGTAATGTGCAACGTCTAATAAAAAGCTAACATAAGCGGGATCTGTATTCTTTAAAATCATTTCTACTTCTTCAGGCTTCTGACCCAACTGACCCATGTGATTGTGATAGGTGGTTTCAACACCTATTGCTTTAGTTTGCTTACCAATGGTTGTTAGCAATTTTCCATATGTGGTAAGTTCTTCTTCCGTAGGTTCCCGGTCTTTAGGTCTTGAAGAATTTGTTATCTGGAGGAACTTACCACCCAGTGATTTAACAAACTTTGCATGCGCCACATGCGTGGCGATAGTCTGTTCATCTTTACCGGTATTGATATCGGCATTGCCGCTGGAAAACATTACCAGCTCCAGCTTTGCATCATTCAGTAATTTTTTCAGTTCATCAGATTTTTGTCCGAAAGTTGTAAAGGCATTCGCACGAAGCTGGATACCGGTAAAGCCAAGCGATGAAATATCTTTAATGGCAGTGGTATCATTACCACCCCAGGTAATTGCGGAATAGCCAAATTTAATATCCCCTTTCTTTTTAAAATCATTGATTAAAATATTGGAATGGCCAACCAGGGGAAGACCAATAGAGAGTATCCCTAAACGGGCAAGAAAATGACGGCGTGTTGAAGAATTTTTCATATGCAGTTGTTATGATGAAATGGCATTTTACGATATCAAACATAACCAATTTCCGGCAATCCTTTTCCCATTAATCATTTCTGTAAATCCTTAACCGTTTTCGATTTCTTTATATACTCTTTTAAAATACTAAGTTCATTTGCATCATACGGGTCAAAATTTCCATGGTAGAGGTCATGCTGCCATATTGAGGGAACAGGATCTCCCGGACGATGACCCCAGGGAAGGTTTGTCTGGGTTTTTCCATTCACCAATCCCCATAACATACATCCTACTTTTTCATCGTAGAAAACCGGCAGGTTATCAGGAATAATGGAGCCTGCGGCACGATTCATCCATTCCGTATTAATAACTGGCCGGTTATACTGCTTTAACTCCGCAATCTGTTTAATAAGATCAGCTTTGACGCCGTAGTTATGAAAGGAGATAATATCGGAAGCAGGGATAGCGATATCATTCAATCGTTTGTTACGGTTCCATACGTCAATTGTAACAGGCTGTGAAGGATTAACTTCGTGCGCCCACCTGATTACCTTTTCAAGAAGTGGTAGAGAGGTAGTTCCTAATCCACCGTTAGTAGGCTCATTATACAGGTCCCAGATAAAAATCCTGGAATCGTTTTTGAACCTGCCCATTACCGCCTTAACATATTTTTCTATCCGGGGATGCGTTACGGAATCAATTACCATACTGTGACCAGGACTTGGAGACCATGCCCAGGCATACCATCCATCTAATGGTTCAGGCTGTTTACCAACTTTAGGATCATGTTCAATTCCGAACATACAATCATCAAAAAGAGCAGGCATAAATTTTATAGAATGCTTATCGCAAATACCAAGAAAGGTATCAAGTGTTTGAAGAAAATAAGCCGGATCATCTTCATACACAGCAAACTGAAGTACTGACCTGAGGCAATTCAATCCCAATCCTTCGGCTAATGAAAGTTCTTTGTCAATCGCCACCGGATCAAAGCTTGTTTTATCCCACATGGCTGTATAGTTTATGGCATAAGCCGGTATATAATTGAATCCGCAAAACCAGGGTTGTTTATTATACCAGCTCCATATCTTTTTTTCAGACCAACGTTCTCCGGTTTGTTGTGCTGATAGATGTGAATTAAAAGTAATGAACAGCAATAACGTAATGGCAAAAATTTTTTTCATAATATTCTTCTTGTTGATTTAAGTGGGAGAATTAAAGGACGGCAAGATGGTTCGACCTGTAAGGTCTCTAAAGACCAGTGAAGCGGATGAGCTTCGCCAGGTCGAACCTGTTTTTAAGACCCTTAGCGTTGTTATATTTAAATTTAATGACATGATCAGAAAGCTCCATTGAAAGTAGTGTTCTGTTATTGCTGCTTCAAATTACTTTCAGGAATAGGATCCGGCATTGCCTTGTGCAACGGGTCATACACCGCAACTCCTACTCTTGAATCGGCGCAGCCATAATACATAAACCATTTCTTTTTAAAATATACCAGGCCTTCAACGAACACCGTTCCTGCAACGTACTGGCCGCTTTTTTCGAAAGGCTCCATGGGACGAAGAAAGGGAACATCCAGTCTGGCAATGGCTTTGGTAGGATCTTTACTGTCAAATAAAACCTGGCCCGCACAATAACTGTTAGGAGTAAACCTCGCATCGCCGTTTGCTCCTGCAGCATTCTTACCATTATACAACAATAAAATTCCCTTGTTTGTCATTACTGCCGGCGGTCCGCATTCAGTGAGATCGCTATCAAAAAAACCTTGCCGGGGTGAGATGAATTCTTTCAGGTTTTGATAGGCATCTACTACAGGATCCCAATCAATAAGGTTGTTGGAAGTAGCACCATACACGTGGTGCTCGCCCCAGTATAAAAAGTATTTGCCATTGACTTTGGTAATTACCTGTTTGTTTGCTTTTATACTTGTTATGATAGAAGCTGATTTACTCGGGATATTAAAAAACTTTCCGTTGAATGCCTTTCTAAATATAGGACCATGCTTGGTCCAGTTAATCAGGTTTTTGGAAGTAGCTAATCCAAGCCTGGGAAGTTTCCTATTCCATTGGGTATAGATCAATACATAAGTACCATCTTCGGTAACAGCCACTCTTGGGTCTTCGCATCCACCAGGATATTCGAATTCCTTCTGACTATCTTCTCCCGGATAAAAAACGGGTAAGGGTCTCCGTTGGAATGAAAGGCCGTCTGAGCTGCTGGCATATCCCAGTCTTGAAGTCCGCTCACCAATGGCCACCCCGGATTTATCCTCGGCACGGTATAACACAACCACCTTCCCATCTTTAACAACAGCAGCAGGATTAAAAGTATCGTTTGATTCCCAGGCTACAGCTATTTTTTTCATCGGGCAATTGAATAAGGTTTTATCGCTTGGAGATATAACGGGATTTACACCGGGAGCACGTACGAAACCACCAAATGCCCAGGAGGGTAAAGCCGTTTGATTTTGATAATTTGATTGCTTTTCATCGCCAGTCATAGCTTGGGGTAATAGCACAAAGCCTGCGCAAACAAGTGTTATACATAAAAATATCCCGACTCTGAAAATAATCGTATTGGCAGGCAGTTTATGATCGTTAAAAAACATGGTAAGTGTTTAAATCCAATTGTTATGTTAAGTAGGAATCGCGTGTTACATTTCTAACAGTTATCAGGAAATCAACGCGTAATTGGTTTCCTCCTGATAGCTGACGGCTGACAGCTTTAATGATCATTTTAATAATAATGGAAAATATAAGCTTTTATCTTCAATTTTCATTTTGTCAGGGCGACCTTTTTCATCACGAACAAACTTTCCCTTAACAATGGCAGTTACTCTCGGTGAAACAACCTGATCTGAGCGGTGCATATGAAAAACATAAGTAAACGAACCTTTTTCCCCTTTTATAAAATCACCATGACCTGTGCCGTTACGATGCATGGTCTCCCTGTTTATGATGGGATTATTTTTATACTTTTCCCATGGACCGATAGGTGTTGTAGCAGTAGCATAACCAACAGCATAATTGATATTGCGGAAATCATTAGCAGAATAAAAAAGGTAATACAATCCGTGGTGTTTTAATACTGTCGGTCCTTCTGTTATGGGCGTATTCGAATGAGTGGTATTCTCCCAGGTTTCTGTTCCCTCCAGACATTCCTTTCCAGACTCCGGAATTATATCCGATAAATCATCTTTCATCTCTGCAACAAATAATTTATTACCACCGCCTAAACGAACATGGTATAAATAAATTTTACCATCACTATCAACGAATACATAAGGGTCTATCTGTTTGCCCGGACCGGAGATAGCTTTAATATTTTGCTGTCTGAAAGGCCCGAGAGGACTATCACTTGTTGCGATGGCAATATTCTCATTGGCAGTATAAGCCATATAAAACTTATTTCTGTACTGAAATACCTGCGGCGCCCAGAATCCTGTTGTGCCATAAGTATCTCCTTTCACCAGCGCATAGCCATCACCGGCACCCATAGGCCCTTTCCATGTTTTCATATCTGATGAAGTGTACACGAGAAAACCTTTACCTGAGTTGCCTCCGGTACCATAGAGGTAGTAAGTGCCTTTGTTGTAGAAGATAGTAGGATCAGCCATGAAGAGGGTATCTGATGGGGTATGATTGTTGAGGTAGCAGACAGCTAAACGCTGCCTGCTGGTATGAGGATGGGATAGTAACAATTGAGAGAGCGCAATAACAAGCGTTAGCATAGTATTAGTGTTTTATGACATTGTTATGTGCCTAATATATAACAAAATCTAATTCATTTAACGATGCGTCCTCAATTTTTCAATCTATAAAATATCAAGTCACCTTTAAATACTACTATTTCCTGTTTTATCCATGATACCTAAATCAATATAGGACGTTGCTTACTTTGATAATTTAAAGATACATTCAGCCATAGCATAATTAAAGAATAAGGGTGAGCCATCTGCATATATGCCCTATTAACAATGACCATAATCTTGAGAGTAGCGGTTATGCAGATATCTATAATAGAAATGGCAGTTGAGATACCTGCTAAGAAATCTTGCTGCTTAATATTTTAATGCCAATAAGTCTATTGTAAGTATATACTTAATACAACAGGCGTCTAATCATCAAAACCATGTTATACTTCACAAGGGGTAAGTTAGTGAGTTTTTGTCATCGAAGAATTGGAATTTTAGGGTAAGTAAGGATGTAAGTTGTTTTTTACAATTCTTGTTGATGTTTGCAAAGAAACTTTCAATGGCCTGGTGAAATGCTTCGGGCTTATCATAATACCTTGCGTGCAGGATCTGCTTTTTGGTAAACTTCCACATTCTTTTTATGATATTATAATTAGGGGAATAAGGAGGTAAAAACAGCAGCCTGATTCCCAACGATTCGGCCATGGACATGACGGCATGGCAATGCTGGTAGCGAGCATTGTCCAGTACAATGACAATGGCTTTGTCGCAGTACTTCTTTTTGAGTAGTCGCAAGAATTCAATCAGCGTATCTGCGGTGATGTATGTCGTATTGGTCAAGGTGATAACCTTCTTGCTGATAGCATGAACCGCTCCCAGGACATTAATACGGTTTCTACCGCTGGCGGCTTTGATAAAAATCCTGCAGGCACACCATAAACAGCAGATAAAAGGTTGAAGCATCAAATGAGCTGCATCCAAAAACAGCAGATGGCATTTCCCTTTCTGAGCTGCTCTGATAACAGGTTCCAGCTCGGTTTGCATCCATTGGTGCTGCTGCTCATTGTCTGCTTTAGCCGGAATGTGTCCGCACTTGATGAATTTCAGGCCATGGCGTTTCATAAAAGTTCTGACCTGCTGGCAACTACGCTCCACACCCGTCATTTCCAGGATGCGCCCTGCTGCTTCTGCTGCCGAGCGGGGTGGTTGTTCCCTTAAGCAGGTAAGAATGCACTTACTATGCTTATGCAGTTCACTTTGATTGGTTCCATAGTTGTTGCGCAGCAAACCTTCATAGCCTTGCTGTTCATATATTGCGATCCAACGTGAAACCGTGTTGGGGTGCAGGCCGGTAATAAAGCCTATGTCCTGATTAGAGAAGGTGGAAACAGCCTTTAGGTAAAGGGAAAAAATGCGCTTTTGAATCATTGGATGAGGATAAGCATATCGTTCGTAACTTAGTCTCTCAATCTCAGCTTTGCTGATATTGAAGGAAAGAGCGGGCATACTTTTGTGATTTGGTCATTACAAAGTTGCCCCTCTTTTTCTATATATCCCAATTCACAATTTTACCCCTTGTCAAGTATAACGGGCGGTTTTGTACAAGTGGGGCGGACGGAAAAGCATTCAGCTGTTTGCAAATCCCAGCTTCTTTTCCGGCTGACGAATAGTGCCAAGCAGTGGAACGAACAATGAACTTTTATTTATAAATTTAGCAGCAGTTACGGGCAGACCGATAACAATCCCCACCTGCACAAAGCCGTACTCGTTGTAGGCAATGCTAGAGAGTCACCCTCAGTAATATTCTTTATAAATAGCTTAACAGGAAAAATGAAATAAAACGGAAAAATGAAATTTAAATATCAATTAATATTAATTGGCAATGATGATACTTTTAAAAATAAAGTGGTTGATACCTTTCTTTTAAAAGTCCAAGAATTAGGATTAGATAATGATTCAATTAAAATAATCTACAATACAAATTTTGATACTGATTACAAGGCAAATTGTCCTACAGTTTGTGCTTATTTTGGGAAAGGTGGGTTACATACCGATATTGATTTTCTTGACCAACTAATAACTGATGCTGTTTTTATACTTCCTATAGTCTCTAACCTTACTATTTTTTCGAGTTTAGTACCCGCATAACTAAAACCTATTAATGGGTTTAAATTAGATAATATAAATGAAGTTGAAGCTGTTGTTGCCAGAATTATGGAAGGACTCAGTCTACTAAGGGCTAGCCGTAGATTATTTATTAGTTATCGAAGAATAGAGTCAAGGTCAATAGCAGTTCAGCTTTATGAATACTTAGACGCATGTGGTTTTGATGTTTTCTTAGATACACATAGCATAAGACCAGGAGATATGTTTCAGGATGAGTTGTGGCATCGTCTTGTTGATACGGATGTTGTAGTACTTCTTGATACACCTGGTTTTTTAAAAAACGAATGGACAGAAAAAGAATTAGCAAAAGCATCGGCTATGAGCATTGGGGTACTGCAGTTAATATGGCCTAATCATAAGCAAGCTCCTTACTCAACATTATGCTATC
>JAABUK010010884.1_pt1 | contig 12002 bp, 10 predicted proteins | sample 5559141 | NCBI WGS metagenome assembly JAABUK01 (sample SAMN10711869, study PRJNA513367) | rock metagenome | isolation source: Antarctica rocks | place: Antarctica: Victoria Land, Pudding Butte nord | collected 2016-01-03 | reverse complement strand
TAGAAGGCAGGTCAGCACTAGGCAGCCTGCTCCAGCCAGCCTGCCCCACATCCAGAATCCAGGCATCTGACAGGTGGCCATCACTGTCGGCGCCTCCCAGCAAACACACCTGTCCACACAGGGTGCTCTACTGAGGGGCACCCTCTTTTGTGGGTCATGCAGATTGCTTACAGGGTTGACTCTTCTAGCTAGCTGGCAGACTGTCATGTTTTCAGATGTGACATGCTTGACAACAGGCATATGCTTGCATACAGGCTGTGCGGTATGCAGCGCCAGAGCGGCAGCAACATTGGTGACCACATGACATTGGCTTCCAGGTTGCAACCTGCATTGTCTCATGTTCAAGAACCTCATCGGCATCAGTCACAACAGGGTGTGTAGCTATGTAAAGAAAAATATCAGGTGCTTGTTCTTTGCGCTTATGTTGGTGGGAAGCAGGGCACCTTGTTGTGGGGCAAGCAGGTGAGGGATGAGCCCCAGCGCTCCCCAGGCCCGGCCTCCCCCTTGCTCCAGTCACTGTCCAAAGCGCGCCATGAAAAGGATGCATCTGTCAACACAGCCAGCCACAGTCACAGGTAGCATGCCAAGAGCAGCATGCCAAGAGCAGCATGCCAAAAACTCACTATGCAACAGAGTTGCTTGCTTGCTAGAGATGGCTGCAATCAGAACGTCATCATGGACAGTGGCCTTAGTGTGCTAGACTGCTGTCAGAGTGTACAACACAGCAGCACAGTGTATGCTGTCATGGCACTGTATGCAGGTTCAAATTTGATTCTGTGCTGCAGGCTGTGAACGGACACAGCTTACAATGGGCGATCAGGAGTGACTATGGTCAAGACATGTTTGTGTGCTTGGTTCAACATGGTGGCTCATCGTTATTCACCATGTACAGAACCGGCAGGCAGCAAGTGTGACTGACCTCCTAGAGCTACAGGTGTGGCCTTGCGCCTCTTGCTTGAGGGTGGGACACTGCAAAGCATTGATCATGTTTGAGGAAACAGGGAAGGTGGTACACAGGCTTGAAATAGCAACACAAGTGTGATTCACATACCTAAGGCAGTCAGCCATCTCACCTTTTGTTACCCTTACGACGCTTTGGGTTTGCGGGTGTCTTGGTCTGCAGCGGCGTCTTGCCCTCAGCTTTCTGCTTCAGCTGCCTCCTCTTAGCAGCGGTCACAGCTTCCTTAGGAGGACGCTCATCTTCTTCAGCTATATCAGGGTGATTCTGAGTGATGCCTGCTTCTGCTGCTTGCTGTGCGTTGAGTGGATCTGCTGCTTGCTGTGCATTGTCTGTGGCGTCCTTCATCCTGGGAATGCTGACATCTGACAGGATAGTGTCCGGCTGCTCAGCTGGCTCACTGTGGAAATGCTCCTGGGGGGAATAGAACTCTTCTTGAGGTCCTGCAGGTGTGCCTGCCCCTCTGCCTGTCTCTGCCTTATCCTGATGCACAGCGGGCCCAGCAGGCACAGCAGCTTGCTCAACTTGAGCTGGTTGTGCTGCATCAGCAAGACTGCTTGTGTGGTCTGCAGGGGCAGTTGCAGCTCCAGTGTCATTTGTCTGAGGAACACCACGTCTGGAAGGTGTGCCGGCAGCTGCTTTGTCAGCAGCTTCTGCGTCAGCATCAGCAGCAGTGTCAGCAACAAAGTCATCTGCTTCCGGCTCAGAAGCATCTGCCTGGGTCATGAGCTCCTGGAGGGCGGCCGCGTTTCGCTTGTGTGCTTCCTGTTGCTGCAAGAGGACCGCTGCAGGTTGATCCTGGCTGAGGTGTGTCTGTCTGTCCCTCTGAAAGGGAGACTGCGTTCCCACTGAGTCAGGGATGCAGAGGGCGGGAATAGAGCTTTGCAGCATCCATGGGGGGTAGCTACCTTGTGACAAGTCATTGTGCTGGCTCAAGTGACCGCTGAAAGACGGGTGGCATGTGGCCAGACCTTGATGCTGTGGCTGCTGATTGGTCTGGGCTACATGCAAGGTTGGTGAGGCAACTGCACGAGAGCCTGAAACTGCAGCAGCACTTACAGGTGAGTGATGACTGCAGAGAACATTGTATTCATACTTGATCGCACCTGGCTTGATGACCAGCTTTCCGGTGTACCCGAGACTGAAATCGAGCACAAGGCAGCCGTCCTGGTGTGAGAAGGGAAGGGTAGCTGGGAAAGCTAGCTGTACACCATGGAATGCAATCATGGTTGTGGACGCCTGAGAGGGCTGTGTCATGGCGTCTTCCTTGGGTGGCGCCGTCTCTTCAACGTCAATTGTATGATCGTGCAAGTCCACGCACGAACAAATGCCCAGCAAAACAGATCTGGGGCCAGATCACTCAGAACCTGCTGGCTGTTCACTTGCCGCTGCAATTTAGCGCGTACCCGTCTGTGCGTGGGCTGCAGCAGTGCATGCAATTTGCACTCCTCGTTTGAGAGCCAGAGTGGCGAGAGAGCAGCACATTCAATACTGTCGTTGGCAGGTCAACGTGCCAATTCAAATTTCCGGGACAGAGCAATTGCATGCAAAGCCCCACGACAAGACCAGGAGACATCAAGCACTTCATACTCTCAAGGCAGCCCACTGCAACACTTCTACCTGCTTAGACGACAACTGTTTCACATTGAACAGCTGTATTTGTTCGGAACGTGGGACGTAGACTTTTGTTCTTCAAAAGGGGCCTTATGCAGTGTTGACATGCTGATCCGCTTCGCATGTGGGAATTAAGACTTGCAATGCACGAAAGATCACGGCATTGATGGCCTATGGTGGTACGGTCAAATCCAGCTTGCCTCCGAAAGTCCCAAGGCCTCCTTCGCTAAGCCAGAACGACTTCACTGTCAAGGCCAGCAACTTTGCGCGTGAGCCGCAACAGGAGGCATCTAGCCCTGTGTCTCCAGGACCTCGAACTGGTGAATGGCACTGGCCAACGCTGACCACCGCTGGTACGCTGGCAGCCTGCTGCTAAATTTGCAGGATGGCCTGGTTGACCTTATGTTCACATGCTTCTTTGCATTTCAGAAGAGGATGAAGACCCAGCAACAAAGTTTGAGTTGCTCATTCAGCTAGGTAGGCATGCAGCATTGTAACTTGCTCTGTGTGTTGATCGATCCTGTGTGGACCCACTATGCAGCTCCCCCTACACAGCTATTTGACAGCATCAAGAAACAGGCATTGCGTCTGCTCAGTCAAGCTCTTTCTAGCATGCAGGGCGCGGCTCATATGGGTCTGTGTACAAGGCACAGGTCAGGGGCACGCAAGAGGTAGTCGCAGTGAAGGTCATACCTCTGGGTGACAAAGATGAAGTGCTGGAGATCCAGAAAGAGATTGAGATGCTCAAGGAGTGCAATCATGCAAATGTTGTGAGGTACCTGGTAAGATGACAGAGGATCACATGCATTTATTGATCCTTCCCTGAACCCAGTCCCCACAACTTTTCAATTGCAGCTGGCATCACATTCAAATGGTCTGAAGTGCTTCAAGTTTGCATTGCTTCTGGCTCTGTGATTTTGGTACTTGCACCTCATAAGCGCATCCGGGGCTGATGTGAATTTTCAGTTGGCAAGCAGCTTTGTTTTACATGTGTGCCACTGGCAGGGCAGCTGGCGTGGTAGTGAAGCCTTGTGGATTGTGATGGAGTATTGTGGGGGTGGCAGTGTTGCAGATCTGATGCATGCCTCTGATGTACCCCTGGACCAGGACATGATCTCCTACATCTGTGCTGAGACTCTGGCTGGTCTTGCCTACCTGCATTCCATTGGCAAGGTACACCACATTTACGCTTTCTCTTGCTTCAGGACCTTGCATCAGATGGCCTGCGTATCTCTTAATCATTGCTAGTGATTTTGGCTATCTGCGCAAATTCTGTCATAAGCCTGCACATCACAATCGTGATTTGAAACACGTGTTGCCCAAGCAAAAGCTATCAGTCTTGTCTGTGCGCAATGCACTGGAACATAAATTTGCAGGTACACCTGGCATTTCGTGTAATATGCATTGCGTAATTGAGGTCCCCAGGAAAGCAACTATCATCTCATGAACGCTGAACAAGGAGCAACGTGACTGTTTGTGCTCTACATCTCAGGTGCATCGCGATATCAAGTGTGGCAACATTCTGTTGACAGAGGCTGGAGAGGTGAAGGTAGCTGACTTTGGTGTGGCAGCACAGCTGAGCAATACAATGAGCAAGCGCAACACCTTCATTGGCACCCCACACTGGATGGCACCGGAGGTCATTCAGGAGAGCAGATATGATGGCAAGGTCAGCCACTCAGCCCCTGCCAGTCCACTGCAATGCCAGCCTCTTGGGTCACTTGTAGTGTACACAAAGTGCTGGATGCATGCGGGGCCATCATGCAGCATGTTCCGTATAGCATCTCACGCACCTGAATTGTTGTGCTTGCTTTAGCTGATAGCTGAATTTTTGTGGCAGAAATGACTGATGGCAGAGACATCAAAGTGAGGCACAGAAACGTTGACATTTTCAAGCACAGAGGCACTGACAGTCTTCAGTTATAATGGCTGCTGGACCAGCAACCTGTAATATGGTTGAAACGCAAACTCAGCAAACCAGACTCAGCTCATCTCGTGTCCACCAGTCAACAACAGCGATCAATGCAGCTGCACCAACTATCGACAGTGTCTGCAAGCGCCAGACTTGCTTTGTGCACCCCTGTAGCCTGGGATGAGCATTCAGCGCACGTGCACAGCCTCATTGCTGCACAAGCATCTTTGGCAATATACTGGCGCACCGCCTGATTGTCTTGAGCACCTGTAAACAAAGGCTGCTTGGTTGACAGGTGGATGTATGGGCGCTGGGCATCAGCGCTGTTGAAATGGCAGAGGTGACCCCACCCAGATGGTCAGTGCACCCCATGAGGGTCATCTTCATGATCTCTCGGGACCCCCCACCTCGCCTGGCTGACCGTGACAGATGGTCCCTCACCTTCCATGACTTTGTGGCACAGTGCCTGCAGAAGGTGTTCTCTCATATTTGGCTGCCTTGTGAAGGCATGCAATTGTGTTTTTGACCAGCTTGGTGATCGTCAATGTTCCACAGGCCATAACAAACAAGCAAAGGTTGTCCAGATGGGAAGTGCAAGACAGATGCTGCCGTAGCTCAAGTCCTGCAATACGTAAAGAGTGTTACCCAATCTTGCAGTATGTCTTGCAAGGCAGTCTCTCTTTGCAGTAGTTAGTGCAATTTATCAATTGTGATCCTGCATCCCACTGTCCACACACAGCACACCACCTGTGCAGTACAGTGGCAACACCGATATGAAGCTGCCGGCCACTCAGCTTGGACTACAGCATTTGAATGACAAAAAGCACATGCTGTGTAGGAGCCCAAGGTGCGGCCCAGTGCCAAGTATTTGTTGCAACACAAGTTTGTGGTGGGGCCTCGGCCTGCCCTGGCTGCAGCCGCCCTGCTACCCCTCATTGCCCGCTCCAGGGATGCCTTGCAGGCCATGGCGGCTGCCTCAGACCCCCCTGTTGCCCCTCCCTCCTCCAGGTCAGCAGACTGAAAAATGTGGCAGAAGTCACCAGCTGTTGATGATGCTGTTTTTGTCCACCATTTATGCTATACATGCTTCTGCTCAAATATCAAGCACTGGGGGTTAGGACAAGGGTCAGAACATGCTTCAGCAGTTCAAGAGCCAAGGACTATGATGCCTCTCCTCAGATGCCAGCTGCTCCACCGTACAAAAAGCCTTTTGCTGAGATTGCAGCGGCTCCAATGTATCACACTGCTGCAGTTAACCCACCCCATCAAATATATTGCTTGTGAACAAAAGACACTGGCCAATGTACGTGGGTTGTTGTACGCATCTGGTCAATCTGCAACTGCATATAGTGCACAGTAACACTATTGGTGCAATGGGCCACAAGACAGCAGCAGGGCATACAGAGCAGATTTCTTGGAGGTCCAGCCTCTGAAGCACTCTTGACTCATATTAGCAGATGAATGCAGCTTCAAAAATGTGCAGCTCACAGATTTCCTGCGCATGATGTCTGCAGGGAAGCAGCAGCCGGTCACACAGGGCAGTTCTCCTGGAGGGCCGGCCCTTCAGGCACTGTGCTGGCCCAGCATGGCAGTGCCCCGTGCACCACTGGGGGACCTGCCAGAGGGCCCTGGGCCAACACTGGCATGGTCAGGGCCCGCCTTGCTGGCCTCTCTTTTGGGGCCCCTGCTCAGCTTGGTCAACCCCAGGTTTGCACCCTTACTTCTGCTGCACAATTCCACAGATTGACAATCTCATGCAAACAAGGGCTGCAGAGCTGCGAGTGAGCTGTTTTTTAACTAAAGTTGCCAAGCATAAACTATAGAAACTGCGCCTGCTGTTGGCAAGCCTCGCTTCAGATGCCAAGATAGGCATTGCTGGGTTTCTTTGTGTGTAAACAATGGCAAAAGCAATGCATAGATTTTTGCTGCATACTTTGTTGCAGTTTCAGCAGCAAGTTGCAGTTGCTCTTTAGCAAGCGCATGAAGCTACCAGTTGTCACATTTGTCTCATGAAACATATGTAAGAACCCAAATACATTGCCATGCAGGCAGGGCAGGACAGCGGCACTATGGTGGCGTATGGCACAGGCCCCATGCCAGGGGGGACCATGGTGATCAATGCTGATGCTAGCAGCAGGGCTGGCACCCTAGGCCCGGCTGGCACCTTTGTGACAGCTGGGGCTGAGGAGGGGCCCCAGGGGGGTTCAGACTATCAGGCTGCTGTCCAAGCTGCCAGTCAAGGCGCTGATGGGTAGGTCTTGACTTGGACATGCTGCTCTGCCTGCAGCAGCATGTTGTGTCAAGATGTCAGCTGTTAAGATGTACAAACCTGCACTAAAAGCTGTGACATGATCAGTGCATTGGTCAGATGTGCTAGCTGCTCTTACTCACAATGTATGACCTGTGTCACAAGCTGGTGGTATTAAAAGGGTGTATTTGATCAATCAGTATTATCAGCCTATTTCATGCTATGCTGACACTTGTGTATACGGCATGCCAAAGCATGAGTTGATATATGATCCTGTATTGAAATGTGGGGCGCTGTGCTGGGCAGGTACATGGCAGCAGTGCATGCAGCAGCCGCAGATGCAGCTCGGGAGTCAGGTGGCGGCAAGGGCGGGCCTGAGTCATCGGCACAGTCAGTGCAGAAGGTGGCGCAGGCACCGGCTCGGGAGCGCGAGAGGCTGCTGGAGCGGCTGCGAGGAGTGTGTGAAGGTGGCAGTGTCATTCCTGTTCCCTTCCTTCGCGCCGCCCATGCAGTGCCTCCTGCCATTCTGGATGACATGAGGGCGCCCTATGTGCACCCCTCGCATGCACATGCCCTGCTGGTAAGCCAGCCCAGCTGGTGGACCCGCCTCCTTCCACACCACCCATCCTCCTGGATCACCTCCCTATCATGCAACCCCACCGGGCTAGCACAGGCTCTGTCCCCTGCTGTTTTGCTGGGGAGGAGGGCAGGATTGCAAGTGCTTGTCTGCTGGGCTGGTTGCAGGCTGTAGGCTAGCTGAAGGTCTTCCAAGCATCACTCCACGAACATCAAACCATGACAATGATGCACACTGCTCAAATTGTCATCGCATAGGTTGATGCGTTGCTATGGGATCATGCACATGGGGTTGATGTTTGGTGATGCAGGGCTCTGCTGCTGTTGCGGCTCCTCAGCCTGATGACTGGGCAGAGACTCTCGGGGCCCTGTGCCTGGAAGGCTCATTAGCAAGCAGCCGCAACATGCAGAGTTCTGAGATTCCTGCTACAGTCCTGGCTCAAGTCAAACGCAGTCCTGTTATCCTCAATCTGCTGAGGACGCTGGCATACTACAAGTGCCGAGCAGACTCAGAGGTGTTGCTGCCTGATGCAGCAGATCAGTTGCAGAGTACTGTGCAAGATCTTTCAGATGCACTTCGAACTATTCTGTGTTTATAGCCCATTTGACAATTGCAGTTGCTTTTGTCTGCAGAGATGTGCCTCATTGCACCAACATCTTGTAGTTTTGCTGGTGCAACAAGCCTTGCAGGTCAGCGGCTGCTCAGAATTTGCGTACAGGCAACATAATTCATTTGGACTACATATGTGCGAATGATACCATTGACTGTTTCAGCAATGAAGAGATGTTGGTCACAAGCAAGCAATCAAATGCCGCAAAAGAATACTTGCAGGAGTAATGCACCTAAGCATACACATGCTGGGTACTTGGTAACAAACAACACACGGCAATCTCAAAGGTTCACTTGAATACCAGTGTGTTTTGCCCTGTGGCACAAGCTTTGCAGCTCACACATGCATTTACTATAAGAAGATCACCACTTAATGAAGTAACGCATGACAACGTAAGGAGGCATATTGTTATGAGGTATGCCACTGCCTGCTTGGTGCAACTTAATGTTGCTGAGCTCAGGATTGGTATCTCCAACACCAGAGCCTTCTCCATCACGTCCCAGTGCATTTGCTCCAAAAGCAGAATCCTTGCCTCCCTGAGCTGTGTAATTTCTTCCACAGTAACGCACATGATGGTGGTGACCAGGGTCATGCACACCATGTGTGTGGGCTGGCATCTCATCCTGCTTCAGCTTGCGTGCAACCTCGCCACCAGTATCGCCTACTTTCTCAAAGCCTGAACCTTCGCTGCCCTGGCCAACTGCAACCCTGCCTTGCAAATTTGGCACATTGAAGGTGGTCTGACCATCACCATCCCCATACACTGACTTGATGACCCCAAAAAGCTGGCTATACTCTTCACGTTTGACTGCCTGTCCATTGCATAGCAGCCAGCCATACGGTGCTGCTTCTGCGCAGCCTATGCAAAGCTGACCTACCCAGGACAAAGAGTTGGCTGTTGCTGGCTGCACAGCTGCGACTGGTTGGTATATCGACAGTCGAGTTGCCCAGATCCTTCTGATTGTGAGTGCTGCAGCGCTGGGAAGACAGGCCAACACTGCTCCCCAGGCTAGGGAAACCAGCACTTTCTCAAGCCACCATGGCTTGCCGCCATTGACGAATAGGGAGACCGCATACTCGCAGGTGAGGAAGAGAAACACATGTACCCAGAAACCAGGCTCTCTAGCGAATTTGGGGATGGCACTCCAATTGGCTGGCAAGCTGGGGAAGGTGAGGCCATCCAGTATTTTGAGAGTGAAGATGAATTGAGGCGAAACATCAATACGCCGAAACTCGACCCCAACATAAAGGGGCCGTTCAGGATGGCCTTCGCATCCACAGCGCCTGGTGACACCGAGTTGTTCACGTTTGCCAAAGCCATTCCAGCCATGGGGTCCTGCGATGGAAGCGTGGCTTAGCTCCGACGTCAAAGCTTTCTCTTGAAGTTAGCAGCACACTTCCCACAGTAAAAATCGGGGTTCCGACACCGTCGTACCTTCCCAAACAGACAGGGAGCAGGATCGAAGTCGCTATCACTATTTACGCCTGCTGCATCGACGTCCTCGGGTGCTCTCCTGTAACGATAGGGGAATGAGTTCCTGCAGCTGGGCCAAGCTTAAGGTGGGCGAAATCTCAATGTAAAACGTAATCATGTGGCGCATCTATTTGTTCCGTTGGCCTTCCATTGGTTCTTAGGCCCTTTCCGCGGAGGCAGCTTCACGTCCTTGATAGAGTGGATCTCAGATACACGTTCTCAAGGATGCACTGCAGAGCCGAATAACATGCCTGTATCATGCAGGCAGCTTCATTTGGCGGGTAAGTGCATTCATTAAAAACGGCAAAAGAAATTAAGGTTATGAAGAACAGCTGCATCCACACCTGTTCCTCCGTTGAGGCAGATCTCGCCGTTGAAAAACTTACTGAAGTGTGCCAGAGCGCGAGTAGTTTCAAAGCAAACCAGCTGGGCTGCCGTAGGTGTGAAAGTTGGAGCTGATGAAGTTGAGTGTTGAGGGAGGCTCGAACGGATACAGTAGGCACTACTGAATAATATTGTTGTCGTTGTTGCCGTTGTGGTCGTTAGTATTACATTTGTAGTAGCAACAGTGTACCTGCTTAGCTATGACTGATTAGGTCACTGCTACCGCACACCGTTTAATTTGAGTTTCACATCGATGTTAGCCTTGTACATTATGTGTATGACCTGAAACGTCTACATCTGCTTCCAGAGTTCTCACCATCCAGGTCTCGGTCATCAACTATGTAGCATCAACTGCTTATGCTTGCAACATGCATCAATGATTCTGCATGAGGGCAGAGTTTGTGGCTCAACAGCTAACAAGACGGAGAATGCATCAGAGTTACAAGGAACATCTAGATGATGCCAATCTTGTTTGCTACATCCAACGCATCGTAGTCAGTTGTTAGCCTAACATACGCCTTCTTTGCACCATCCGGCCTGCAAACAAAGACAAATGCTCAACATTGCCAAAACGCCTTGCAACAGGAGCAGGAATCACTGCCAATGCATCACACATTCATTGCATCTCCTTGCACTGCACAAGTAAGCGCCCCAGTAGATGTATTGTACACATGTGGCCTCCATGTGAAAATATGCTTTGTACTGTCCCTTCACTGCTGCGCACCTGATCAAAGTGTTGATCTTTTGTGTCTGGATGTCATATAGGCGGCCTACAGCTTCCTTGATCTGTCTCTTGTTGGCTCTGACGTCAACGATGAAGACCTGCACCCAGATGCTTTGATATGTCTTTATCATGTGACTACCACGGCATAAGAACACCAGCAGCCGTATGCACAGCATTGACTTGGACAACAATGACAGCATGTCCAACAAAAACTTGTGGATAAACAATAAGCAATTGGACCGAAGGTCTGTGAATTGTCAGCAGGCAAAAATAGCCTGTACATAGCTGGGCTTGCAAGCAATGGACGTAGAAGGAAGACATGGGACGCTGCAAATGCGTGCGCCCAGCATGCAGGCTGCAGTGAGTCTGACTTACCAGGGTGTTGTTGTCCTCAATCTTCTTCATTGCAGACTCAGTCGTCAAAGGGAACTTGATGATCTGGAAGTGGTCCAACTTTTGAGGGGAAGGAGCACTGCAAGAAACAAGCAAAATTCAAGTCCATCTGCCCACATCAGACACAGACAGAGAGGCCATGCAGAAATGCCTGGTGACTCTCTGAAATACACAGGCAAAATGCTTCACAAGTAGACAATTCACTGATGCCAAGCCAGAATCACAGCAGAGTAATACAGCTGGCTGCTGCTGACATGCTGAAAGGCTCAGGTTGGCTTGCATAACTGCTGAGGGTGCTGTTACTCTGGCAAGGTTGATGCTGAGCTGCTTTTGGAACCTGCTTGGCCGAGCTGTGACAATGCCAAAACCTTATTACAAAGCTTTTTATGATGCAAAAGCGCCTGACCACATGCATGATCAGTCTGAGTAGCCAGGCTGGAACACTGCAGGCTGCCCTGCTGCGCTGGACCTTTCGAGCTGCCCGCCATGCTGATATCCAGCATGCGCATTTGATCGCAATACTTACTGCCTGCAGTGTAACATCTACCCTGGACCCATTTGTACCTGAGTCTGGGGTACTTAGGCTTCCTGGGTGCCTCAAAAGTCTTGGGCCTGTGGAAGACAGTGCTGTATCTAGGCTTGCGTGACTGCCTCCATGTGCTCCTCTTGACCGACTTCAAGGCTTTCAAAGCCTGAGCCTTGGACTTGCCGTCTTTCTTGATACCTGACGCACACACAAGACCGAGCCTGAAACTTGTTTCGATGACAGCATCGGTACAACAAATGTATGCTGCGAGGTTCATACGGTGACCACGCGCCAGAAGCAACACATCGAGTCACTTGCAACACAATTACCTTTTGGTGCCATTGCTGCAACCTCCGTCCACCGCGCTGCAGTGCGCAAAGGGCTCAAGACTTGCTAGAGCCGCCGTAATGGCTTGTGTTCATTTACGGCGTCAGTGCCCATACAAATTTCCATAGTTAGGGCTAGCGTTACGGGGCCGGACCTAGCCGTATACCTAGCCTTTTTCACCGAGACCAAATTTGGAGACCAAAACCGTTGTGCTCGAGTCCATGCGCTGAGTGCGATTGCAGCGATGGGCGCAGG
>JAABUK010010883.1_pt1 | contig 12003 bp, 18 predicted proteins | sample 5559141 | NCBI WGS metagenome assembly JAABUK01 (sample SAMN10711869, study PRJNA513367) | rock metagenome | isolation source: Antarctica rocks | place: Antarctica: Victoria Land, Pudding Butte nord | collected 2016-01-03 | reverse complement strand
TCTTCCGCTAGATGGCATGCATTTTTCCTGGGGGGCAGAACGCAATATGACATCTGTCAAATTCACACTTTCACCAGGATAATCAGGATGGTAACAGTTGGACATACACCATTGATTGTTGTGGACAGTTGATATCAACACAACATAAATCATTTCAAGCTGCCACATTGTGGCTCTAGCAATGTGTGTATGTTTTGGGACAGGTGGACATGCAGCTTGGCACCAACAGTGCTCTCTTGCAATTTGTGTTATATGCTGAAGCAAACAAGATTTGTCTCCCAGTGAAGTCCTGTGCCCTCGGGGCAGACACGTGACTTCACTGAGAGACAGATCTTGTTCGCGGGGCTTCAAGATACTGTTTGTGGGTTTCTAAATTGCTGCAATGAATCAACTGCTGAGTCACTGCAACACCTACGAAGGTCACAAGGCAAGTGCTCAAGGCACACTGCAGTGCCTGCATCAAAACTAGTTGGTGAACAACAAATACTGACGTGGCCATACGAGCCCTGATTTAGGATGGTATACTACATTGGACCTGCTAATTTGGAGGTGTTTTAGTGACAGACTGGCACTCTATAGAGCTAGTTTCAAACTTTTAACACATTGCTTATGGTTATGCTTAAAGGGCTAATGCCCTTTTGTCAGCATTACTCTCACACTTGCCCTACCTGTTTGCTTTGTATACATGACAAAACACTGGACACCTAAGGAATCTGGATGAGGTCATGACCACTGATCAGTTGTCACTCAGGCAAACATATATGTATGTAGCTGCTTGTCTCCAACTCACATGCTCTGCCCATGTGTGCCCACATGCATGTTGCCCCAAATGGCATGCACGCCATTCTGTAGGGGCTTCAACGCACAGCCAGGGTAGCAGACTTTGCAGCTAGCCCCACGAACGATACTTACTGAAAATGTCCCGCATACTGAGACGTCACCGGCAAGCACTGCAGTCGCATGCGTTTTACCTGCAGAACAGCACAGATCACATCAAAGACCTGATCCGCTTTCGTCGCGGCGAAATGGGAGCAGCGTTGTCGCACAGCCTCCACCACAGCAGGTGTGCCCCGGTGGTCACGCTTGAGCGCAAGCATCTGCGTGTCAGCACGAGACTGCTGCTTTTGATAACAGCCTTCAGACCTGGCTGTAGTGCTGTCAGGCGCCCCGCGCAGGTGCAACAGTGCGCCAGGCTGATCAGCATTTGTGGCCAACAGCCACAAGAGTCAAGCAAGTGTATGCTTGCAAGTGTCCATGCGAGCACCTATCTTCAGCACCCCTTCTGCACAGGTGTGTTGTCCTGTTTGCTGTTATAAAGGCCTCTAGAGCTAGTCCTTCAACTTGTGCTGGATGCCTCTTCATTTTTGGCGCATGCATTGTGGCCTGCAGAGATAGCCTCTGGCATCAGCAGCAGCAGTGACAGAATATGCAAGCAGCAGCTGCAGAAAGAGCAGTGTGAAGAGGTCGGGCCCAACATCAGCCTGCTTGCTGACGAGCTGCAGAAACAGTGGCATGACAGGCACAACATGCTCCTTGGCAATATTCTCATCAGGCCTGGCAGCCATCGCAAGGTCTGGTGGTCATGCGACCAGTGTCCAGAGGGCTTTTTTCATATCTGGGAGGCTACTGTTTTGCATAGGACGTATGGGACTGGCTGTCCTTTCTGCTCAGGCAGGGCTGTTTGTCAACATAACACGCTTGCCAGAAAGGCACCTCAAGTTGCGCTGCTGTGGGATGCCAAAAAGAACCATCCATTGTCACCAGACCACGTGACTGCCTCCAGCGGCATGAGGGCCCACTGGAAGTGCAGCGCTTGCTTGCACGAATGGCAGGCTTCAGTGTCGGCTAAGGTAAAAGGCAAGAGTGGGTGCCCCAAGTGTGCAAAGGCAAATGGCAACATGCCGGCAGATGGCACAAGGCAGAAGCACCCTACTTTTGCAGCCGCAAAGCATGCCTTGCTGCAGCAATGGGATCATGACAGAAACAGAGGAAGTGGAAACTTCCCTGACAACACAACATTACGAAGCAACAAGCTCATTTGGTGGCAGTGCCATGCATGCCCAAAGGGCAAGGTGCACAGCTGGCAGGCTCGCCCAGACAGTCGAACCTCCTGCAAAAAGCCAACAGGATGTCCTTGCTGTGCTGGGCAGAAGCTTTGTGAGTGCAACTCTTTGGAAACTGTCTGTCCTGACATTGCTGCTGATTTTGATGTTGAACAGAATGGTGTCACAGCTGCTGAAGTGACAAGTTCAGCAGGCACCAAGTATAGCTGGCTGTCAGACAAGCCTGGCGCCAAGAAGCGATCTGTGTCTCAGCGCACTATCTATACAAGGAAACAGTTAAACACTGAGGCTAGGCGCTTGTGATAATGCAGCTAACAGCATTGCCTGCCGTGTGGTTCATTTTTTGGGAGTTTTGATAGACTTGCAAATGGCTTGTTGCTCTTTGGTCGTGACTCTGTTCAAGATGCTATCTCAGAAGGCACACGGAAGGCAAGTTCCATCTCCTGTGTTATCATCCCTGCTATGCAACAACCTAGCTTCTACTAAGCTCTGCGCGCCTGCTTCATGTAGCCATGTTGAGACACACTGCAGTCTCGTCTGTAATTAGATGAGACGAGTTGAGAAATCTCCCTTCAGATACTTGACTGTCCCCATGTCTTTGCATTGACATGTAGACAAAGTCTCAGCAACATGGCATGACTGCAGTGATGTTGTTATTGCAAGGTGCTTCCGTAGCATGTGGTGATCGATGTGTTGTGCAAAGCTTTGCTTGAAGCCGTGATGCGTGCTTTCTGCAGAATGGCAGCCTGGTTGATGCAAGCCGGCGTCTTCAAGAGTGGGTGATCTGGAAGTTGGGGGTGACTCAAGGTGACTCATCGCCAAAACACATGTAGTGCACTGGTGTATGTATGGCAGTATGCTTTGTGTTGTTCTGCTGTCCAGCTTGGGCAGTCTTTGAGTTGCTATAGCCTCATACTGCACAAACAGTGCTGCTTACTGGTGTCATGAGCTGCACCAAATGGCAAATAACTCAATGTTTGCTTTGTGAGCTTGTGCAACTGGAACAGCAAGTAAACAGTGCAATCGGACCATGTGCGCTCTCTGCAACAGCATCTGCAGGATGCAAGAGTACTTGACATCTGATGCATATTCAGCCATCCATCTATTGTAAGCATGCATGATGCAGGTTACCCACCCAAAGTACAGCAGCCTGCGAGGAAGATGCTCATGTAGCTGAGAGTGGCAAACAGAGCAGAGGGTGTTTGGCGGGTGCCTCACTGAGGAAATTCTACTGATGGAAGTACATGGGGACAAGCCGAGCCTGCTCACACCAAGCGTCAAGCAGGTGATGCCTGTCAGTCTCTCTCGTTGATGTCATGTGCGAGCAGTGTTTCTGGGAAACAGTTTGCAGCTTAGATTGTGTCAGCTTCAGCAGCATGTGGTGCATGTGGTGTCTGCCTGATTCCTCTGCTGTGGTATGGGAAGGGCTCAGAGCAGGCCAGTATCACACTCGTATGCATGACATTATTTAACATCAAACCGCATGCATCACAGGCCGATCTGCATCATCATCTTCATTGCACCATGCACCCCAACATTCGGGCCACTGTCTGCCTGTGCCTGCTAGTGTCATCATTATGTGTTGTGTTCTCCAGACGCATGTTTCCTTGCTTGGCATACTAGGGCCAATGTTCGAAGGTGATGTCTATGCAGATGTGCCCTGAGTCCACTGGTCATGCTAAGGCTGCTCAAAAGACGCATGACCCTCTGCAGGTTGAGTATGGCAAGCTAGTGGACCTGTTGTATTCCAGCCGTATCTCCACTGCTACTACTGCTACCCCCAACAGAGATGGCAATGATGTCAACACACAGAAGAGCAGCAGCAGGTGAGATGCTGTGCTGCCGTTCCTCTTCTTGCCTGTATGCCCTGGGTCTAATTAACAGAGCAGAAAGTGTCATCACTCATTGTCAACCTGTCGGTGAGTCTTGTTGGTAGTTGTTTGGAATGTTATCGGCCCAGACACAAGCTATCGGCAGCAGACTGATGCTGGTCACAAAGTATGCATCCTAAACACATGTTTATCAACTGCACATGACGTAGCGACAAAGGCACCTCTTCCACTGTAAGAATTCAAGCATGATGTGTGCTCTGCCAAAATCAGCAAACGCTGCAGTTTATGTTGGCGGGCAGCTGCTGCAGCAACCATTTCTGTTTTGCTTGCAGTGAAGATCACCTGCAAGTGGTGTGAGCCATGGCAACATCATGCCGTCTGTCTGTCAGTCAAGACTGTCAGAAGTCCACACAGAGCAGAGCACTAGGAGTGGAACGGAAAGAGCCTGAGAAAGTTGGTGACTTATGGGTATGTTTTGGTGCTAGTATTCACAAGCAATCTACATTTACCAGTTACGGATTACATCTCTGCTTCAGGTATACAGTGCTTTCTGCCGCACTGTTGTTGTTCCCTTTGCTGCATGCACTGCAAGGCCTGCAGGAGTGCTGAATTGTGCATGATTTCAACTGCAACTGACATGGCCAGTCTCTTGACAGAATGCAAGCATGCAATGCCCAGGTCAGGTTGGGCCAGCAGCATACAACACAGAGTTGGCAAGACCAGCATGTGTAGCATTCACTGTGTGATCACAACTGGCATCCAGCAGTGCCTGTCCAATGAATTACACCTTGAGTCTGAACCAGCTATGCACTAGCTAGAGAATGTCATGTTGAGCATCTGCTATTGGAACATACAAATGCCCTTCTCTTCTTTTGAATACTTGTGAAGGTTGGTGTTGACTGCCAACATGTGTTCAGCATTTGATTATGCAGGCTTGGTGCTTGTGCATACTGGTTGCTGATGGTAGACTTGCAGATCACTGGCAGGCTGCTGATAGGCATGGGCAAGAAGCTGAAGCCTGCAGAGCTTTGCTCTCACGCTCTGGCACACAAGCCTAGCAAAGAGCGGATGTGGTGTTTATTGTGCACAACAGCAGCAGCAAAGCCAGGTGAGAGCCTGTTGTCTTCCTGATTTGATGATATTGGCATGAAGGCTAGTCAGTTACTGTGATTATAGTTTTGGTCTGCCTCACAAGCAAGCTGGCATGCATTCATCACACTTGCAGGATTGATAAGACCAGCCGGCAAGTGCTCTTGGGAAGCTGTCATGTAAAGTGCACTGTGTCAGCATAGTCTCATCACGCTTAAATTGTGCTGATGCTTGTGCCCTATTTCAGTCATTGTGCAGCACACACATCATGTATGCTGTCACTGCAGGGTGTCGTTCTTTGCCATGCTGCGCTTTGTCAGCTGGCATGACACAGAAAGTCTGTTCACAGCTGAAAACCAGCAGTGCTTGCGGGTCATCAATGCAGATGCAGAAGTGCTCAGGTTGGCAGTGTGCAAGCTAAACCCTGCTATATATGGCAGAGATGAAGATGTCATGACAGCCTGCCTGAGCAGCCGCACACAGCAGATTTTGATTGCTGTCACAAAGCTGATCACAACCGTGGAGAGAAGCACGCTGTCTGGGCTGGTCTACAAGAACTCCTCTGGCATGGCATGATCTCAGGATGCGGGCTCAGTGTGTTCACGAAAAACTGCAACTCATTACACAAGTTGCGATGCTAGCACTGAGGTATTCCTGTGTAGGTGGGTTTCAGTCAGGTCAGAGATCCTACACTGCAGTAACTCCGTAGGGCATGTTGTTTCATAGCTACATTCAACAGTGCTCTGCTTCCTAGCATGCATTGGACAGCTTCAACCAAAGACTGCAGCACTTTCAGCCTTTGTTGAATAGGATCAGGCACTGCAAGCTAGACGGTGCTCTGCAGCCGGCTTCAGCAAGCTTCAGATCCTCTAGACAAGGTTGAAAGCGTTCAGCCATGTAATAGATATCATCAGACATGCAAGCTGAAAGTTGCTGATTGTACACTAGTCAGTTTCAGCTGGTATAAGACAAGGCTGGAAACGTTCTCAAAGTGTCAATGCAAAGCTGACTGCGTTTGCAGTTGTTGTGGCTTTGCTTTCTTTTGAAGGTGCATAAAACGCAACGTGCTGGACCAGAAAAAGCACAGACATGCAGATCAAAGTGACATGCTACACACAGTCAAGCCTGGTGCAGATTGCACAGCAGAAGAAGAGTCAGACAAAGGGGATAAGCTGCAGGCGTTAATTGGCGTTGTAGACACCGGTTCACCGCTGCGTGAAAAGCTCCGATAAACATTGCAGTTTCTCCGTCGGCATGCTGTCTGCTCACATACATCCACAATATCAGGCAACGGCTGCTCTGTGGTTTGATCACACCATGCTCAAGTCGAGTGGTGTGAGAGCGACGGTCCCATGCACTGCCCGTTGTAACAGGTGTGGTGTAATAGTTCTTGTAGCTTGTAGATGGAGGTCGACCGCAGTATACGCCGCTCAGCTGATAGCAGTGTTCAGACCTAGCATTGGCCTGCTTTCAGGCGGACCTCGCAAGTGCCTCACCGCGTCAGGCGGCTGATCAGCTACGCACAAGAGCCTCAAAGAAATGCTCAGAAATTACATGAAAGTATGTATGTGGCCACATGTTCGTTGTGTTTCCTGCAAGCCAGCTTAAGCAGTTTGTGTCATATGTGATTGGCTCGGACTGCTGTACGCATGCATGCTAATCTGCAGGGCATGCCTATGGCATTACCAACAGCGCTGTAGATATGCCACAGAAGCACAGCTCGCAACTTGACAGCGGGCCCGACATTAGCCTGCTTCCTGAGGAGCTGCAGGCACAGTGGAATGAAGAGTTGAACAGACATCTTGGTCATATTCTGATCAAGCCTTACAGCACGCGCAAGGTTTGGTGGGCGTGTGACCAATGTCCAGACGGCTTCCTACACGCTTGGGAGGCTTTTGTGCACAACAGGACCCAAGGGGCAGGCTGTCCTTTCTGCTCAGGCCATGCCATTTGTTGGCATAACACACTTGCCAGAAAGGCACCTGAAGTTGCGCTGTTTTGGGATGCCGAAAAGAACCATCCCATGTCACCAGACCAAGTGACTGTCTCCAGCCACATGAGAGCCCATTGGAAGTGCAGCGCTTGCTTGCACGAATGGCAGGTTTCAGTCTTGAATAAAGCGCAAGGCAAGACTGGGTGCCCCAAGTGTGCAAAAGCAAACGGCGGCAGGAAAGCAGATGGCACAAGGCAAAAGCATCCTACTTTTGCAGAGGCGAAGCATGCCTTGTTGCAGCAATGGGATCATGACAGAAACAAAGATAATGGGGTTTTCCCTGACAACACGACATTACAAAGCGGCAAGCTCATTTGGTGGCAGTGCCAGGAATGCCCAAAGGGCAAGGTGCACAGCTGGCAGGCCCGGGCAGCCCATCGAACCTCCCAGAGAAAGCCATCAGGATGCCCTTATTGTGCTGGGAAGAAGCTTTGTGAGTGCAACTCTTTGAAAAATGTCTGTCCTGATATTGCTGCTGATTTTGATGTTGAAAAGAATGGTGTCAGCGCTGCCGAAGTGACAAGTTCAGCGGGCGCTAAGTATAGCTGGCTGTCAGATGAGCCTGGAGCCAAGAAGCGCTCTGTGGGTCGGCGCACTCTGTACACAAGAAAAAGGTTCATCACTGATGCTAGGCGCTCGTGAGATGTTGTGTGTTTGGTCTTTTGGTATAGTGATAGACTTGCAAATGGCTTGTCACCAAGTGTTCATGACTTTGTTGGTGAAGATGCTATCACTTGAGAGACAGAAGGCAGAAGAGGGGCTAGTTTTACCTCCTGTTGGCAAGCCTTCTTGTGCGCCGGCCTAGCTGTGAGTAAGCTCTACTTTGCCCCATGTCTGTAGCCATGTCGAGGCATACTGCATCTCTGATTGGTCATGTGTCACTGCACAGCCCACTCTGGCTTGTTCAAACACTTAAGCAGTGACACATCCTGTTTGTTGTCAGGATGGTTGTGTCACTGCTAGTTGCTTTCTCAGCACTTGTTGTTGTTTGTCTTGTTCTGAAGCCTTGTGACGCACAGGCTGTGCTGCTTGACAGCATCATGAACTGCAGGCACCAAACAGCAAACACACAAAGCAGTGTTTGCATTTATGAGCTTCATGCAGCCTGTGCAAGTGAAGCAGCAAGTAAACAGTGCCAATGTACCATGTGCAGTCTGTATGCAACAGCATTGCAGCGTTTGCAGGACGCAGGGCAACTTGACATCCTATGCATATCAAGCAACCCAACCATCACAGGCATGCATGATGCAGACCCATCCAAGGTACCGCCGCCCATGAGGAAGACGCTGATGCGGCTGAGAGTGGCAGACTGAGGGGTAGGTGTTTGGCTGGTGCCTCCATGTTTTCACTGACAGAGGTACATGGGGACAAGCTGAGCCTGCTGTCCCAAGATGGCCAGCCATTTTGCATACCTTCTCAAGAACAGCGCCCAGCAGGTGATGCCTGTCAGCCTCTTGTGTCAATGTCATGTGCAAGCAGTGTTCGTTGGAAACAATCTTTAGCTTGCATTGTGTCTGCTTCATCAGCTTGTGGTGCATGTGATGTTTGCCTTATCAAGCTGTGATGCATGTGTTGTCTTCATGTGTTGTCTTCCTGATTCCCCTGCTGTTCTTTGGGCAGGGCTCAGAGCAGTTCAGTATCACCTCTAAATGCATAACATCATTAACATCTTTGTATCGATCTGCCTGCATGTTTGAGTTTAAATTGCCACTAGAAGTAAAACTGTGGCAGTTCTCCTCCTCCCTGAGTAGTCATATGCATATGCTGATTGGCATCATCATCTTCATGGCATCTTAAGGCCGTCGTCATGAAGACAATGTCTGTGCAGGTGTGCTGCAAGTTCACTGGTGTTGTAGAGGCTGGTCAAAAGGTGTATGACCCTCAGCACGCTGATTGTAGCAAGCTGGCATGTTGTAATCTAGGCATGACTCCAGCACAAACAATGATGATGGCAGTAATGTCAGCACACAGTACAGCATCTACTACCTCAACAGAGCAGGTAGAACTCTGTGCTGCCACTCCTCTTCTTGCCTAAAGGCCCTGCATGTAATCAGGCCCTGCATGTGATCATGCCCTGCATGTGATCAACAGAGCAGAAAAGGTCATCAATGATTGTCAGCCTGTCAGTGAGAGTTGGCTATTGGGTTTGGGTTCTTGATAAGATCTGATGTTGGCTGCCAACACATGTGCAGCATTTGTCCATGCAGGCTTGGTGCCTTGTGCATGCTGGTTGCTGATGGTGGACCTGCACATCACTGGCAGGCTGCTGATAGGCAAGAAGGCGAAGCCTGTTCAGCTTTGCTGTCACACTCTGGCAGACAGGCGTTGGTGTATGGTGCACAACAACAACAAAGCCAGGTGGGGATCCTGTTGTCTTCATTTATCAGCATGCAGCCTAGTCAATACTGTGATTACAATGTAAGTCTGCCTCACACGGCAAGCTGGCTTGCATACATCACACTTGCACATTTGACAATGCCAGCTGGCAAGTGTTCTTTGGAAGCAGTCACTTGAGTGCATTTGTGTCAGCATACTCTCATCAGAACTCAGTTGTGCTGATGCTTGTGCCCTATCTCGGTCAAAGTGCAGCACACACATCATGCACGCTGTCACTGCAGAGTGTCCTTCTATGCCAAGCTGCACTTCGTCAGCCAGGCACAGAGAGCCCGCTCATAGCTGCAGCTCTTAGAGATTGTCAAAACAGATGCAGAAGTGCTCAGGATGGCAGTGTGTAAGCTATACCCTGCTAGGTTTGGCAGAGCTGAAGATGTTATGACAGCCAGCCTGAGCAGCTGCACACAGCAGATTTTGGCTGTTGACATCTCTGAGCTGGACACAAAACTGGGCACGGCCACGAAGTGCAACAAGCTGATTGGGTTGGTCTACCAGAGCACATCTAGCATGGCATGATCTCAGATGCACGCCCAGTGTGATTTTCCAGCACTTCCAGCATCAAACAGCAAGCTGACTGTTTCCTTTGCTGCATACACTGCAAGGCCTGCATGAGTCTTGGATACTGTGAGTTGCGCATGAGTGCAACCGCATCTGACATGGCCAGTCTCTTGATTAAATGCAAGCATGCAATTTTCAGGCCAGCTTGGGCCAGCAGCATACAAAACAGAGTTGGCAAGATCAATGTGTGTTGGTTAAAGTGTGTGATCACAGCTGGCATGCAGCAGTGCCTGCCCTGTGGAGTAACACCACATGCTGCATCCGCTATGCACTGCCTACACAACGCCATGTTGAGCATCTACTACTAAGACTTATGAGTGTCCTTCTCTTGTTTCTTATACAGTAGTTGCCATGATAACGACTGGCAACACATGTGGAACATCTGGTAGTGTGCAGGTTTTGTGCGTGTGCATGCTGGTTGCTAATGGTGGGCTTGCACATCCCTGGCAGACGGCTGACAGGCATGGGCAAGAAGCTGAAGCCTGTAGACAATTGCTCTTACACTTTGGCGCACGAGTCTGGCAACGAGCTGATGTGGTGTATGATGCACAACAACAGCAAAGCCAGGTGGGGTCCTGTTGTCTTCCTGATCCATCAGCATGAAGGCCACTCAATACTGTGATTGCAGTGTCGGTCTGCCCACAAAGCAAGCTGGCATGCATACATTACACTCCCCTGTTTGATGATACCAGCCGGCAACTGTTCTTTGGAAGCAGTTGTATCAGTGCACTTGTATCAGCGTAGTCTCATCAGAGCTCAGTCTGTCGAGGCATGTACCCTGTTTCGTCAAAATGCAGCATACACAATACGCACGTTCTCACTGCAGGGTGTCCTTCTATGCCAAGCTGTGCTTTGTCAGCCAGAAACAGAGAATCTGCTCATAGCTGCAGCTTTTGTGGGTCATCAATGCAGATGCAGAAGCGCTCAGGTTGGAAGTGGAAGTGTGTAAGCTATACCCTGCCAGGTTTTGCTGACCTGAATCTGTCATGACAGCCAGCCTGAGCACCTGTACACAGCCAGTGTTGGCTGTTGACATCTCAGAGCTGGACACAGAGCTGGTCACAGCCGCAGAGGGGAACAAGCTGTCCGGGCTGGTCTAGATGAACATCTTTGGCATGGCATGATCTCCAGATGCAGGCTGAATGTGCTGACATGGGGTACAATACTAACACAAGTTTTAGCATGTATCTACCAAGGTTTTCCTGTTCAGGTCAATTTTAGTCAGGTCAGAGGTCCTGCACTGCAGTAGCTCTGTAGGGCATGTTGTTTCATAGCTACGCTTGACAGTGTTCTGCTTCCTGGCGTGCATTGGACAGCTTGAACCAGATACTGCAGTACTTTCAGCCTTGATTGAATAGGCGCAGACACTGCAAGCTAGACGGTGCTGATTGCACTGCAGCCACCTTCAGCAAGCTTGAGATCCTGTAGACAAGGCTGAAAGCGTTCATACATGTAACAGATAATATCAGACATGCAAGCTGAAAGTTGCCGATTGTACACTAGTCAGTTTCAGCTGGTATAAGACAAGGCTAGTAACTATTTAACTATTGAAAAGTGAAGCTGACTGGGTTCCTATCAGTCATGGCTTTGCTAGGTGACAACCTGAAGATTTGAGCTGGATCAGAAAAAGTGCAGACATGCAGATCAAAGTGACATGCCAAGCTGACTTTACCCTGGTTGCCTTTCTTGTGCCAAAGGGGATAAGCTGCAGCCTGCGTTAATTGGCGTTTTAGACAGCGTCCTGCAGCTGCATTCAGGTTGACCGCTGCGTGAAGAGCTCCGACAAACACTGCATTTTATCCGTTGACATGCTCTCTGCTCACACACGTCCACAATACTGCTCTGTGGTTGGATCGCACCATGCTCAAGTCGAGTGGTGTGAGAGCGACGCTCCCATGCACGGCCCGTTGTAACAGGTGTGCTAATACATATCTTGCAGCACGAAAATAAAGGTCAAACGCCGTACGCGACTGCTGCAACTGACAGCATCATTCAGACCTGGCAGTGGCCTGCTCTCAGGCAAACCTCGCAAGTGCCCCACCGCGTCAGGCGGCTGACCAGACATGCACAAGAG
>JAABUK010010881.1_pt1 | contig 12004 bp, 14 predicted proteins | sample 5559141 | NCBI WGS metagenome assembly JAABUK01 (sample SAMN10711869, study PRJNA513367) | rock metagenome | isolation source: Antarctica rocks | place: Antarctica: Victoria Land, Pudding Butte nord | collected 2016-01-03 | reverse complement strand
CAACATCAAGGCTTACCCTAGCGGCAAAAGCAAGACTACCCAGGGAGGCACCTCGGGTCTCCTCTGGGGTCCAACAGCAAATCAGCCGTGAGGCTGCCACCCACCCAGACGCCTTCAAGCAATCAAAATTCTTTTGTAAGCAATCAAAATTCTTTTGTAAGCAAGCAAAATTCTTCAATCCTTCAAGCTCAGCAGAATGTATCTGTGTACTCACTGCATGACAGGTGGCCAAACAGGACAAATGCATGCAGGCTTTGTATACATTGCCCCTGAGCAGATCCTTGACTGTTTGATTGGCAAATGCAGCAGTCTGACACATGCAAGGCTACGCTGAAATGGCTGCAATTCTTTTGGACGGTGTTTGCCATGCTGTGAATGCACTCACAGATGCTTCAAGCTCAGGCCCTGACAAGCAGCAGGTCACAAAAGGCAGGCAGCAGCTCACATAGACTGCCCTGCTGAGAAACCAGGTGATGTTGAACCAGGTGAGAGTGTTGCCCACTGCCATGAGGCTGTTGAAACCCCCTGCCCCGATCAGCACTGCAATGAGTGCCCACTTGGGGTTGACCTTGTCCAGCACCACACCAGCGGCTGCCTTGCCAATCTGTGCAGCAGGAATGCTTCTCAGCACATCCTTTGGCAACCGTGCAGCTTGCATCCAACAACTCTTTTCAGCATGTGTGGTACAAAAGGTTAGCACAGCCATCAGCATAGTCAGTGATTGCAGGATGAGGTCACTAGATGCTGGCAGCTTATAAGGCACTGACATGCTGACAGCTTGCCTGATGCAACCGCGTTCTACATAGCAATACCACGGCGTATGTGTGACATGCTGTCTGTGGCTGTTTGACAAGCAGCTGCGGTGCAACTGACCAGGTGCAATATGTGACATCCAACGCACTCAGTGATGCTCCCTGTGCCCAGCCTAATAGCAGGCAAGCATTGCACTGACCACGTGTACCACAGGCATCCAAGAACAACACCACAAGCTGACGTGTTACACTGCAACCTCCCAACCTGGCAGGTGGGATGTCCTTCTAGTGTAAAGGCATAAGCAACACTGCTGGTGAGATGCATGTGCAGACCTGCTATGGCAGGCACGATGCAGAATAGAGACTCACAGTAAGGCCAGCAGTGCCAATGGCCAGCAGCATTCCAACACTGGCTGCTGGCAGCATGACATTGGGATCACTGGTCATGCCTGGCAGAGCCACTGACAGCACCACCCATGTGTTGATCTCAGCCTGCACAAAATGGGGGAAAACCGCACAATAAGCACCCAACGGTACAGGTCCCAGACCACACAGCTGTGATTGCTCAATTTGCCAGACTCACATGTGTTGGCAAAGCAGAGAGGTGCACAGACGGACTGACAAATGCTTATGCTCAGTGGCCTGGGCATGGTGGGTGCACAGATGATAACACAGCTTTTTGTCTGTGAATGCAGCCTGCCTTCCTGATGTGAAGGGGGTGCACGCTGTGGAGAGTTACCATAACATGAAAATGGGCTTGACCAAGAGGCCGCTGTGAAAAAGCCTGCACTCTAGACAGCGCAAACTTACCAGGTATGCAATGCAAACAAGAGCCTTGAAGATCTCCGGCCGTGTTTCTGGAGACACATTGGACCGGAGTAGCTGCATGAAGAGCGCCTTGGTCCCCCGGAACGAACTCATGAACTGCAGCACGCATGCAGCAGTTGCGCAGTAGCGTCAGGGCAGAAGCTTCACAGTAAGAGGAGCAATAAAGCAGGTGCATGATCGCGCATGGAATGAGTGCAAAGCAGAGTATAGGAATCAAAGCTTGGACTGAGGCTCAGCTGGATAATGCTGCTGAGCGCCGACATATGCTTGATCATTGCAGCCAAGCACTCACCGTGTTTCCTCTGGCAGTTGAGGAGTAATCAAACACAGCGCTTGTCTTCACTTGCTGTCTGCTTCTGCCCTTGGTGGCCTTCCTGGCCTGCAAGAGGAGGCCATTTTCTGTCAGAAGACCCAAGTTAACTTACACGTCAAAGCAGAAACTGTTTGGCACCTGAAGGAAAGGTGCATGACGGGACCTGAAGCCACATTTGAAGTGCCTGGCTGCAGGAGCCACAAACACCCGACTAGATCCAACCGGTGCTCTCGCCACCTGGCCCCTGGTCTCGCACTCACATGACTCAGCAAGGTCAAGAAGTTGGTGTGTGTAACTAACGTGCAGCAGCAACAGCTAAACGACAAAGCGCGCATCACGCTGAAGGAGTCTGATCACGAGCTGACCTCAAGGAAAGCCCAGGAGCTAGTCCGGGAGAGGCGAGCGCGGTCTGCATCGTCGTAACGTAACCGGCCGGTGAGCTGATCAAGTTCGTGCCACAAGACGTGCTTGGTCAAGCAGCTACGACGAGCGTCAGCTTTGGCGAAAGGAATCGGATGTTTGCGTTGAGACGTTACAGTTGTCGCATAACTATTTCAACGTGGAAAACTAGAATTCCGCGAGCAACACTGCTAGTCGCGCCCGATGTTGATGCTGATGGGTCGTACGAGCTGCAATGCAGCCCTGCGTAGACGAAACTCTCCAAAATGTTGGCAAAACTCCAAGCTCCAAACGATCAAAATGCTCAGGTACGGCATGCGCGCACGTTTGCTGTGAGTCTTCGTCAGCGTGTGTAGTCACTCTCTTATCCTCAACAAAGCCCTAGCTGTGGCCATTGTTCCCCCTGTACATGAAATGGATCAGCCTTTCCAGGCTGCTGGCTGTGTTTTGGAACCTAGACATAACTTGCAGCGAAATGATCACTGCATGCGGTTGAAAGAGTTAAGTTGAAGCATGGCGTATGGTGCTCACCCTGGCATGCTAGTGTTTCACCTTGAGCTCCCGAACCATACCAACTCGGATGTTGGGAACTGCTGCTACGGCATCATGCGCTAGACTGTGAAGCAGGCGGGCCTTTGCGGCTAGCATTAATCTTGATAGCTCCTGGCCCATGGCCATAAGATGAACATGGTCATGAAGCAGATTGCAATATTGCCACATGATATGCCAAAAGCCCAAAAGCAGAAACGCAGTTGCAACAAACTGAAGACTTGATTGTGTTACTGATGAAAAGGACCAAAAAATGCTGCAAAATCGAAACAAGGACATTTGCCCAGCTGGTGACTTGCAAATGGCACCAATATCCGTACATGTATTGACTTCTATGGCTTGCTGTCATCACCCCATGATGAGTCGCCAAATACTATTCCGCTCTCCCTGTTAAGCTTCTCAGCAGCTGTGACGATATTTTCTGCAAACTTCTGATATCTGCTGATCACTGGCGTCGTGAACACCAAGTATGGACCAAGCACAATGGCAGCAACTGCGCCTGTAATCTTGGCAAATCGGGGTCTACGCCATCCCAAATAAACTATGCCAGCACCTACATGGTCACATGCATGTGCCTTAGAGTAGCTAAGTCACCCTGGTTAATCAGCAGAGGATTCATTGTGTGTCCTGGAACGTAGCTGTGTGCCGCTATGTTATATAAATATGTATATGCACCTGCAAGTGTCCTAAGGTCTGTGTCCCTCAACATACACCAACAATGCCCACAGTGTGCGTGCTCACTCATTTGGAAGCTGTTTGCATTGCCAGTGAATCCCTCACCAAGGCAGCACCAAGAAGGGTCAAGGCTAACATCCTATACAAACTCAGCACGGCACAGACAAGCTCAGCCGTGAGTTCATGCTATGCACGTCAAGGCTTGCGACCGGGGACAACAGAAAGAAGGGGCAAGGCTTACCAGCAGCCATATTGATCCAAGGGCCAGCCTGGGTTGGGAGAGCCAGTGCATCGGTGCCGCAGTACTCTGCCACCTTTTTGGCAGTCTCAGGGCTGCCTGCATCATCCCATCTGGCCTGGATGCCCTTCACATGGGCAGCCCCCACCACCCCAACCACCCCCTGCCCCTCTGCCTTGTTCCCAGCCTCCCATATCCGCCTGCAGACAAACAGGTGCACGGTATTGATGACAGGAGCTCTGGCATACCCTTCATCGCTTCTCAACTGCCTTGGTTGCCATTTCATCACAGATGTGCAGTCTGACAAGCATACCCCGGGCTGCAATCGTGCAATCCCAAGGGTAGACTGGCGGACAAAGAGCTATGCAACAATGTGCTGGGAACAGACAGCATGCAGTTTATGAAAACCTGACCATCAACAGATTTCTGAAGTGGCAAAAGGACTTCACACAAATATTTGTCTCAAAACAAGCATGCAATTGACTATCCAAAGGTGCCCTGACACATGGTTTGGGCAATTGGCAGCCATGAGGTCTGAAGTTGTCTGCAACATGTTTCTATGGTCATGGCCTGCATAGGTAGTTAACTTGTGTATGTTGTCCCAGCACGACAAAAAGGCAGTGTATGTTACCTAGCAAGGATCAGATCGCGTTCATGGCCCATCACTTCATGCATAGCGTCCCGATTGGGGTCCGTGCCTGTCACCCCCTTCACGCCCATCATGGCCTCGTCCTCCACTTGCTTCATTCCATCATCCCCAGCCTGCATGTCACCACCCATACCTTGTACATGTGATCCTTGAACATGTGTTCCAGCTGGTGAATGTGCTTGGAGATGACCAATGCTGGAGATTGCCTTTCTACTGAAAGGCAGCCTGCCAGCTGCTTGGAGCATGAGAGTCTCCTTTGACAGACATCTAAAAGATCTCCACAATGCAGAAACGCGTTTTGACTGTCCCCAGACATTTCTCTATTTAGATTTCCGGGATGGCGTTTCTGAATTGAAATAGACGTTTTGGGATTGAGAAGAGCTGTACATAAGCTGGCATCAACAACACATGCTGATGTTGCAAGGAGTGCAGTCGAAATGTGTGCACAGCAATGGGTGGCTTTCAGAAGCTCAAGTCATGCTTGGCTGTGCATAGTATTGGCCAGCGAGGGTCGTTGTTGTTGTTGCCATTGGTCTTAGCGTAGTGCCCTGAGCAGGCGTGAATTGGCCAGGAAAGTGTTCCAAATACTGATTTGTCATGCCTGGATGCCTTGCTGATGCAGCGATGGAGGTGTTTGCAAACACTGTATTGTGAATGCTGGTGTGTACTACATTACATGGCAAAGCACAGATCATGCTCCAACAGATGCTTCAAGCACAGCATCTGATTCCTGCAGGCCTAGGGAGACAAGAGACCTCTTTCTGGGTCAATAGTGCAACCCATACCAAATCTACTTGATGTCATCGAGTACAGCTCTTTGTTCTGTTATCTGAATGGCATATGGCAATGAGATGGCTGTATATATGTTTCTAATAGGGTCGAAAATTTACACAGCTTCTTTCAGTCCAACTTGGCTTGCCTGCTGTCAACAACGTCTTTGACAGCATCATCAGGTCAAACATCACGTTGACAACTTCAAGGGAAGCCAATTCTGATGGCCTGGTAGTCATAGAGTGTATCCAAACCAGACTTTCAGATTTTGGTAATGTGATGTATTGCAATGCAGGGAGATGTTCCAAGTCGTGCGGCCTGTTATTGTGGCCAAGAGCAAGCGGAAGCAGCAATGGGAGGCCTGACCCCGTGCAGCAGCTTCCGCTTGGTTTTGGCCACAACCGAGCAAGACAGCTGTACTGGGCGTGACCACTTGCATCAGCCATTGCTGCATTGGAGTGGGTATTGGGCGATTCACAATAGGCAGCTGTGTCAAGTCACATACTACGGTCATGACCCTGTTGTGTAGATCACATCATCTGGATGTCATGACATCCAGATAGTATGATCTAGACAACGGGGTGACCATTGCCATAATACGTGATTTGACAAAGCTGCACTTCTGCAATTCATGGGGTTTAAACAGCTCAGCATTTGCATTCAGTTGCAGCCTTACACTTTGCTGCAAAAGCCCATCATAGTACATGTATAGCTTTTGGGCCTCAGAAAATCTTGTGCAGCAGTAGAAGACGCTACAAGAGATTCTCAGCTGCTTCAAAGTCCGCATTTCCTCTTAATGACTATCAAGATAGCCAGCGACCTGCCTGATACAACCCTGCTTGACTACATACTGTATCTGATGCAACATCTGTATAATCCAGGCATTTTACCAGGCTCTGCACAGCAGTTCATCCATGGGCTGAATGTATATCTGAGAACTGATCGATGTAGGCAGTGGCCTTGCTTTACGCTGTCCAGTGTGATGACGCTACCTATGGGGTTCACAACAGAAGGGAGCATGCATGATCCAAGCAGTTGTTTGGAATGGCATGGACCAACAGACAACATAAACAGATACACAGGTAGACACACAGAAAGATAGAGAGAAAATGTTGAGTCTGGCAAAAGCATGGCTGGAAAGAAAAGAAGGCAGGCAGAGAGGCCGACCTGCAGTGCTTGCTGCCTGAAGTTCTCTAGCATCTTGACTCCACAGTTCCTCACAGTCAACAGGTCTTGAGTGTCTATGGACGCCCCCTTGGTTGACCCTGCAAAGGATGATGCTTTCTCGGCACAGGGTTATGCCCTTGCCAAGACGTCACTCAATTACATGCAAAAAACGCCGTAATGCCTGGGTTGCTGAGGCTAATACTGAAATTCAGGAGCGTGCAATATGTATGAGCACACATGTAGATGAAAGGAACATTGCCCATCCCCACAGCATCCGTACAGGCACTGTAGGCACAAGCCTTACAACAGTCTTAAGCTGCAGGTGATCTTGCTGTGCAATGCATCCTGACACAAACACCTGATGCCAACAAAGCATGACTTTGCTGCCAACACACTATCACATGCAAGTTTGCAGGAGTCACATGCCAAAGGTGGGGTTGACCTTGCTTCAGCATCCTGCCAAATGCATCCACCACTGCCTGGCCATTGTCACATCCTCCTTTCTGCACAACCGAGCTGAAACAATTCAAGAAACATGCCAGCAGCAAACCAGAGCAGGCACAGTGGATTTTGAGCTGTTTCTGATACCTTTTTGCAGGGGCCTTATTTCAAATGTTAACATTTGTTGTCTGGCCAACAAGATAACGTAATGCATGCATGAGCAGAAGCGACAGGCAATCAGTCCACACAGTGACTGAGACTACAGAAGTGCACCTCCAGGATTTTGTGCCATCTGTGCGGGTCCATAGCAGCTTCAGGCTGTTTCATCAAGTCCTGTACAATGTTGCCTGCAGCGTTCTGCTTGTCTGCACCAGAGTTTCCCCAGGCTTCACTCGGGTTGTTGCTGCCTTGATCTGCCCCAGCTATCATATCACTGGTGCTGTTTGCAAGATCTGATGCTGACTCCATGCTGGACCTGTCACTACGGGACCCACTTGTTTGCAGAGCTCCTTCTGCATGTGCACAAACAAGAGAGCTGAGTGACGTCACATGCCTGCACAACATGTCCAGAACAGTAACACTGCATTTTGCTGAAATAGTTTGGCAGCAGACACACAGAGTGTTGCCTTCAGCCAGTCAGCAATACCAGCAATATACACAGTCAATGACCCTGGGCAGCCCGGTACAATACTTGGCTTCTCATTAAATTGGCGCCAAAAGGCGCTAGTCTTTGTTTCTCTTTTCTTTTCACAGTCAATGACCCCTCATAGGACCTGGCTTGACAGGGGGCCTATCATCCAATAAGATGCTGTGTCAGAGGATATGCTGATGCCTCTTACCCTGTGAGGGCGTGTGTCTGGGTATGAGCTGCGCCTGATCAGTAGGCTGCCCTGGTGTGCCTCTGCGATATTGCGCTGCCATTGCTGCCATTCGCTGCATGGTCATCCTCTGATCCCTATCTCCCAGCATAATCTCTGCACCCACCTGTGGGCGGAAAATTCAAGCGAGTGAGTAAGCAATCAGTGAATCAGGCCCACTACATGTGTCATTTTGGCGCCATGACAAGCAGGTCCATCTTGTGAAGTTGACAATACTTACTGAAGTGTTGAGCTGACTGTTGAGCAAAAAAGACAAAGCTCTTGTTGTGGTTTGCAAGACGATGCTGATTTCCCATATTGGGCCAGATGCATGCTGGACGTTGTCAATGCTGATGACAGTGACTGACCTGTGTAGCTGCATGTTTGGCTGCTAGAAACTCACCCCCAGCTGGTGTACCCAGCAAAGCACCTCCGACCACATATGCCAGTGACAGCATGTACTCCAGAGCATTGCCTGATAAGGCCACCACTATTGGCTGCAAATGTGCACAGACAGGTCACACGTCATGTCACAATAGCAACAGAAGCCAACCAATTCAACGCAAGCAGCATCAACCTGCAGGAATCCATACTGCAAATGCTTCTTCAGTCCGTATTCATCTCCATCAGATGCTCTTTGTTGTAGCTTGTCAAAGCGATCCTGCATTTGCATATCAATGATCCATTTAGCAACAAAATTCAGTGAATAGCTTTTTGCAATGACAATCTTGCCTGATCAAGCTCAAGCACCACAACTCTCGGGCTGACAGTCTGTATGACGTCCTTGACTTCTTGTGCAGCCTGCAGAAAACATCATCAGACCCTCAAGACTGACAGTGTGCGTCTTAGGTCTGCACATCAGAGGCAGTGCTCACCTGGCCAGAAACATGCGCCACACCCACCAAGTACACCTGCACCGGCACAGCTCTTTAAGGACATGATGTCAAGTTTTTGAGGCGATGTCTGGACTCTTCGACCGTAAGTGTAAGTTTCGTTTACCCCCGGCATGCCACAGCTCAAGTGCGCAGGGCAGTGCGGCAAAGCTACGTCAATATACCTGACCACCATTGGGGTGTTGTAAAACAAGAGACGCTCCTGACTTGGAGGCATCTTCAGATGAAGTAAGTGATGACGCTGAGCCAGCAGTCAACGAAGCCATGTTGTCGAGATCAGATCTGCAGAGGGTGTGACTGGCTGCAGATCACCTACAGGCACTGCCCCGCAATAACACACACACGCTAAAGGGGACAGCGCGCATACAAGCTTCAGACTAACACAGCTAATGTCAACCTGTGCACCTAGCAGCTGTCGACAACGTTGACTGTCGTGACCAGTCAGCATTCCTTGATATTGTGTTAGGGCTGCATGTTGTGACACAGCATGCAGGCAAGCCAAGGTATTACCCACATACATCTGGAGGCTTCCTATATTGGCTGCAGCAAGAGCTCCCTAGTCAGAGTGCATGTTGAAAGGACACCTGGCCATGGGGATACTGCAAGACACCAGGTATAGTCTGGTTTGTGTTCATTGACTCACGTCGATCTGTCTGTGATCTTCGATACCATCAAATTTTGCCTCCATTCCCTTGGGCACTTAAATCCACCTGGAGGGTGCTCATTTCAGCAAGCTCTGTCCTAATCATGCATCTCTTACTGGAAGTTGATAGCTAAGACTGATGTCGTCATCAAAGCCTGCGTCTCTCACTGGGTCTTTGTAAACAAACATGAAATGCACATAACCAGTCTCAGCTATACCACAATACAGCTGAGCAGGTTGCGTTAGCTGACTGCTTTGCAGGCTCTTGGCAAAGTGCTTTTGTTGTATGCAAGCTGTCAAGGCATCATTGTTCTGGGCAGACTCCTTCAGCCTTTCTTCAGGAGAGTTAGCTCTGCACAGCCATTGCAAAGTCATTCTTGATCAGGCCAAACAAAGCAACTGTCATCAATGTGGCCCTATGGACTGCAACTTGCAAAGCGCCATTACCAAGACTCAGCAGTGACCAGATGCGACGCTAAAAACATTGCATGCCCAAGCATTGCCCACGTTACGAATTGTGTGGTCAAGATCTGAGCAGTTTCTGTCCTCATGCTTGGGGTCAGACACACGGCTGTCTCTGCAAGGTGACAAGGCTTGACTCACCTCAGGCGAGTGGCATTGCTTCCTTGACTCAATGGGGCAACTGGCAGGCCCCGCACCTCAGCTCCCAACTGCACACTGCTTCCTGACACCTGCATGACCATGATCTGATTTCTTCTAATGAAGCGCTCACAGCCAGGTTTGTGGCCAGCTATGGCTGATTTGACTGTGCAGGTGATCATGACAAACGTAAACAGCAAGATCATCAAGGCAGGGTTGGAGTTCTGGCTATTCTGAACACAGAACACAATTGCACAACAATCATAAACATTGACAGTGTAGCAGTCTAAGAGTGGCTGCTTTGCTTGAAGCAGAAATCTGCATGCAATGTGCTGTGCTTGCGCATGAGTAGGGCAGAACAGCTGCAGTCTGCACAGGTCGATCAGCGCACTGATGGACGTTGCAGGGCTTTGATGCTGATACCTGTTGACAAGCTTATAGCCCAATGTGAGGTACTGGTAATTTACCTGTACATGCAGATCCCCTGTTCGCGTAATGGTCAAGGTGAGCGTTGAGGAGATGCCTTTCATTTTTTCTGCAATTGCCTGCATGCTACTTTGGTCAGAAAGGCTCCCTGCTTTTACTCAAAATTGTAACTTTTTGCATGGCCACCCAACTAGACTTGCCTGCAGTCTGAGGATCTCCCCTTGTAGGTCGACATAAAACAAGCAGAGCTGTGTCACTTCTTTGACGCTGTTTAATTCGTCAATCTCTGCAAGCAGATACCAAAACATGTTGATGATTGAAAGCGTGTGCAATACAACATGTAAATATATGTGTCTGTCTTGCCAGAAACGCATGCAGTGCCACGTGTATCCTCTGACCTTTGAATTACAAAATGGGTGGGAGGAAAAGGCTTACGAGCAGCAGTGTAGGGCTTGCTGACAGGTAGATCTTGGGTCATGTTCAAGTTGTGACCTTTGCTTGCAAAGGTAAGGTATGGCCGAGATACTGATTGGGAGGATGGACCACCTGACATGGTGCGCATTGCAAGCTTGACCTCAAGGCTGTCTGCTGCATTGTTGCCAGCTGCTTTGAGAACGCGCAGCAACAGGGGCACTTCAAACACAAAGGCAATCAAGTTGTGGTTTTTGCTGATTGTTTTGTAAGTCTCAGGCTCAAACAGAACCCCCTGTAGTTGGCAATCACAGGCACATTGAGTCAAGCTTGCAATCAACATGCACACGGTGAAACATGTGTGTTGCTTGTACATGACAGGAGAAGGCAGACTTTGATGTGCAGCAAGCAAGCTTACCGCAGCCCAACGAGCAGTGATTTGCATGCCATCTGTGTCTTGGCTTGTTTGTACCAGGTGCAGGTCCTCTGGACCCAGCAACAGCTGGCAGGTTTTACCAAACTTCTCGAGGGTTGGCAATAGACCTGGAAAAAAATGTACATTGAAGCACCCAATGCAAAGCAGAGGGCAGCAACATCAGAGGCAGCGTTACTTTTCTCTAAAGCTCGGACCCCCCGGTCTGAGAAAGTCCCTCTGAACTTCATACAAAAGCTTGTGCAACTTCTGTTGGGAGCTCGTACATGAGATGAGACAGTATCAGTTTATGATGCGGCTTGAACAGTCTTCGATCGTAGATTGATCAATGGGGCTCAACCTGTCAGCGAAAACGATGGCTTCGAAGATACGCAGCTGCGAGGGTTGCAGTGCGCAAAAACTAAGGCAGGTGTTGGTTTGATGCATCAGAGTTTGCATGGTCCTGCGTGCAGTGAGCTCAACGTATAGGCAGGTCTGGCGCCACGGACGCACAGACCTAGTGCATGCTATTATAGTACTTCCAGGTGAACGCTGCACTTCCTGCTACAGGCACAAATTGCACAGCATTTACCACTGTACTGATGTGCCATGCAAGGCATTGCTGCTTCCTTTTTCAATAACGCGGCTAGAACCTATATGCTGTGTATCGAGCAGTCCTATACTTCCGCCTAAGCAATGATGCATCATATTGCTGCCTTTTGTCTGTGTCAGACAAAGTGGAGTTTGCTTCTGAGATGAGCTTGAACACAATGCTTGCGCAAGATTTCTGAGCATCAGTGGTGGCCTTGTCTGGGTGATACTTGAGTGCCAGCTGCCTGCAAAGAGACACAACCCTTCAGCCAATTATTCATCATAAAGGACCTTCCCGGAAAAACAGGTCTTGCGTCACTGCACAGCAGCTTTGCACAGTGTCCAGCATCAAACCTGTAGGAGACTTTGACATCAGTTGGCAAGGCTGT
>JAABUK010010874.1_pt1 | contig 12010 bp, 11 predicted proteins | sample 5559141 | NCBI WGS metagenome assembly JAABUK01 (sample SAMN10711869, study PRJNA513367) | rock metagenome | isolation source: Antarctica rocks | place: Antarctica: Victoria Land, Pudding Butte nord | collected 2016-01-03 | reverse complement strand
TGAGCGGCGAGACGCGGCATCCTCGGGCGACGCGCACTCCTCGCCGGTACCGCGGCCAGCAGTCTCCTCGCTGCCGACGTCGTCCTCGGCGGCCCCGCCCGCGCGGCGACCCCGGACAGCCCGGCCGCCGGTGGCGTCGGCACCCTGCACCTGTGCGTCGTCACCGACACCCATGCCAACGTCGACGTTCCCGACCGCCTGAGCGCGCTCGGCACCGTCTTCGCCTCCATCGAGGACGCCGACCCCGACGTCGTCCTGCACTGCGGCGACATCAGCGATTACGGCGCGAGCGACGAGTACGCCGCCTACCTGGCCGCGATCCCGCGCGCCCTGCGCCCACGCCTGCGACACGTCCCCGGAAATCACGAGGCCCGCTGGGACGAGCAGGCGCTGCACACCTACAGCCGGCTCTTCGGCCAGGCGCCGCACAGCTTCGACATCGACGGCATCCACATCATCGGACTCAATCCCACCCAGCTTCTCCAAGAACCCGGGTACTTCGGGACAGAACATCTGGACTGGCTCCACCAAGACCTGCAGGCGACCGGCCGCAGCACGCCGATCCTGATGTTCGTCCACTACCCGATGGGGGCCACGAGCTACTTCGTCAACGATCAGGACGACTTCTTCGCGGCGATTGCGGGCTACGACGTCCGGGCGGTGTTCGCCGGGCACACCCACGACCAAGCGGTCCTCGGGATCAACGGGTTCGTCCAGCTGACCGGGGCTGCGACGTTCGCGGCGCCGTCGTACTACGACATCCAGCGGTTCGCCGCCGGGGCCGGCCTCCGGGACCGGCTCGAGGTCGAGGTCGTCACCCCTGTGGCGGATGGCGCCGACGGGGCCGAGACGCGCGTGCAGGTCGCGACGATCCCGCTCGCCGGCCCTCGACTCGGCGTCCGCCTGATACCCACCTGGGCGCGCGTCGGTGAGACGGCCGGCGGCCTCGACCTGTCGGTCCGCATGCCGCCTCGTAGCCAGGCCGTCGGCATCGGTGCACTCGTTTATCCGCAGGACGCGTTCGGGCAGCAGATCGCCGGTCAACCGGTCGACCTCGCCGACGACGACGGTCATTTCGCCGGCCGCGTCGACACCTCGGCGCTCCCACCCGGCCAGCACCGCCTGACGATCCGGATGACGGCCGCGTCCGGGACGGGCATCCCCGTCATTCACGAACAGACCAAGCCGTTCACGATCGCCCGAAGCCGCGACGTCACCGGCGACGGGCCCCGGGTGGCCTGGACGCACCGACTGCCCGGTCGCATCCAGGCCGGCCTGGCGATCGACCCGACCGGCCACGGCACCGGGCCGGTGGTGGTCGCCGCGACCACGAGTGGACGGATCGAGTCGCTCGTCATCAGCGGTGCGAGCTTCCTGCCCGAATGGCAGGTGACGCTCGGCCCGGTGTACCGGACACCGTTGTTCACCTCCGACGGCGCGACGCTCGTCGTCGGCGACGCCGACGGCACGCTGCACGCGCTCGCCGCCGACACGGGTGCCCGCCGCTGGCGCGCGAACCTCGGCGCACCCATCCTCGGCAGCCCGCTGATGATCCAGCTGGCCGGACACGACGTGGTCGTGGTGGCCGCCGGACGCCAACTCCACGCCCGCTACCTGGCCACCGGATCACCAGTCTGGTCGACCTCGATCGGTGGGTTCTCCGCTGGTCGTGCCGCCTACGACGGGTCGGTACTGGTCATCGGCTCCGGCGACGGATCGGCCCGTGCGCTGGACGCGGCCACCGGGAGCGTGTTGTGGTCGACGTCGGTCACCGACCGGGAGACCGCCTACCTCAAGCTGATCTACGGCGCCTGGAACTCGACCGTCACGTCGCTGCCGGGCGGGCTGGCGCTCGTCTCGACAGTGTCGTCGGCGAGCGCGCTGCGGGTCGTCGACGGCAGTGTCGCCTGGACCCTTGGCGGCAGTTACCTCTACACGCCCTCGACGCCCATCCCGAGCAGCCTCGGCACCCGCGACCTGCTGATGATCGACGAGTTCGGCCGCGCCAGCCGGGTCGACGCCGTCAGCGGCACCGTGCGCTGGAGCCAGACCGACGCGCGTGCGACGGTGCCGAGGTCTCTCGACGGAGGTCCGGTGCTGCGCTCCGGGCGGGCCTGGCTACTCGGCACCACCGGCCTGCTGGCTGCGGTCAGACTGGCCGACGGGGCGGTGGAACTCACGCACCAGCTGAGCACCGCCAACAGCTTCAGCACGCCAGTGCTGCACGACTCGACGTTGATCACCGGCGACCAGTCCGGCCTGCTCCGCGGCATCACCCTCCCCTGACCGGCGCAGGCGGCGTCTGCCGACGTGTGAACCGAATATGCGAAGGAATGCCGGGCAGGGTACTAATTCTCCATGAGCATGGTGAGATTCGTCGCGCGTTCGCTGCTGGCCGGGTTCTTCGTGGCGCATGGTGCCAAAGCCGTGAGGAACCCCGACCCGTTCGTCGAGGAGGCCGACGGCGTCGCCGGCAAGCTGAGCCCCCTGCTGCACCGGGTCGCCCCCGATCAGATCAGCGCACGCATACCTGACGACACCCGCTCGTTGGTTCGGCTCAACGGCGCCGTCCAGGTTCTCGGCGGCCTCGGGCTCGCCTCGGGCATCGGCCGGCGAGCGGGTGCCGGCGCGCTCGCTGCGACGCTCATCCCCACGACGCTGGCTGAGCATGCTTTCTGGTCGGTCAAGGACGACCCGCAGGCGCGCAACGCCAAGTTCGGGCAGTTCCTCAAGAACGCCGCACTGTTCGGCGGTCTGCTGATCGCCGCCGGTGACACCCAGGGTGCGCCCGGGCTCGCGTGGCGGACCAAGCACGGCCTGGACTCGGCCAAGAAGTCCTCCAAGCACAACATCGACTCGGCGAGGAAGAACACCGGCCGGACGATCAAGACCGCCAAGCGCGAGGCCTACCTCGCCAAGCGAGCGGCGCGCGCCGAACTGCCGTTCTGAGCACCCCACCGATGTCCACCACCGCGGCGGGTCCGGCAGGTCCGAGTCCGTCGGCGGGCACGTCGGCGGGTCACCCGCCGGCCGGTGACTGGGCCGCCCCGGTCGCGCCGCGCCCGCTCGCGGCGACTGTCACCATCCCCGGATCGAAGTCGCTGACCAACCGTGAGCTGATCCTCGCGTCGATCGCCGACGGCCCCAGCGTCCTGACCGAGCCGCTGCGTGCCCGCGACACCGACCTGATGGCCGCCGGCCTGCGCGCGCTCGGAGTCGGCATCCATGGCACTGACGACGGTCACGGGCTCGTCGTCGTCCCATCGACGCTTCGTGGCCCGGCCGAGATCGACGCCGGGCTCGCCGGCACGGTGATGCGGTTCTTGCCTCCGGTCGCCGCCCTCGCACAGGGCCCGGTGTCCTTCGATGGCGACCCGCACGCGCGCACCCGTCCGATGGCTCAGGTGCTGGGCGCGCTGCGTGCGCTCGGCGTGCGGATCGACGACGGCGGCCGCGGTTCGATGCCGTTCCGGGTCGATGGAGCCGGGCATGTGCCCGGCGGCGTCGTCACGCTGGACGCCTCCGCGTCTTCCCAGTTCATCTCCGCGCTGCTTCTCGCCGGCGCCCGCTACGACCATGGCGTCGACATCCGGCACAGCGGCAAGCCGGTGCCCTCGCAGCCGCACATCGACATGACCGTCGCGCTGCTCCGATCGCGCGGTGTCGAGGTCGACGACAGCGAACCCGACCGCTGGCAGGTTTCCGCCGGCCCGATCCACGCACTCGACGTCGCCATCGAGCCCGACTTGTCGAACGCCGCGCCGTTCCTCGCCGCGGCGGTCGTCGTCCGCGGCGAGGTCGTGCTCACCGGCTGGCCGGTGGCGACCACTCAGCCCGGTGGGCAGCTCCCCTGGCTGCTACGGGCATTCGGCGCCGAGGTGACGGCGCTCGACGGCCGGCTGCACGTCGTCGGTGACGGTAATCCCGTCGGCGTCGACCTCGACCTGCATGAGGTCGGCGAGCTGACCCCGGTCGTCGCCGCCATCGCTGCGCTCGCCTCCGGGCGCTCGTTCCTCCGCGGCGTCGCGCACCTGCGCGGCCACGAAACCGATCGGCTGGCGGCGCTGACGACCGAGCTCACCCGCATCGGCGCCGACGTCACCCAGACCGAGGACGGCCTCGTCATCGACCCCCAGCCGACCCACGGCGCCCTGATGCGCACCTACGCCGACCACCGGATGGTCCACGCAGCTGCCGTCGTCGGGCTGCGCACGAGCGGAGTCACCGTCGAGAACGTGGCCACCGTCAGCAAGACCATGCCGACGTTCACCGACGTCTGGACCGCGCTCCTGGCCGGTACCAGCGCGTGAGCTGGAGCCGGGACGAGAACGCGGAGTACGACCGGCCGCAGCGCCGCACGCGCCCGCGAACCAAGAACCGGCCCAGTCATGACGACGCCGAGATCGGTGTCGTCATCACCATCGATCGCGGCCGGGTCACCTGCCTCGTCGACCCGCAGACGCCGGACGAGCGACTCGTCACCGCGACCAAGGCCCGTCAACTCGGTCGTCGCGCCGTCGTCGTCGGTGACCGGGCCCGCCTCGTCGGCGATCTCACCGGCGAGGACGGATCGCTGGCCCGCATCGTCGGTGTCGAGGACCGGACCACGGTGCTTCGCCGAACCGCGGACGACGACGATCCGGTCGAGCGTGTCGTCGTCGCGAACGCCGACCAGCTCGGCATGGTGGTCGCGCTCGCCGACCCGCCTCCCCGGACCCGGCTGATCGACCGCTGCCTCGTCGCCGCCTACGACGCCGGCATGGATCCCCTGCTGGTGCTGACGAAATCCGATCTGGCCGATCCACGGGAACTGCTGGCGCTGTACGAGCCGCTCGGGGTGCTGGCCGTCGTGACCACCCGTGAGGACGATCCCGAGCCGATCCGGCACCTGCTCGTCGACCGGACCACCGTCCTCGTCGGGCACAGCGGCGTCGGCAAGTCGACGCTGGTCAACGCGCTGGTCCCGGACGCGAACCGCAGCGTCGGCGGCGTCAACGCCGTCACCGGTCGCGGCCGGCACACGTCGACGTCGGCGATCGCACTCGCACTGCCGGGCGGCGGCTGGATCGTCGACACCCCGGGCATCCGCTCGTTCGGACTGGCCCACGTCACCCCGGAACGCATCCTCGAGGCGTTCGGGGACCTGGCCGAGATCACCGTCGACTGTCCCCGCGGCTGCCCGCACACGACCGGCGCCGAGGAATGTGCGCTCGACGTCGCCATCGCGGAGGGCCGGCTCGACCCGAACCGGGCAGCGTCGTTCCGCCGGTTGCTGGACGCCCGGCTAGGCAATGAGGAAGGCTCGCCGGATGGCGAACGTTCTGGCTGAGCTGCTCGTCCCGGACGCCGCGGCGTGGCGTGCCTGGCTGGTCGAGCACCACGCAGACTGTCCCGGTGTTCGGCTCGTCCTGCACAAGAAGGGCGGCGACGTCACCGGCCTCACCTACGCCGGCGCGCTCGACGCGGCGTTGTGTTTCGGCTGGATCGACGGGCAGGCCGGCCGACGCGACGAGGGAAGCGTCTACCAGCGATTCACGCCACGGACCAGGCGGAGCCCGTGGTCGTTGCGCAACGTCGGCCACGTCGCGCGGCTGACCGAGGCCGGGCTGATGCAGCCCGCCGGCCAGGCCGCGATCGACGCCGCGAAGGCGGACGGTCGCTGGGACGCCGCCTACGCGGGCCCGGCGACGGCGGTGACGCCACCGGATCTCCTGGCGGCGATCGCGGCCAGTCCGGAGGCGCAGCGGATGTACGACGTCCTCACCTCGACCAATCGGTACTCGCTGAGCTGGCGGCTGGGCCAGGTCAAGCGGGCTGACACCCGGACCCGCAAGATCGCCGAATTCGTCGCGATGCTCGAGCGTCACGAGACGTTCCATCCCCAAAAAGCACAGCCGTCCTGACGCCGGGTCAGCCGTCCTGACGCCGGACCCCCCAGGGTCAGCCGTCCTGACACGAGCTCAGCCGACCTGCATCAGCCCGTGGGCCGAAACTGACGTCAGCCGACCTTGGTGCCCGACCAGACTGCGCGCGAACCCGCGTCGCCGACGCGTGCGATCTGGACCGCGACGATGATCGAGGCGACCACGAGGATGCTCGCGATCGCCAGCTGAACGGCTCTGCCCCCGACCGCGGCCCGCGCCAGTGCAACCGACGCGAGCTGTGAGGAGCCGCCGAGGGTGGACACGGCAATCAGCGCGATGATGGCGAACCCGTAGACGAGCAGGATGAAGAGGTTTGCCCGGTCGACGTGGATCTTGACCAGTGGCGAGTTCTCGAACGACGTCTGAAGCTTCTCGCCGCTCTGTTTGGCGACGATGGTGACGGCTGCACTCACGACCGCACCGGCGGCCAGCGGCCAGCGGAGAAGCCAGCGTTGCTTCGGCAGCACCGCGAACACGATCGCGGCCAACACCGTCAGCGGTACTAGCACGACCACCGCGTGCACGACGAGCGGGTGCAGCGGCAATCCGTTGAACGTACCCATGCAGACTCCTCCGTGGTGCTTCGTGATGGGCCAGACAATGCTGACACGTACACGATCCTCGATCGGTTCACCACTACGGTGGGGCCCATGGCATCCGGGCACATCGACGACGTCCGGCTCGCGCACCTGCTCGCCGACGACGCCGACTCGTTGTCGATGAACCGGTTCCGGGCGCAGAACCTGCAGGTCTCGACCAAGCCCGACAGCACCTGGGTCAGCGATGCCGACACCTCCGTGGAGGAGGGTGTACGTCGCACGCTGTCCCGGGCGCGGCCCCGTGATGCCGTCGTCGGCGAGGAACAGGGCACCACCGGGTGGGGTCCCCGTCGCTGGGTGATCGACCCGATCGACGGGACCTCCAACTACGTCCGCGGCGTTCCTGTCTGGGGCACGCTGATCGGTCTGATGATCGAGGACGAGGTGGTAGCGGGGGTCGTCAGCGCGCCTGCGCTGGGTCGTCGCTGGTGGGCCAGCAAGGGCGACGGGGCCTTCGCGGGCAAGGGCCTGATGTCCGCGCAGCCGTGCCGGGTGAGTTCGGTCGCCACCCTGGCCGACGCCCAGCTCTCCTACTCGTCGCTCAACGAATGGCAGGAGGCCGGCCGGCTGGTCCCGTTCCTCGACCTGCTCCGGCGTTGCTGGCGCACCCGCGGTTTCGGTGACTTCTGGTCCTACATGCTGCTGGCCGAGGGCGCTGTGGACATCGCCGCGGAGCCCGAACTCAAGCTGCACGACATGGCCGCCCTGGACGTCATCGTGAGGGAGGCGGGCGGCCGTTTCACCGGGCTCGACGGCGTGGACGGGCCCAACTCGGGCAACGCCGCGGCGACCAACGGGCTGCTCCACGAGGTGGTGCTGGAGCTCATCGGCGACACGGCGAACGGCACCGGCGACGCGGACGCGTGAAACAGGAGCGACGCCCAGGCACCGCCATTGCGACGGCGATGCTGCTCGTGCTTGCGGCCGCCGGCTGTACTTCTACGGAAGAACCGGCGGTGCGTCCGACCCAGGCCGCCCTCGGGACGTCGGCGTCGGCGAGCGGCACGTCGGCGGCCGGCTTCACCGCCTACACAGCCGAGCGCGCGCCCAGGTTGCCCGTTCTCACCGGTGCCGACCTCACGGGCTCGACGCTGACGGTTCCGGCCGCCGGTAGAGCGGTCACCATCGTCAACGTGTGGGCGTCGTGGTGTCAGCCGTGCGTGGCGGAGATGCCGAAGCTCCGCTCGGTCGCCGAGCGGTTCGCCGCCGACGACGTGGTGGTGCTGGGAATCGCCCGGGACAAGACCGCGCCGGCGGTCAGCTTCCTGTCGACCACCGGTTTCGACCTGTCCAGCCTCGCCGATTCGAACGGAGCGAAGGCGGCCCGCTGGAGTTCGGTCGTGCCCGCGGCCGCGGTACCCGCCACGTTGCTGGTGGACGCGTCCGGCCGGGTCCGCGCCCGCTGGATCGGCCCGGTGGACGAGACCCGGCTCGGCGACGAAGTCTGCGCGACATTGGCGCAGGAGAAACACACCGCAGCGGCTTGTCCCGGCTGACGGCCTGCCCCGGGTAGTGATCTGTCCCGAACCGGCGGCCCCGGAAGTCGTCGCCGACCCGCACATGCACGAGAATGGCCGTCGATCGTCGTCGGGACCGAGAATCGTCAAGCTCTCAGGGAGACTGCCATGTCAGCAGAAGCCACCGCGTCCATCGGTGTCACCGGCCTTGCGGTGATGGGCCGCAACCTCGCGCGCAACCTCGCTCACCACGGGCACACGGTCGCGCTGCACAACCGCACCCAGTCGCGGACGGACTCCCTCGTCGCAGACCACGGCTCCGAGGGCGACTTCGTACCGACCGAGTCGATCGCGGAGTTCGCCGCCGCGCTCGAGAAGCCGCGCAAGGCGATCATCATGGTCCAGGCCGGCCCCGGCACGGACGCGGTGATCGACGAACTCGCCGGCGCCTTCGAGGAGGGCGACATCATCCTCGACGGCGGGAACGCGCACTTCGCCGATACCCGCCGGCGCGAGAAAGCCCTTGCCGAGAAGGGCATCCACTTCGTCGGCACCGGTATCTCCGGCGGCGAGGAGGGCGCCCTCAACGGGCCGTCGATCATGCCGGGCGGCTCGGCGGAGGCGTGGGAGTCGGTCGGTCCGATCCTCGTCTCGATCGCGGCGGTCGCACAGGGCGATCCGTGCTGCATCCGGGTCGGCGCCGACGGTGCCGGACACTTCGTGAAGATGGTCCACAACGGCATCGAGTACGCCGACATGCAGCTCATCGCCGAGGCCTACGACCTGCTGCGCAAGGCCGCCGGGCTGTCCCCCGCCGAGATCGCGGAGGTGATGAACACCTGGAACTCCGGCGACCTCGAGTCCTACCTGATCGAGATCACCGCCACCGTGCTCGCGCACGTCGACTCCGAGTCCGGTAAGCCGTTCGTCGACGTGGTGCTCGACCAGGCGGAGCAGAAGGGCACCGGACGCTGGACCGTCCAGTCCGCGCTGGATCTGGGGACGCCGGTGTCCGGCATCGCCGAGGCGGTCTTCGCCCGGGCGCTGTCCGGTCACGCCGAGCAGCGGGTGCCGGCGCGTGAGCTGCCCGGTGCCTCGAACCCCTGGCAGGTGCACGACAAGCAGGGCTTCGTCGACGACGTGCGGGCCGCGCTCTACGCCTCGAAGGTGGTCGCCTACGCCCAGGGCTTCGACATGATCGCGGTCGCGGCGCACGAGTACGACTGGGACATCGACCGGGCTGCGGTGTCACGGATCTGGCGTGGTGGCTGCATCATCCGCGCGCGTTTCCTCGACCGGATCTCCGATGCCTACCTCAAGACGCCGGACCTGCCGTCGCTGCTGCTCGATCCGTACTTCACCGAGGCCATCGGCAACGGCCAGGACGCGTGGCGGCGGGTCGTCGCCGGAGCCGCGTCGTCCGGTATCCCGGCACCCGGGTTCGCGTCGGCACTCGCCTACTACGACGGGCTGCGCGCCGAGCAGTTGCCGGCGTCGCTCATCCAGGGCCTGCGTGACCTGTTCGGCGCGCACACCTACAAGCGCAACGACCGCGAGGGCACGTTCCACACGCTGTGGGCCGAGGACGGTAAGCCGCAGATCGACGCCTGAGCGAGCGGCGATTACTTTCAGTCCGAGGGGATCGGCGGCACCGCGTCGCGGGCGACGGCGGCGTCGAGCCCGGTGACCTCGGCGAGGTCGACGACGATCGAGCGGATCTGCGCGAGCACCACCGTCGTCGACAGCGTCGGGGTCAGGTCGTGTGCCGAGCTGCCGACTCCGATCAGGGCGAGTTCGGCCCGGTGCCCGTTCAAGCTGCGCTGGGCGGCGAGGTCATCGGCCATCGTCGTGGCGACGTCGCGAAGACGGCCGATGAGGTCCACCGTGCCGGCCGGCATCTCCTCGCCGCGCCAGATCGACACGGTGGAGCGCCGGACCAGAACTCGGACGTTGCGGGTCGCGCGGTCCAACGGAGGCGTCAGCCGGGAGATCTCGCCGGCGTCGGCTCTGCTCCCGCCGCGTCGGTGCCACAGCACCGGCAGCCGGGCCGCGCCGACGCCCTCGGTCACCGCCGTGGACAACTCACCGGTCAACGACTCGGTGTCCCGGGCACGGGCGAGGACGCGATCTGCCCGTTGTTCGTCCTGGGCCGAGAGCGCACCCACCGTCTCGCCGAGGATCGCAGCCATCTCGTCGAGCAGGGCACCGGCGAGTTCCCGCGGTCGTGCCGTCGCCCGGGACGGCACCACCAGGGCCAGTACGAGCGCGACCATGCCGCCGATGACCGCGTCGAGCCAGCGGTTGAACGCGCCGTTGGGGCCGACGACGGTGGTGACCACGATCGACTGCACGCCGGCCTGGGTGATCATCAACTGCCCGGCGCCGGCCAGCAGCGCGAGCGCCATGGCCACCGTGACGACCAGCCCCACCTGCCACCAGCCGACTCCGGCCCAGACCCGGAAGAGGTCGCCGATGGCGATCCCGATCGCGACGCCGACGGTCACCTCGAAGCCCCGGCGCAGTTGCTGACCGCGGCTCTGGCTGGCGACGATCACGGCGACGACCGGGGCGAAGAACGGGGCGACGTGGCCGACGAGGTTGTGCGCGATGAACCAGGCGGCGGCCGCACCGACAGCTGACTGCGCGATCAGCAGGTCCCGCGATCGAAGCCGCGCGAGCCGAACCCGAACCGACAACCGGCCCCGGTTCGCGGCGTCACCGGCCGTGAGTTGTCCCACAGAGCGCAACTCCGCGAGAGTCCATCGGTGCGCCGCCATGGGGCTCATGATGGCGCGGGTCCGGCGTCGCCTGGTGAACCGACCCCACCCCCGACCCCGATGGCACCGGATTGCCGGATGGCCGTTGTGGATCAGGATCCTGGGCAACCGAGGCCGCAGTCGTCACCACCGGCTGCGCGGACGTCTTCACCGACCTCACCGGAACTTGATCCAGTCCAGTGGCACCCTCAATGTTCGCTGACCGCAATCATCCGATCCCGTAGCGTCAGGGTGAGATCCTGAACATACCGAAGGCGGCGCAATCGGTGTCCCCGCGGGCTTCTCAACTGCGGATCTGCGACGTAGCGTGATGCCTCAGCCGGTCGAAGACCGGTCTCGGCGCCTTTACCGCGTAACCCCGTCCGATTGGCGCCGACACTCCGACAGTCCCTGTGACGGGGCCGGGGGACCCACCAAACGGTCCCACAAAGACTTGGGGTGAAGCCGTCCGCAGCTGCCGCTGCGGATGGCCGGGCACCGATCGCCCGAACCCGACAGCTAACCCCGGACGCGGTGGATCGGAGCCATCATGCTGTCTACGTCCATGTCCCCCGGGCGCCACAAGAAGCCCTCGAAGACCAGCCGGAAAGCCCGCGTTGTCGCAGGCTCGGCGATGGCGAGCGCGCTCGCCATCGCCCCGGTGGCCCTCACCTCCACCCCTGCCAACGCCGCCGGTTCCGTCTGGGACCGCGTCGCCTCGTGCGAGTCCGGCGGCAACTGGCAGATCAACACCGGCAACGGCTACTACGGCGGTCTCCAGTTCAGCCACAGCACCTGGATGGCCTACGGCGGCGGTAGGTACGCCAACAACGCCAACGGCGCCTCGAAGGCCGAGCAGATCACCATCGCCCAGAAGACCCTGAAGAGCCAGGGCCCGGGCGCGTGGCCGGTATGTGGGCGCAGGGCAGGCCTTACTCGTGCCAACGGTGGCGCATCCACCGGCACGCCGACCCCGAAGCCGAAGCCGGCACCAGCACCGACACCGAAGCGCGCGCCGGGCGACGGCAAGCTCGATTACAGGGTGGTTCGTGGCGACACGCTCGCCAAGATCGCCCAGAAGGATCACGTGGCCGGCGGCTGGTGGACGATCTGGGCGAAGAACAAGGCCCGGATCCTCAACCCGAACCTCATTTACGTCGGACAGCGTCTCGACGTCAAGTAGGAGAGCCGACTCGGACCCAGGAACACCGACAGGTGAAGACGGAGCGCCGGCCGTGGTGGACGCCACCACGGCCGGCGCTTCTCGTCGTCCA
>JAABUK010010873.1_pt1 | contig 12011 bp, 10 predicted proteins | sample 5559141 | NCBI WGS metagenome assembly JAABUK01 (sample SAMN10711869, study PRJNA513367) | rock metagenome | isolation source: Antarctica rocks | place: Antarctica: Victoria Land, Pudding Butte nord | collected 2016-01-03 | reverse complement strand
GCTATCTTCTCCGAGTCGCTCGGGCACAACTTTAGCTTTGGGTTGGGGTTCTGGAGTTGATTGCGATTGCTGGGTAGGGTACTCAAATTCTTCCGTCACGTACCTAACCAGCACGGTCAGGATCTTCTCATCCACAGCCTTCTCGCCTAGACTCTTCCCACGGATCGCGATGATGCGTTTCTGTGCGAGGATCACTTCGTTCCATGGCGTATTGGGTGGGGGGATTGAGGCTGCGACTGTGAGGTAGTTGTCCCATATACGCGGGTCATCGTATTTGAGTTGGGCGGCGCGGCGGAGGGCGTGGAGGGCGTCTTTGAGGGGTTTGGAGGGGGAAGAAGATACGATGGCTCCTGCAGTTGCTGTGGGAGATGGTGACGAGGGGCCAGGTTCGTCTTCGTTGATGCTGTCTATAGCTTCTGAGGGAGGTGTTTCAGATACCGCTCCTTCCTCTTCTGCTTCTACAGGGAGACGAAGCAAAGCGGCAGCGAGGTTGCTCCATGCTTCGGCGTCATCTGCTTCGAGCTGGACTGTGCGAGTAAAGCTCTCGACAGCTTCTTTAAAGGCTTCAAGTTCTAGTTGGACGCACCCGAGTGCGAACCAGGTGGAGGCATTGAGGCGGTTGACTTTGAGGGATTTCGCGTAGGCTGCGGCTGCGGCAGGGTAGTCCTTGTTGCGTACGTAGTATCGACCGAGGGAGCGCTGAGCACGGTGGTAGCGTCCCTTCGACACTGTCCATGCGCGGTCGTAGTGTTGTGGAGAGTTTTCGAGATCGCCGAGGATGCAGAAGAGGCGAGGTGCATCGGGAGGGAGTACATCTAGCTCTGAAGCAACGGAGTCTTTGTTATCTACTTCCTCCTCGGGGATTTGTTGGAAGAGCAGTTTCCTTATCACTCTGACTGCTTTTGATTCATCATTGGTAGCGGCGAGGCATAATGCGACTTCGGCGTGCATTTGAAGTCTTTCATAGATTTCCAAGGCTGTCTTCAAGCCGCCCATGCTGACCCAGCGGGCAGCCAGCTCGGCTTCTAATTCCCATCGGAGGGGTGGATGTAGTTGATAAACATACTTTAGACGTTCCGCTACAGGAGCGGATTCAGAGGGTCGGACAGCCGGCAGGAAAGAGGTTGGTCCCGATGTGGATGGAGATTGCGGATGCGACCGCGGTCGATGCTGCGACACAGACGTTGCAGAATCGATTTCAAGCTTCTCAAGGCCAGCATCCATTACAGCCGAATCGGAAGAGGGTTTTCCAGACGTTGTTTCGACGATGACTTGATCAACGAGTGCTTGCAGTTGGAGGAGACCTCGTTCAGCGGTACGAGAGCGGTAGCCTTCAATGCGACTACGAACGAGTAGAGCCTGTGTATAGACTTGCCAATTTGAGGACCCGCCATCTAGCACACGCGTTGCATAAGGAATAGTCTCTTCTCGAGTCAAGCCATCGGGTGGTGAAGTGTTCGAGATAGACGAGGCGATTTGAAGCAGGATAATAGAGTCGAATGGCTTCAGTAGAGGCTGTGAAGATAGGTTGAGATTCGCCAGCGAAGATGGCAGAGCTGTATCATCCGATACCACTTCTGGTAGGAAGCTGGGCGGCGCAAAGTGTATGGATTCGAGTAACGTATCGTCGTTGAGAGGAAGATTTTCCGGTTCCTTCGGTGATCCACCAACCGGTGACCCTGAACGGTTTTCTGCTTCGCTCGCGGGGGTAGTAGGTTCTGTATGGTCTACTTTTCGTGAAATAGGGCCGGCAATACTGCATTGGGAAGATTGAGTTGGAGGATCCATTCCACTGCCCTTCCTGGAAGATGGATCTTCGATTCCGTCATCCTTACTCTTGGCGAGAACAACGAGTTGGCTGATATCTTGATCCTGAAACTTGGTCCTCTTGCCTAAAGCGCCCGTTAAAGCAAAGTCGAATCCTCTCACTTTTGCAGCTTTAGCAAGGTATGTCCTGGCTTTGGTATCATTGCCGAAGTATATGTCGATCACTGCTTTCTCAACGAGAAACTCGGAGAAGTGATAATCTGCCGCCGTGCCTTGAAATATTAACCATGAGGTAAGTTGCTCCTCGAGTACCTCCGCATCCTGATAGATCTGATCTCGAAGGGAATCACTTGGCTCAGAAAGAAGCTTCTGGTGCCAGAAATTTACCCTCATGCGTGCCCGAAGGCCACCAAATCCTTCCCTTAGCCTGTCATTGCTGAGAATGGTTTTGGCCACCCAGAATAGCTCAATATGGGGAGTCAGAGGATAGATGGTCTCGCCCTGGACAGTGAGGCGTCCAAACATCTCCTTCCTAAGGTCTTCCACGGACGTATAAAATGCATTAGGGAAGACGACATCTCTAGGATCAAAGTCCAACGGGGGTCCTGTGACATTGGACTGTAGAAAAGCTTCCAGTGAGGTATAGCCCAATCTGAACAACAATAGGTGATTCGCAGGATTGCGAATGAGGAAGTCAAGTCTTGTTGCGAAACCAGTAATAAAGAGCAAGCGGTCTTCTTGTAGTGCGGCTTCATGTCCGAATATCTTTCGCGAGAATGGATCTTCTAAGATATCAAGGAACGAGCTACCCATTCGTGGGAACGGGTAAAGATTGTCCATATTGCAGACAACGTTGATCAACAGGAGGAGCACAGAGGTTTTCTCATCTGAAACACTTGCGGTAGACGCTCATTTTCATGTCGGGAGTTCCAGCAGTATAAAAACTGCTTGATACAGTATTTGAGTCATGAGGAAGACTTTGCCAGCCGAACCTTTGCCACTTTGCTGGATTTAGATTCGCAGAACCAAGAACCACTCAATTCTCGGCTGACTCGGCAGGCAAGATAGAGGGGTAAGTACAGGTCTGCACGTTCGTTGCGGTGGTCAAGTTACAGTGGGCTACTTCTTGTTAGATTGAAGCGTTTGCGTGATGAGAGTAAGAGGTTACGGGTACAACTAAGAAATGTTTATTCTTGGCATCATCTCAAATGCCTTTTGGCGCGCTGTAAAGTGCATCAATCCTTGCGAAGGATAGCCTCAATGGGAGGGGCACAAAATCTTGTCCAAAGCAAACGCCAGTCGCTAAATGCTGAAGGAAACTCGTCAGCGCACAATGTAGCCAGAGGTTGCCTCAAGCATTCTCGGCAGCAACAGTGTGTTCTTTCCGTTGGCGAAACTGTTCTCGAAACTGTATTCTTCCCCACGTACCATAGCCCACGGCACCCACGAATAGCAATGCCCAGATTGAGGTGATGATAAGCCCAACTGGGAATATGCCCAGGGTTGTGCCAGGCAGGGCGAAAGCTGCAGCCAATTTTGCAGCGGCGGCAGCTGCAGTCGGCACAGCAGCAGCGGCTCCAGAAGCGCTTTGGCCTTGGAACACGCCAGAGACGAAGAAGACCACAGAGGAACTGGTTAGATTCGTCGAGGCCTTTAAGCCGCCTTTGTCTGCACTCAGTGTTATCGAGGGGATGACAAGCGCCATTAGATCGGTACTGCTGATCGGTCAGAAGAACCCTTGTAGACAGGGGGAAATATGCTCACTCCTTCAACTTCGTCAAAGTCAATGTGTTAGAGACCTGACCCACAAACAAAAAGTTTTGTAGCTCGTTCATGCTTTCAGGATTTTGTCGAGGTTCTAGATGAAGATCCCTCTTCGCACTCGGCGTGCTTTGTGGAAGGGTAGAGAAAGCCGCATTCGGATAGCTCAGCTGTACGCTAATCTCGGTTGATTTTACTGCAGCGAAAGCCCCAGAAGGTTGAGAGAGCTGATACAGCCTCAGATCCGCCTCAAAGACACCTGTGTTGGTGTTGAGGAATGGGATGTTATAGCAGCCAAGCAACCCAGCCTCATTTTGGACACTCTTGATGGGCCCAAGTGCAGTGTTACATGCTGCAGAGATCGTAGCATCCAGCTGTCCTTGGTCAATGCTTGATGGGTCTGATCCTGTCAGGTTGGCAGCGGCAGATTGTGTTGAGGCTGCCGGTGCCGATTCCGGCATTCGCGCAACCAGATGATGAATCGCCGTCATCTCATCAGCTTTCCGATGGACCATATCGTCTAACGAGTCGACTCGGCGATGAAGAAGTCTAAGTGTATCGAATGCATCCTTGGCGCCTAGGGCTGGCCAACTCAGGGCTATCAACAGTGTCAAGCGGGTGAGTGATTTCACGTGCATGATACTTGATGGCAGATGATATATTCAAGCTAACCAGAAAAGAGAGAGTACTGCAGACTCAGTAACAGAGTCGACGACAGTGCCGACTTGCTATCTTGGGCGAATATAGGAATATTGAGGTTGTGATGTTGGGACCTGCCCGAGAGGAAAGTGGGCAACGAAGAAGCGAGTGTGGTGCCCGAGAGGAAAGTGGGCAACGAAGAAGCGAGTGTAGTGCCCGAGAGGAAAGTGGGCAACGAAGAAGCGAGTGTGGTGCCAGAAAGGAGCGTGGCTAGCAATACCACGAGGAGGAATTTCAATCAACCCATGGGGGAGCAGGCTGAGTATAAGCGAATGGAAAAGATGTGTAAAACAGACAGCGACATTGATGATACAAAATAGCAAGAGAGCACCAATAATGAGTGATATTCACGGTGATTGTGTAAGTTCGGTTGAAAGGCACATGGTAGAAAAAATTCATTATTGACAGGTAACGCATGAAAATCACAAAATCGAGGGCCTTCATTCGCGCAGAGGACTTTTCTAAGGCATCAGAGCAGCAGGAATTCATGCATTGTTCCTCCATGACCCCTCAGCTTATGTCGACTGGCACAATTGTGATTCTGGAAGGAGATATGAAACGTTCGCGCAGATGTTTGGGGAGGGCCTCTGCTGGAGGCGGCTGTTCATGCATCTCCACATTCCCACGGGATGCCGGTGACAAGTGTTTCAGTAGGTTGTCATCATGCAGCCAGACATTGGCCGTAGAATGGAGGCGCATGACCTTGTTGCCGCTCAAAAAGTTGCAATGTGGGAGGTTTGAAGCATCAGGAGCAGGAAAGGAAGAGGTTGAGACCATCATGAAACGTGAAAGGCTAGTGCCAAGTTGGCCTAGCTCCGTATTGCAACTTTTACCCGTGCCTGATTCGGAACTTGTTTCAACACCATCACAACGTCTATCCCATCACGACAGTCAACAATTGAACACTGTAGCGTTACATCCAGTAGAAGGAGTCAAGATGACTCATGATTCCCATGTCACAACTGGAATATTCTCACAAAAAGGACAGAGAACTGCAAGGCCTGTAATATTCGAGCGGTGACTGAATCACACTGGTGTGGAGGTGGCTGCCCTAACCCGCTTGCAGCGTCGGCACCAGTCTCAGATAGAAGATGGCACATGCATCTGGACCGTAGTATTGGCATTTGGACAGCTATCAAGTAGCGAACACACGACGTCGCAACACAAGCACTCACTCAGTGCTCTGTACCAGCCTTAGAAAGTCACGGATCTTGCCGAGTTCCACGTTGTCCTTCTGCTCACTCATGACTGCTTGGACCAGGTTGCCCAGCATCTCATCCACCTTGTCCATCTCAACACCAGTACAGAGACTCACGATCTTTCTGTACCGCTCCTCTAGTTCATGACTCATGCTTTTCAGTCTCTGCGCTTGACCTTCCAAGTCAGCATTGTGGTTCTGATAAGCCTTTACCCTCCCACGGATGACTTCCGCTCTCTCAAGCGAAGATAGGAAAGCTCTCTGTTCCGGTGACAATGGGCCACTGGGATCGACGGTTTCTTCACCGTTCGGGAAAATCCTCTCGACAGAGGCGAGGAGTCCGTCGAAATCCAGCCCTCGGTCTGCCTCCCCAATCGCAACGTTTTCTGGCATGCCGTTGGGTAATTGGCCATTAGACTTCGAAAGTTCCCGTTTGAGCTCCGAATTGGACCGGAAGAGGTTGGCAATCTTCTGCTCTACTTCTTGCTTCTCGCGGACTCTGGCTTGTATATCCTCCAGCCTCCGCTTCTCCTCGGTCAACGCTGTCCCTGCATCTTTCAGGCGAAGGTTTGTTTCATCGAGGTCTTCCTGCTTTTCTCGAAGCTCGGCGGCAAAATCCAGTCCTACTGCTGTAAAGATGTCTCGAATTGCTACAGGACATCGGTCAGCAAAGGTCCTACAACTAGGATTAAGGATGACTCACTTGTCAGTATCTCAGACTGAGTATCAGCGAAGGACGTCTGAGTAGTAGTTGGAAGGCTCTGAAAACTGGAGTTCGAAAAAGGATTCGAACCTGGCACGGCATCCGTTCCATTTCGAACACCAAAATCCGCAGGTGCAAGCCCTCCATTGTTGGTAATGTAGATCTCAGCCCCAACTTCAATGAGCTGTTTAATTATACTTTCGGTGCTGGTTCTTGCTGCTAGATTGAGCGCAGTGTCTCCGGATTTGTCTTGGGCATTCACCATCTCTGACATGAATTTTGCCAAACCAATAGTACTGCGCTTTCTCTGATCATCGTAGTTGAAGGCATCGAATGACTGACTTTGGGAGCTTGGAGTGTTTCGCTGACGAACCACGAATTCTAGTAGTGATTCAAGATAGTAGCGTCCCAATCCAGCCCGACCCTTCATGGCGGAAGAGACGGCAATGTGGTGCAGCAAGGTACGCCCTCGCCCATCTCTCACCTCGATGCTGGGCCCCAGTGATTCTAGTAATTCTGGAAACGTGCTGTGATCAAGATTGTTTCTTGCTTGACAAGCCGCGATCAGAGCCGTCTCCCCTCCGCTATTTGTTCTGAAGACATTGAAACCTTTGGCGACCAGCTGCTTGACGAGAGGTACTCGAGCCAGAGTTGCTGCCCAGTGAAGGGCTGTGTTGCAGGAGCCGTCAATCGGTATCTCGAAATCTCGACCGCTCAATGTCAGAAACGCCGCATGGTCAGAGAAATCCGTTCGAGATGCATCGAGGAACAGATCGACAAGAAGCTCTTTCTTCTGTTCTTCCTGAGGACCCCTAGGAGCAGGAAGAGGTTCTAATCCGAAGACTCCCTCTTCAATAGGTACGAATGATTGATTCTGTTGTGACATAAACGAATCATTCGGTTCCGTAGTACCGTCGATCATGGAAATATCGAGGCCTGGATCGACTGTGGACATGAAAGAATTCTGAGGAGATGGACGTAGTCTCTTGCGTGGTGGCTCTTGTCCTTCGATACCGGTTGGGAACTCAGCATAATTGGCGCTATATGTGAACGAGCCACCATTGTTGCCAGAGAAGCTTTCCTGTGATTGCGTGCTGTGCATGCTCTGTTGGCTGCCGCCTTGTGGTAACGATTCTTGGCTGCTCTGAAATTGTTGTGAGGGCCGCATCGGCCCATTAGAGCGACGACCATCCATGCCACATGCTGGGGACTCAATTCTTGTCTTACTCAGGGCACTAACGGCGTTCGCCGCAGTACTTGACATGTTCTTGAAATATGTCCCATTCGATCCTTGAGCTGGTGGGCGACCGTCCATACCATTGTACATGCGTTTTCGTTGTGCCGCCATTGCCTGTTCTTTCGTTGGAGTTTCCAGCCTGTTCTGTGCAGTTGGGGTAGTGCCGTCTCTGCTCAGGTCATACTCAAGTAGTGGTCTCAGCAATTCTTCTACTCCATACTGACGACAAAACTCAACCCCTCGTCGATGATTGATCCACGTTCCTTGATACTTCCCATATCCACCTTGGACCTTTTCGTGCTCACCATTCAAGATCTCCTTATCAAGCACTTTGGTGCGCTTTCCTTTATCGACACCTGCTACCTTGAGAATCTGGGTCGCGTTTAGCCACGAGTCAGATCGTCTGCGCATAACGACAGTCCTGTTGACTTCCATCTCATATACAGACACGTTGGAATACACAGCCTGTGTTTTGTGAGTATAGCGCACAAATGTGGAGCAATTTTGCTTACGGTATAAATTTGAGGCTTGGCATCTTGTCCGTAGTATGAAGGTGGCTGCGTATGTCCATTGATCTCTCCGTACCCACCAAAAGTGCCTCCTTTCGGGACCGATCCATTCATCGGAGGAGCACCGCTCATGTTGAACGACATTTGCTGTTGTGGAGTGGGTCTGGGAGGTGGAGTAGCAGACGGAGTCAACGCTACAGATCCGTTGCTGTCGAACGAATGAAGCGCTGGTTGAGAGAAAGAACCGTTCATGGACGAAGAGAGCTGATGTCGTGCGAAGGAGGTCGGAGGCTGCGTGTAAACTGGTGTCTGCACGGTGGAGGCCATGCGACTACAAATCGGTAAGGCGATAGAAATGGTGACAGGACACTGAATTGAAAGTTAGCCGATAAAATCTATTGATGAGAGCAGCGCTTAGTGACTGCGACTCAAACCAGTAACGCCCGAACGAGGAAAGATGGTTCCTTTTACAGTGATTTGCTCTCATACGAGAATCTGCACCCACTTCGAGGAAGTCTCAGCCACAAATAGACGCGTCTGCGGATAGTTGTAAATGTGTCTCTTCGGGAGCGCACGGGCAGCGACAGTACTTACCTCACTGTCGACCTGTTGAGGAGAGGACCGGAGTAGTCAGATCTGAGCTGAGCGACAACCAGCACAATGGCCCAGATGTTTGGCGATGTTCAAATTGGTGGTGGGTTAAAGCGTGGGGAGGCGCGCTCGCGTTCTCCACTAAAGATTCGCGTTAGCGTTGAGGTTATCCGGCTAACAATTGAAGCTCAAGCCAACCTTTTTGTCCTTTAGACTCCTTCTGCCCCGACACCTCTGCCATGATATGGCTGTGCCTCTGACAAATGCCTTGCATCTTTATAGGGCACTTCTACGAGAATGTACCTATCTTCCCGATTCTCAAGCGCGGACATATCTTCGTGACCATGTAATTCGATCTTATCGAAAATACCTGCCACGCAAGCAAAAATGGAGAGACGAAATACCACTTCCTCGGCAAGTGGCTCTCTTACATCGTGGCCGAAAAGGACTGTCTATTCTGCGACGGGCCAATGAAGGCTACATCAAGCCCCTCCAGAATGTACTGTTCTGGACTTATGGTCGCAAAGGAAGACGACGCCGGGAGCTGATGGACAAGCTTATGGAAGAAGAAATTCCTAGGGACCACAAAGCTGTCGAAGCTCTTTCTGATAATCACAAGTTTTCCAGGAAATGGATGCCACCATCCATGGTGATTGCCTTGTTGCACAGTCAAGCTAAGAACACTGAGCACTTGGACAGAATGGTAACAGGGTCAAACAACAATCTGAGGCCTAAGCCTGACATACCTGAGAAGAATACATGGGGACGTCAGATGCCTGAGAAACGTGTGAAGAATTTGATGCGCAAATGGTATGCGAAGCACGTTGACCGGTTGTTGCCTCCAATGCCAGAGCCCGAGTTTGAGCGTCTGCAGGCGTTGTCAGATGGAATGCTTGGCAGAAATGAAGGGCCCGTGTCAAGACGAAAGAGAGCCGTCGATGGTTTAGCAGAGAGAAGCCCAATAATAAACGAAAGGCTTCTGCTGGAGGGACCTCGAAAGTCGCACGCTTTGTCAACCTACGCACAGCGCCGCCCGCATCACCTCACCTCACGACTCCTACAGAGGACATGGCTGAAGATCTTCAATCATGTTCCGTTGATGATATGGGATGCGGCTAAGGAGAAGTGGGAGGTGAAATGGCAGGTTAAAGGAAGACCGCGACCACAAGTCAAAGAAGTATCAAATGATCAATCAGAAGCATTATTTGGCAATCCGTTGACGTGAATGGATTTACTACGCACCATGTTTCCCCTAGTGACCTTCGAACATGATCAGCGGTACTACTGAAGAGGCTTTAAGAGCTGCACAGGAGACGAAAGCGGGCTGTCCTGGCTTTACTGATGTGCCACCGTGGCGCAATTGACGGCTGTCGTCTTTCACTGATCTTCCTGGACTGATCATTTGTCAGACCAGCAGGTCAGCAATGCACTACCACTATATGATGGAGTCTGGATGAATTGAAGCAGCAGATATGGAGGTCACTCTGTCTCATTGACTCTGATTAACCAATCCTTTCAATCTGTGGCGCCACCTCCAAGCACAAAATTGACGTTCAGCCAGTATCCGGCACAATAAGCCAGCCAGCATCCGGCACAATAGCCCAGCCATCATCTGATACCGACGCCTCGGACGAAGAGGAAGATGACAGATCCAGCATCTCAAACCGCTCTTCCATCCCGCTGAGCCAGTCCTCCAATGAATCACAAACACTACTGCCTTCAAATCTCTCACCCTGATCGACTCCCTCCGACATCTCGGCAACCCCCGCACAAATCCCCGGCCTGAGATACCTCTCGGTCTCCCTCTCGTACTCCTCAACAAAGCTCCGCTTGGCACGCGATTCGGGTACCTTGGTCCGTTGGTCGTCAAATGCATCATTGAATCGCAGGCCCTCCTCGGCTCCAACATGCCTTTGTAAAGCGCCCCAAGCGGCGCTTCGTCCGGCCTTTGCACCTTTACCTCCAGTGTCGCGGTGGCCTTGGTTTTTCTTGTGATATCCCCAACCTTGGCTTCGCTTCTTGCCTTTGCATTTGAGCTGGGCGCGTGAGGAGGAGCGGGTGTCGTGGTAGTCCATCATGGCTTTTTCGATGTAGTCTTGGAGGGAGGTCGAGGCTTGATGACTGCTGTTTGTGAGTTGACCTGAAACTGATAATGCGTTATTCTCAGATTACACTCAAGATATGTGGAGGTCATGTCTTACCTTGTGCTGTGTGGGTATTATGTTGATGATGTCTGATTCTTATGTTCGAGAAGGAATAAAGAGAGTGTGCTAATCCGCGATGTTCAAGAATAGAGAAAGACAGGCAGGTCAATTGCACCTTGGGGAGCGAGATACCTATGTCCGCGTCCATTCCCAAATACCTGCCGAGTCATAGTTGTGTGACGCATTCACAGTCACACTCGCAATCACTGGCAGAGCAGTACTGGTATGGCATTGAAAGATTAAATGTCTCACGAGCAGCGCATGGCACTGACGAGCGGAGCTCTCCAAATCTCTAGTACCAAAGCTTCGTGTCTTGCTTTGCCTTGGACACTCCGGACAAACACTGGTGATAGCATCCTCCTTTTACTGTGCTCGGCCTATGTCTTCTACCCGCATGTCATGCAGGCAATCACAACTGAACTCAAACCTGCCTCCACTCAAGATCAACCTTCCTCTTAAGCCACCCACAGAAGCTCTCAAAAAGCACGTGATCATGTCCCTGAAGCCATCGCACCATCACAGCCACTCCTCCCGCTGTCCCTCCTCCTCCTCCTCCTCCTCCTCCTCCTCCTTCATTCTCTTCCTTCTCAGGCCGCTGGCGTACGTGAATTTTAAAGACCAGTTCCGGCTCTTTATCCTCATCTTCGTCGTCGCTGTCCTCCATTTCCTCATCTTCCTTTTCTGGTTGTAGTTTCGACCTATGCTCCAACCGCCTCCTCGCCTTTCTGCTCCAGCAATCCCCTATCTCTGCGATGCCCAGACCGATACCCAGTGCCGGTTTCCACTGCCATTTAAGATCCAATCTGCCGATTTCGGTGTTGATTCGTGCCCCCACCTCATCCGCACCGTCCCGAGGGCATTGCAGCTCGAGTTCAAATTCAGCAGGGAAGGGCAGTAACCCACCTTCTAGACGCCCAAGCTCTTGCTCCAAGGACTCGTTCGCAGCACTCTCAACACCTCCAGTAGTTGCAGCACCACCTCCGCTCACACTCCTTTTGAAAGCCCTCCCCCCAACCCCCCTCGCAACCCCACACCTAGGCCTCAACCCCCTCCAACTCCACGCAACACCCCACCTCCTCGTCTTACTCCCCTGAATAAACTCCGTAACCGCCCAATTCCTACACCCTGCCGTCTTCAGCCTCTCCACCACAGACCCCACACTACTCAATTTGCCCAGCATGCTACTCCACCACTGCACTTTGGTCTTTGCTTCGGGTTGCAGAGATTGCGTGATGAGGCGCGTGACGAAGCCTACTTCGCCGCCCGGGGTGATCATCTCAGTGGGGGAGCCGGTGCAGATTGATGAGGGCGGGCGGGATTTCATGCGTTGGGAGAGGAGGAG
>JAABUK010010872.1_pt1 | contig 12012 bp, 11 predicted proteins | sample 5559141 | NCBI WGS metagenome assembly JAABUK01 (sample SAMN10711869, study PRJNA513367) | rock metagenome | isolation source: Antarctica rocks | place: Antarctica: Victoria Land, Pudding Butte nord | collected 2016-01-03 | reverse complement strand
CGCCCGATCCAACTCCTCTCGCAGGTCTACACCCAGGCGCAATCGAGCCTCGCGGGCGCGGAGCGGATCTACGCGATCCTCGATGAGCCGACCGAGATCGTCGATGCGCCCGGCGCGACCCACCTCGGCCAGATCGCGGGCGAGATCGCCTTCGACGATGTTACTTTCGCCTACTCGGACGATCGCCCCGCCCTGCGCGATATCACCTTCACCGTCACCCCCGGTCAGACCCTGGCGCTGGTGGGGCGCACCGGCGCGGGGAAGACGACGATCGCGTCGCTGATCCCGCGCTTCTACGATGTCAATGCCGGGTCGGTGCGGATCGACGGCCACGATGTGCGCGACGTGACGCGGGATAGCCTGCGCGCCCAGATCGCGGTGGTCTTGCAGGAGCCGTTCCTCTTCAGCGGCACGATCGCGGAGAACCTCGGCTACGGGCGGCTCGGTGCCTCGCGCGAAGACGTCGAGGCGGCGGCGCATGCGGTGGACGCGCACGGCTTCATCAGCGCCCTGCCGCAGGGTTACGACACGCCGCTCGGCGAGGGGGGCGGCAACATCAGCCAGGGACAACGGCAGTTGCTCTCGTTCGCACGCGCGCTCCTGGCCGATCCGCGCATCCTGATCCTCGATGAGGCGACCTCGAACATCGACACGCGCACCGAGGCGACGATCCAGCGGGCGCTCGCCACCGTGCTGGCCGGGCGGACGAGCGTGATCATCGCGCACCGCCTCAGCACCATCCGCAGCGCCGACCTGATCCTGGTGGTCGAGGCGGGGCAGATCGTGGAACGCGGCACGCACGACGCGCTCCTGGCGCTCGATGGTATCTATGCCGGGCTGTACCGTCGCCAGTTCCGCGACGTGCGCGCGCCGAGCGCGGCGGCGGACTGAGCGCTGCCCCATTTGCCTGGTAACGTGGCCCGCAATGAACCGCTCGTCCTTGGGGCGTGATCGGGGTCTCCCCGCACGCGCTACCCCTGGCAATCGTGTCCTTTCCGTTACCCTGCCCCATAAGAATTGCTCCGTGGCCTCCGCTCACCGTTGCCAGGCGCAACCGACACTGCGCGATACCTGGACGACGCGCGTGGTCGGGTCGTATGGCCCCTCATTGCCGTCGTATGGGCCGCCGATGAACCGGACGGTCTGTGTGGCCGGATTGCTATAGGTGTACTGCTGGGCACCCGCGACCGGCTGATCGTTGTTGCTATAGGTCACGCGCGTGTCGATGATGATGTGGAGGCCGCCCACCGTGGCGAGGCCCGTCGTGGTGAATGACTGGCAGAGGTAATCGCCGCGCGCCACACCGCCCGCGCCGCCACCTTGGGTGGAGGGGCGGGGCGCGCTGGTTGGCAGGACCGCGCCGCCGCCGCCCTGTATCGAAGGGCGCGGGCCGGTTGACGGCTGAGTCGCCCCGCCGTTCCCGAACAGGGGGATACTCGTGGCGGTCGCCCGCGTGGTGCTATTGCCGCCGCTGCCCTGTGCGAGTACCACGATGCCGACGATCCCGACGCAAAGGCAGAGGAAGACGAGCAGTCCGACACCGCCCAAGATCAGCGGCAGGCGGCTGCGGGCGGGCTGGGCCGCGTGCGGTGGGGCAGCATTGGGGCCGGGGTATGGGGCGAAAGAGGGTGCGGCAGGGGCCGCTGGCGCATATGGCGCAGCTGCGGGGAAGGGAGTGGGAGCGGGCACGAAGGCCGGTGAGGCCCCGACCTGTGTCGCCGCGCCCCGCTCGGGTGCCAGGCGAATCGCGGTGCCACCAAGCTCCACGAGGTCGCCGGGCCGGAGCATCTGCGACCCGACGACCGGCACGCCATTGACCCGGGTGCCATTGGCGGAGCCGAGGTCGGTGAGCACGAGCGTTTCGCCCTGGACCGCGAGGCGCGCGTGGTGACGCGAGAGGCCATCGTCCGCGATGACGAGGTCGTTATCGGCCTGTCGACCGATCGTGACGGCGTCGCGGATCGGGATGTGCTGCCCGGTATTCGGGCCACGCTCGACTACGAGCACCAGCAGGAGATCGCTCATCACACGCCCCTTTCCTACCGCGTCGCTCGCTGTATCGCGCTGCCACACCTATGACAGCGCGACGGTTATTACCCTGCCTCCGCCTCTACGTGTCGCGTCGCGTGACCGTTTCTCCGTATCCGCTCTCCGAATCCCATTCGGCGGGCGCAACGATAGTGCTGCCTCGACTATAGCACCGGATCGCGGCGAAGAATCCGTAGATTCCGGGATTCCACGCTATTTTTCTTCCGGCGCGTGCCGCTCGAAAGGGCACCGTCGCGACAATCACATTAATCGATACATGGTAGAACATAACGTGCGGTATACACCGCTTATGCGCGGTAAACGGCCTCTTTCTTGTCCGCAAGTGCCATTCGTCCCATGATATGTGTGCGTCGGCTGCGGCGAGTCGAGGGTTGCTATGCAGTTAGCGGTAGAAACTCCTCGTATCGACGCTCAGCGAGACAATCTGCGCCAGTTCGAGTTCCTGTGTCAGGATCAGATCGAAAGCGAAAGGAAAATCAATCTCCTCGCTCAACCCATCCCGTTCTTCGCCACCACCGTACTCTAGTGGTCCGTCAGCAATGGTATGAGGAATCCAACCGGGATGTTATTCTGCTATTGACGTTTTACATCAATACGAGTAGCTGCCTTGAGCGCCGCAATCTGCGCATGCGATACTCTGTGTACACGCTCGAGCGATCCGCTGATGGATAGGGGATGCGCGATGCGACTGACGGATTTCGGCGACTTCCCGGTGGCCTGCGCCACCACGCTCAGCGCTGCAACCTGCGCCGCCCGCTTGCAGGCGGAATTCGCGGATGCGCAGGGGCGCTGGTGGCGCGCACGGTCGGATCCACGCGTGCTCGGTTGGCCGACGCCGCAGGGCTATACCCTCGCCCTGGCGGCACGTTACGCGGCGGGTGTGCCGGGGCTCCAACGGGTCGACACGACGCGGACACTCCGCTTCCGGCTGCAGGCCGCATCGGCGGGGACATGCGCAGTCGGCGTGTACGGGTATGCCGACCCGGTGACGCTCCTCCTCGGCGTCATCTTCGGCGTGCTCTTCGGGGGACTCGTCGGCGCCGGGCTCCTGGCCCTCGGCCTGGTATTCCTCACGCAGCGTCACGCCCTCACATGGCCCCTCGTGAGCGGTGCGGGGATACTCACCCTCGGCGGCCTCGCCCTGGCCAACCGCCGCGACGCCAGGCTGGCCGCCGAGCGGACCTATCTCGCCCGATACCTGGAGCGGGTGCTCGAAGCCGCCCCGTCGTAGCGCGGGAGACTATTGCGCTATAGGATAGAGGCGCTTGAGCTTGATGCGGGCATCGGCGGTGGTGAAGCGCCAGTCGATGGCCTGCCCGGCGGCGTTGCGCGCGGCCTCCCAGGCCCGCACCTCGCGCCGCAGGTCGGCGAGGTCGGGCAGCCGCTGGCCGAGGCACTGGCGCGCCAGCACGCTCAGCTCGATCTCGGCCATGTTGAGCCAGGAGCCGTGCTTCGGGGTGTAATGGATCTCCAGCCGATCGGCCAGGCGTTTCGCCTCGGCGGGCGGGAACGCCTCATATAAGGAAGCCGGGGTGTGGGTGTTGAGATTATCCAGCACCAGGACGACCTTCTCGGCAACCGGGTAGCGGACCTCGAGCAACTCGCGGATGACCCCGGCGAAGTCGATCTTCGTGCGGCGCTCGCTGGCCGTCACGTACCGCTGGCCGAGGAGCGGCGCGTAGCAGAGGAAGAGGCTCGCCGTGCCGTACCGTTTGTATTCGTAATCCTCGCGCGCCGGGCGGTCGGGGGCGAGGGCGAGGGGCGGGGCGACATCGTCGAGGAGTTGCGTGCTCGCCTCGTCCAGGCAGATCAGCGGGCGCTGCGGGTCGAGCGGGCGGGTGTAGACGTCCAGCACGTCCTCCATGCGCCAGGAGAACTCCGCGCTGCGCTCGGGCGGGATGCACCAGCGCTCCTTCCGCCACGGCTTCAGAGCGTTTGCTTTAAGGCCTGGCGGACCGTCTCATAGGAGATGGTGTCGACGATCTGGAGTTCCACGGCCCTGTCCGCTAGGAGCCGCAGCGACCAGCGCTCGCGCCCGGGCGGCGGGGTGGTGCAGGCGAGCGCCACCAGTTGCGCCTCCTGCTCGCCGTCGAGGCGGCGCGGCTTCGTCGCGGACGGCGGCCGATGGGCCAGCGCCGACGCCACGCCCTCCGTCGCGTAGCGCTGGCGCACCCGCCCGACGGTGATCGGCGCGACGTCGAGCGCTTCGGCGATGCGCTTGTCCGCCCAGGCCGGGCCGGCCGGCCCCTCGTCGGCCTTCAGCAGGATCCGCGCGTGGGCCAGCTGGCGGGTCGGGGCCTGGCCCACCTTGAGCAGGTGCTGCAACTGCTGTCGCTCGTCAGCGGTCAGCCGCACGATCGCCGTCTTTTTCATCGCTCGCCCTCCTCGTGCCCGGCGCGCAGTGCGCCGCGAATCAGGCGGTAGAATACCTCACACCATTGCTGACGGACCACTAGTTCGACCAGGACAATCCCTGTCCCTGCGACCTGAATTTCTTCCTTGTTGATTGTGATAAAAGTTATATCGATATCGCTGATGCTGCGTATCTGTGTACGGCTTGATAAGATATCAAGCTCCGAGGGTATATCGTTGACAATTGCCCTGAAGAGTAGATCTGCCAACCCATCGACTTCGACCATTGTTTCGCGCGGCGGACTGACTAACACCAGACGAAACTCATCGAAGCCTTGACTATACGCGTGTTCACGTAAAGTGCTTACGCGCTCGGCAGCGGCATCATCGCGCAGGTTCACTCGTGCTATGACCTCGACGGCGATCCGCCGCTTGCCCTGCTCAGCAGTGAGATCATAGCGCGTAGACCCCTTGCCATCATTGAGGCGGACATGGTATCCGGCCCGTCGGAATTCGGCGGCAAGTTCATCGAGTTTGGCCGCTTCGAGATAGTCCGCTGCCACGCTCATGATTGCCCTCCAGCAACCTACGAAAGGACCGAAATAGAAGCCGGGCGCAGAAGCGTCACCAACCTCGATATAGAATATATCAGCCTCCTCGTGTCCGATGAGAGAAACGAGCTTTTTGTAGACTGGTGCAGGAACAGTATTACTGAGCAACCGCACATCTAAGCTATACAAGATTCTCTCGATCAAATATTTGGTAATGCGGTTGTCATCATCGCAAATGAGGCCATTCAATGCATCAGAAATTGGCCTGGCAATGTTATCGGTATCCTGTTTGGTAGGCGATCGTTGGAACCAAATAATCCGAAGATAGAGCGATCCTGCAAGGCGTGGTCGCTCGCGAAACCAACCGCAGGCTTCCTCGCTTAAACGCTCCTGATAATTCCGACGTGTGTTGGCTGACTGGCTCGATACAGGTCTTGTCGCGACGACCATCGCGAACAATGCATCTGCTACGGACACGCCTCGCCTTCGTCCTCGCTCGCGTACATTCATTGCTTATAGTGATGGGCGTTGCGGCGTATGATACCGGATATCGCCCTAAGATGCGTGTTGGCGGTAGCTGCGGCGCACGGTTGCCGCGTCGCGTGCAGCACGGTACACTTGAGAGGCGGTTGTGTGCCGCTGAAAGGGCGTACGAACGCGGTATGCAGCTGACGCGACTCCAGTTGGAACAGTTCCGAAACTACGCGCACCTCGATCTGGCGGTGCCGCCGCGCGGCCTGCTCCTCTTCGGCGCGAACGCCAGCGGCAAGACGAGCTTCCTCGAAGCGCTCTATCTGCTGGCGACGACCCGTTCGCCGCGCGCCGGGGTGGAGCGCGAGCTGATCCGCTGGGGGAGCGGCGAAGAATACGGGATGCCCCCGTATGCGCGGCTCGTCGGGCAGGTGCAGCGCCAGGATGGCCCCGCCGAGATCGAGATCGGCTTGTCGACCGACCTGAATGCGCCCGCCGCGCAGGGGTACGATGCCGCACCGGCGCGGCTGACTCGTAAGCGGATCAAGATCAACGGTGTCCCGCGCCATGCCCGGGACGCGGTCGGCACGATCAAGGTCGTCCTCTTCTCCCCCGCCGACCTAGAACTGATCCTCGGCTCGCCCTCATTGCGACGCCGCTATCTCGACATCACGATCTCCCAGATCGATAACCACTATATTCGGCAACTCAATCAGTACAACCGGATCGTCGAACAGCGCAACAGCCTCCTCAAGGGCCTCTCGCAGGAGGGGCGCAACCCCGATGCGCGCGAGGTCGAGCAGGAGTTGAGTTACTGGAACGAGGAGTTGATCCGCCTCGGCTCTTACGTCGTCGCGCGGCGCGCTGGCATCCTTCGCAAGCTCTCGGCGCTGGCGCGCGCCCGTTTCGAGCGGCTGACCCAGGGGACGACCGCCCTGGAGATCGTCTACCGTCCCGGCGTCGACTCCGCGTCGCTGCGCGAGCGCGGTGATGAGTACGATCTGCCGGGCCGGGAGCGGATCGTGGCGCGCGATTTCCAGGGGCAACTGGACGTGCAGCGTCGTCACGAGTATCGGCGTGGCGTCTCGCTCGTCGGGCCGCACCGCGACGACCTCGGCTTCCAGCTCGGAGCTATGGAGCTTGGCACCTACGGCTCGCGCGGGCAGCAGCGGCTGGCGGTGCTGGCGCTGAAACTGGCGGAGATCGACCTGATCCGCGACGAGAGCGGCGAGACACCGATCCTGCTCCTCGACGACGCCGCCTCGGAACTCGACCCCGCGCACCGGCGCTTCGTCACCGAGACGGTCGAGCGCGACCAGATCCAGACGTTCCTCACCGCGACCGATCTCGGCAATTACCCCGCCGGGCTGTTGCCGGACCTCGCGCGCGTGGAAGTCTGCGCCGGCACGCTCAACGCCGCCGCCGAGTGTTGAGCAATTTCTGCCGGTGCGGTCTGAACCAGGCCCCTTGCGCGTTAGGAACTGTAGATAGTCCGCGCGATGAGCCGCCGCCGATCGCAGCGCCGGGTCGAGCGCGAAGGAGCGATGACGATGCGAACGATTCTTCGCGCGCTTGGCGCACTCGTGTTGCTTGGCGCGCTCGGCTGGTTTCCGGCGCAGGCCAGGGCGGCGACGGCCCCGGCGGTGAGCATCGCGCCGCAGGCGGGCGCACCTGGCACGGCGTTCGCGGCGATGGGCCTCGGTTTCACGTCGCGGTCATTGCAGTCCGTGGTGATCACCCGCGCGGGCGCGACGATCGCGGTCCTCTCGGCGCAGGCGGACGGCACCGGGCGGGTGGCGCTGACCCTCGATAGCACCACCTATGAGCCCGATGCGGGCTACGCGGTCACCATCGGTGGCGCGTCCGCCGCCAACGCCCCCTTCGCGGTCACGACCAGCCAGACGGAGCGGTGCTTCGTCGCCGAGACTGGCTTCTGTGTGCGCGGGCGCTTCCAGGCGTATTGGGAGGCGTACGGCGGCCTCGCGCTCAACGGGTATCCGATCAGCGCCGAGTTCAACGAAGTCCTGGAGGATGGTCGCCCCTACACGGTGCAATACTTCGAGCGTACCCGCCTCGAATATCATCCCGAGGTGCGCGACGCCGCCGCACAGGTGCTGGTGGGACAATTCGGCCGCCGTGTCCATCCCGCCGATCCGAACGCCGCGCCCGACACGACGCAGATCTGGTTCCCGCAGACCGGGCACAACGTCCCCACCGATTTCTATCGCTACTGGTCGGATCAGGGGGGGCTGGCGCAATTCGGCCTGCCGCTGACCGAGCCGTACATACAACGCCTGGAAGACGGCAAGACCTATCAGGTGCAGTATTTCGAGCGGGCGCGGTTCGAATGGCACCCGGAGAATCCCGTACCCTACGCGATCCTGCTCGGACAATTCGGGCGGCTGACGCTCTCGGAGGCGCAACGGTGAGTGGGGGCGGGCCTCATTCGCCCGCCCCGCGCGGTCGTGCGCTTGTCGCGGTCGTGACTCAGCGTCCGGCGTAGGCGACCCGATAGATCACGCCCAGGGCGTCATCGGAGACGTAGAGTGCGCCATCCGGCCCGATGCTCACATCGACCGGGCGCCCCCACGATGAACCATCGCTCGTCGAGAGCCAGCCGGTGAGGAAATCCTCGACCTGTCCGGTCGGCTGCCCGTTCGCGAAACGGATGCGCGCGATCTTGTAGCCGGTCTTCTCGCTGCGATTCCAGGAGCCGTGGAACGCGACGAAGAGATCGCCACTATACCCGGCGGGGAGCATGCCGCCGCTGGCGAAGGCCAGGCCGAGCGGCGCGGAGTGGGCCTGCATCTCCACGGCGGGCCTGGTCACCCCCGCGCAGTGCCCTAGCTTGCCGAACTCCGGGTCCACGATGGTGCCGTTGTGGCAATAGGGCCAGCCATAGTCGTTGCCAGCGCTGATGAGGTTGATCGTCTCCGGGGGGATATTGTCGCCGAGACCGTCGCGGCCATTGGTGGTGGCGTAGAGATTGGCGGTGCCCGGTTGCCAAGCGAGGCCGACCGCATTGCGGAGGCCGCGCGCGTAGAGGCGTCCGCCGCTGCCATCGGCGTTATACTGCCAGATCGCCGCGCGGAGCGGACTCGTCTCCTTGCAGACGTTACAACTCGACCCGACCGCCAGATAGAGCTTGTTATCCTGTCCGAAGACGATCGTGCGCGTCGCGTGCCCGCCGGTCGGGATGTTGTCGACGATCGTCTCCGCCGCACCCTGCGCCGCCGCGCCCCCCTGCCAGCGGTAGCGGATCACCTGGGTAGAGCCTGCGATGTAGAGGTAGCCATCGTGGAAGGCGAGGCCATGCGGGTTGTTGAGCCCGTCGGCGAAGACGGTGCGACCGTCGGCGACCCCGTCACCGTTCGTATCGGCCAGGATCGTGACGCGCCCCTTGCTCCCCTGCTCGCTGACGACCAGCGCCCCTTCCGGGCTCCAGGTCAGCAGGCGCGCATTCCCCAGCCCGCCCTGGAAGACGCCGACCTGGAAGCCGACCGGGAGATTTAGGGTACGTTCCTGGCTTAACTCGGCCTGGCCCTGTCTTGCCGGGACTTTCACTGTCTGCGGCTGGAGCGGCCCGGTCGGCGCGCTGGCGGCGGGCGTGGCCGCGCCGGTTGGGGTGCCGGTCGCGCCGGTGCTGGTGGTGCGTGTCGTGGTGGCCGCGCTCGTCCCGCCGCCCGCGCCGGTGCTGGTGGTGCGTGTCGTGGTGGCCGCGCTCGTCCCGCCGCCCGGCGTGGTGGCCGTAGTGCCGGTCGGCACGGCGGCGGCTGGCGCGGTGGTGGCGGTGCTCGCGGCGGTCGGCGCGCCGCTGGACGCGGCGGGGCCGCTGGTAGTCGCGCCGCCGCCGCACGCCGCCAGGAGGGCGACGAGGAGCAGGGTGGCGGGCCAGCGGCGGGCCGGGCGGGACGGCGCGATGCTGTGGGGACGAGACTCCGGCATACTTTCCACTCCCATATTCGCTGCGGTCCATTGTGGTCAGCGGGGCGCAATTCCTGGTTGTGCCACCTGTCTGGCGCATGTCCCATGCCATGCGCCCGCCCGCGCGATCGGGTGGTGTATACTATCGCTCTTCCGGCGCAGGCTGGCAGGATCGGTGATCGTTACGGGACGATCGAGACGGGTGCGGGAGATGGCGTGCGGTCGACGCCGCTCCCGCGCGATCGGTCCTGGCAGGGGGCGAACGATGGCCGAAGGGGCACGCCCGCGCCCGATGGCGGGGCGTGAGCAGCCGACACGCGCCGAGGCGTTGCAGCTGGCGAGTCTGCACATCGCGACGCACCCGCTGGTGGCGGTGCGGCTGACGATGTTGCGCGCGCGCCAGACCGATGCGCCGCGCTTCCGCGCGCTGCTCGGCGAGCTGACGACGCTGATCGCTTACGAGGCGTTGGCCGATCTGGCGCTGGCCGATGCGCCGATCGAGACGCCGCTGGAAGCGATGGTCGGGGCGAGGCTGGCCGAGCCGCTGGCGATCGTGCCGATCATGCGCGCCGGGCTGGCGATGGTGGAGCCATTGTTGCACCTCCTCCCGGAGGCGCGCGTCTGGCACCTCGGCCTCTACCGCGACGAAGCGACGCTGCGCCCGGTCCCGTACTACAACCGCACGATGCGGAGCGGGCAGGCCGCGCACTGCATCGTGGTCGATCCGATGCTGGCGACCGGCGGCTCGGCGAGCAGCGCGGTCGAGCTGGTCAAGGAGATCGGGGCGGAGCGAATCACCTACATCGGGATCGTCGCGGCCCCCTATGGCGCGATGCAACTCGCGACAATGCACCCCGACGTGGCGATCTACGTCGGCGCGCTCGACCGGGAACTGAACGAGCAGGGCTACATCTGCCCCGGACTCGGCGACGCCGGCGACCGCGTCTTTCACACGAGCGACTGAGCGGCACGAGCGACCGAGCGGCGCTGATGGTGCCGTCGCGGTGGCGTTGGCATGATCTCGGTCGAGCAGACTATGCGCGGTCGGGGGCCGCGCCTGATAATACGAATGGTGCAGGGAGAGCGACGATGACGACGGTGGGTACACTTCTCGGGCGCAACTTCATCGCCGACGACGATTTCAGCGGCGAGGAGTTGCGGCGCGTCCTCGATCGGGCGGCGGTGTTGAAGGAGGAGCGGCGGCGCGGCATCCTGCACGATACGCTGCTGCGTGGCAAGACGGTGGCGCTGATCTTCGAGAAGATGTCCCTCCGCACGCGCGTCTCGTTCGAGGCCGGGGTGGCCCAGCTCGGCGGCCACGCGCTCTTCCTCTCGACGCGCGATCTGCAACTCGGGCGCGGTGAGACGGTCGAAGACACCAGCAACGTCCTCGCCCGCTATGTCGATGCGATCATGGCGCGGGTGATGCAGCACGAGACGCTGCAGCAGCTCCAGGTCGGCGGGTTGCCGGTCATCAATGGCCTCTCCGATCTGCTGCACCCCTGCCAGGCGCTCTGCGACATGATGACGATCCGCGAGAAGTTCGGGGATTGGCACGGGCACACGCTCGCCTTCGTCGGTGGCGCGAACAACATGTCGAACTCGCTGATGCTCTCCGGCGCGCTGCTCGGGCTGAACGTCCGCATCGTCTGCCCGCCGACACGGATGCCGAACGCCGAGATCCTGGCGCGCGCGCAGAGCCACGCCGCCGCGAGCGGCGCGACGGTGGCGGTGATCCACGACACCTACCTGGGGGTGCGCGGCGCGGACATCATCTATACCGATGTCTGGCGCAACATGGGCGACCCGGAGACGATGCCGGTCGATGATCTGGAGCCGTACCGCGTCACCGAGGGGCTGATGGACAGCACGCTGCCGGAGGCGGTCTTCATGCACTGCCTGCCGGTACTGCGCGGCCAGGAGGTGACCGCCGAGGTCGTGGACGGCCCGCAGTCGATCATCTTCGATCAGACCGAGAATCGGCTCCACGTCCAGAAGGCGCTGCTGGTGGAGCAACTCGTCGGCTGAGCGTGCGGGCGATGGTGCGAATATTGAGGAGAGGTAGCTTTAGAAACTCTCAGGACGTATGCAGTTCATCACAAATCAGGGGAAATTTCGGTCGTATTCACGTTCAACTGCGTACGTCCTGACTCTAGCACCGCCCGCAAAGCGGGCCGTGCCAAACTATCGTGTAGGCGCGGCCCGCGCGCTTCTGTGCGTCTTCTAACCGCCACCCGCGAAGTGCTTATATCTACTTGAGAATCGCGTCGACTATCCTTTCGGCCTGAGGCGTTGCAGACCTCGCACGACGCGCTCGAAGGTGGCCTGATTCGGCGCGTAGATGGTCACATAGGCATCGTCGAGGGTTGCGTGCGCTTGTACCTTGCCGCCGGAGCCCCCTACTTCCCAGGTGACCCCGGCGATTTCCACCGCCTGCGTGGTGTTGGCTGGTAAGGGGTCTTTTGCTTGCTTCGCTGCCGTGTCGGGCGGCAGGCCCGAGAGTACCTGTACCTCGCCGTCCGCTGTGCTGTAGATGAGATAGTAGGTATCGCTCGTCGGCACCGACGGGCCACCCGAAGCGCGGTGGAATGAGGCGACCGGTGAGCCGATGCTCGACGGTGCGGCGTAGACGGCGTAGGACACACCAGCGCCACTTGCCAGGACG
>JAABUK010010871.1_pt1 | contig 12017 bp, 3 predicted proteins | sample 5559141 | NCBI WGS metagenome assembly JAABUK01 (sample SAMN10711869, study PRJNA513367) | rock metagenome | isolation source: Antarctica rocks | place: Antarctica: Victoria Land, Pudding Butte nord | collected 2016-01-03 | reverse complement strand
GATATCCAGCTCAAGATTTCAGTGCGTCGGGAGTTATCAGCGTGTTCTTCGAGTCCCTGGACCTGACCACTCATCCGGGTGATCGGCCCATCGATAGTGTGCATGAGGTTCAGTAGCTCCGCGTGCCTCTGTCTTCCATCGATTGCAAGAGCTTCGAGTGTGTCGCTCATGTTGTTATGGCTCTCTTTATCAACAATTGCAGCGCATCGATCAGCCTGCGACTGTTCTTGTGCAATATGGCTCGACAGCTCCTGGAATTCCTCCTCAGCAATGAAAACGCCCTTGATCATGCGTTTGGGTGTACTCTGCTCGAAGAAGCTCTTGGCCCTGGAAAGATAAAGTAAGACCGCAGCATAGAGGCCAATGAGAGCGTCCTGAAGTTCCTCAGTAGCCATAGATGGACGACGTAGATATATATCCTCGAAAATGGCGTAGCGGCTAATCATTCGTGAGATCGTTTCGACGCCCTCAACCACAAAATTGAACTTGACAATGTCACTGACTGCAACCTAAGCCTCATTAGTCGTTGGTCTTGAAGGCCCATCCAGGTTCCGCGACCTCTCAAGAAGCCCTCCGGGGAAAGATGCAAGCTTTATGGCGCAAACTAGTCAAACCTTGACCAAGAGATACTCATACCTGTAAGATGAAGCGTACGCCGGCCCATGGCAGCGCGGCATGTTGAGGATCATATTGAACGGCAACGTCACCGATCTGCTTGAACAGAGTAACCCACAGAATAATCTTAGTGAAGAGATCTCGCAAGACAATAGTCTCACCACTGTCTGGTCGACGGAATCGCCATCGTTTCTTGATAGATTGGTCTCTGGCGTTCTCTGTGAGGCACTGTACCTCTTGGAGGAGCTCAATATTGTCTTGGCCATCGAACACGATCTGGTGACGATCGACTACACTCAATCTCTCTCGCGCTGATGCCCAGAGGTCCCTGCCTTTTCCCGTCCTGGTACTGTACTCCAAGTCAGAAAGCGAGCGGCTGAGATGCAGGAGAGCAAGCAGAGCGGAGCTGTAATGGGATTACGGTGCCTCGTCATCCGCCAAGAAGCGCGCGCTCCAAAGCCTAACCACTAAAAGAATAGGGACCGGAGCGGAACTATATTCGCCGTGCCGATCTCCTACATATGAAAGGCCTACCTTAGATTCCTTGAATTTATACGTATCATCAAGTCTAACTAATTACGTACTAGTATCTAAAGGAAGCTTTTTAATTCTAAAATACAAGTAATCTATTAGCTTTGTATTAGACATCTAGCCGGCTATTAGTACTAAGCCTAACAAGGACTAGTGTACCCGCCTGGCGAGCTTAGTACGTACTTCTTCCTATATCCAGAAGCCTTCTTCCTTAGCTTTCATAATTGATCAACTTAAACCCTATGACTTGACTCTAGGCCGGCTCTGATATGGAGGATCGAGATGGCGCGCTAGAAGACAGTGCAGGGACGTAGCCCATGGGAGGAAATAGCTCCTTTGGTCTCGCCTTGAGCTGCATTTATTCAAGAATCTTCTGCATGGACCTCGTTAGCTAATGCAACATCGAAAATATATCCAGCCTTCCTCTTCATGCTAGCGACCTGGGGTATCCCTCAGTATTCCTGATAATGTCTAGAAGCTTCCGCCGAGCGTCTTCCTCTCATGGGTAGGTGTAAGTACTGAGAGGAGGAGGAGGAGCGTACCATCTTCCACGAAACTTAATCATCCTTCGCGTCCACAATTGTTCGCACTGCCCATTGCGCTACTCACATTCATCATCCAAAATCCATTCAAAATAAAAGGCGCCCAATGATAAAGTTCCGGTTTCGTATCCATGATCCTCAATACCGCGGTTTGGTTAGCTCGTGCAAGATTCACCCTTTCATTCCGGCCCTCCTTCAGAATCCGACAGATATCCTCGTAGAAAAAGCGGGTGTATAGGGCCGCGTCCCTGTCATCAAAAGGCCACAGGGTACTGACCGTGCTCCCGGCGCCTGAGTAGAGGAAAGCGGGCACGAGGCCAATGACTTCCCCGCTTATGATGCTGGTTTTTGTCATACCGGTGCCGCAGCCGAGGAGGGTGGCATGGTACGAGTTGGTTGTGGGTGCGAAGCCAAAGACATCTGAAAGGGAAAGGTCTTGGTTGTCGAAAATAAGTTTCTGTTCTGTGGGGTTGACGTCGTTGAAATCTGCATGCGAGTGGTAGTGGAGCAGGTTGAGATCTGGATCCCGCGTTGCGAGCGTGAAACGATACGCTGTGAAATCGTCCCGTATGTTTGGTTTCACCGAGAGCTTTTTGGACAGAGAGGCCAGCCCTTTGGAGCCCGCTGATGTGGGAGGGTCACCGAACAGAGATGCTTTGAAAGGTTGGCTGGCGGATGTTCTAGGTTGCTCGTGCGACTTGCGAGCCTTGAATAGTACATCGAGCACGGTCATACTGCTCGTATAGACAATAGGGTTTCGGCGGATGAGAACTTCGCCGTTGATGGTGATTGCATGAAGAGGGAGACGATGAAGATCACCAGTTGCCGAGAATACGAGCACTTGTCCAGGTTTTGATACCTCACTCAGAGGTTCCAGAAGAGGGCTGAGCCCCTGCAAAAGGGAGGAGGCATCTTTGTTCAGAAGATTAGACTCGTCGTATGTAAGCCACTTCGCGATAATCCCATCAATGACTTCCCAGCTCATCTTCACAAACGACGCCTGTGGAGGTTTCCCAGGCGAAAGGGTCGCAATCATTGGACATGGCATTTGATTAACCTCAATCGAGCCTCTGTACCAGTCTACATAGACGACGTCACCGCCGACATCGTCGGTAATAGCGCTGAGGTCATCAACTGTGATAGTTGGAAGCTCTCGGAAAGCTGAATATCGCGCCAATGACTCAGAGGAGGTACTTTCTGGGGCCTTAGCTTTGCTGATTCGCATTAGCCATCCAAGTCCGATAGACTTGGCTGCTTGAATGGTTGACCAGAGCTCGCCGTTACGGACTTCTCGATGAGTATCCGGAATTTGTCGGATAACCCCCATCGCAAGTGGGTGAATCCTAAGCCTTCTCTGTTCCTCCGAAGCTGATAAGAGCTTGTCCACCCGTTCCCAGCCGTGTAGATTCTTCCAGCCTTCTCGCATCCTCTGGAAAGCAATTTCAGCGTCCTTGAGTGCTTGGAAAAAGGGTTCCATTGCCCCAGGTCGGAGCCTTTGCGCAGCAAAGTAAAAAAGCTCCGCGATCAACATGAACGTATTTGATTCACCGATCAGTCGGCCTTTCTCTTGTTCTTCCTTCAGTGACTCTTTATACAGATTTAAGATCTCTTGGAACTCAGGGCTTTCTTCATCCCAAAGAACATGGCCGTGTTCCTCCTGATATATAAGATTCTTTAAGCTACAGATGATGTTTCGCCAGGCCGAAGTGTTCTGCCCTCCGAGGAACCGGACTTCTTCATGTAGCGTCGACTCTAGCTCAAGCAGTCTTTGCGCATCGATCAGTTTGTCCTGCGCCGAACATTGAGAATCTATGAGTCGACTTGTTCTATCAGTCTGTAAGCGAAGGAGTAGAAATTGCTTCTTCATCTCGTGATGGTCTTTGCTTGTCATCAGCCAATCAGACAAAACCAGAAAGAGCTTTGACCAGTGGTCGCAGGAAGTAGGCGCAGAGAGAGAGCCGAAGAGCAGAGAGGAAAAGGTCTCAGTTGTCAGCCGATTGAGAAGGTGATAGGCATCAACAGTTTCGTTCGAGGATTCTTTATTCAAGATTGTTTCGAGTTGCTCTGTACTAAGTTGCTCCTTGCTCACCCCTTGTCGCACCCACCTTAGTAAGATATCGATTGTGACGCGCCATGGTTTTACTCTTAAAGTACCAGCTTCTATTCCGTTGTAATTTGCACCCCTCTGGTTAGCAAGGCTTAAATGTTTTCGCCATTCGGAGAACCACACGGTTTTGGGCATGTTGTCCTTGAGAGCCGGGATAAGTTGTGTTCCGTTCTCGATATCGCACACAGAGTCCGGAGATGTGGGAGACTGAGGAGAAACCTCCTCCTCCCAAAAGGCATTTCTCCGTTGGTAGAGGTCGTTGATTTCCTTCGCGTTTTTGTAAGCGTTGCGATTATGCTCGTCATCGAGACTGGCATAAATTATTTGATGAGTTGATTTTGCCATGATTATAAGGTCCCAAAGATCGAAATTTGGATATTTGGCTTCAAAATCCTCATGCCACTGTAGAATTGCCCCATAGTTCGAGACAACTTTGAAAGCAGCGACGCCCGTGGTGACATGACCAATGTACATGAAATACAGATCCCCAGCGTTCTCTAATAAATTTTCGGCTTGCGACTGCCACTGCCAAAACATTTTCCCATCTTCGTCCGTGCGGGTTTCTTGATATATTTGCAAAGCAGCGTTGGCTGCCTTTGTACATGCTGTCGTCACAAGATGAGAGTCTCCTGAGCTCGACAACTCGTGAAACGTCTCAGTCCACGCTTTCAACTCCGCTGAAGCGCTCGTATAATTGCTCGCCTTCTGCTCGGCCAGGTTGACTTGTCGAAAAGCTTTGTTCTGAAACGCGAGTACAGGAGCCCGTTCAAAAGCTAAACGTGAATCCTCATACTGTTGTCGAGCAGCGTCTGTCTTTCCATCAAGACTACAGAATCCTGCAAAATCCATCCTGACCTGACCTTCTATATCCCATAGCACTTTGATATCTTCATCTTTCAGGCAGGCTTTCAGAAGTGACTCACAAGCTTCCTCCTTGGCTGCTAAGCTATCTAAGTAGGAAGGTTCAATGCTCAGCACAGATTGCGCTTGTCGGAGACGGCCCTCACTCTGCAGTCTTTCTCTGAGATTACTAAGGATGGGCCCAGTACATCCCTCTTCTGAGCGGGGAATCTGACCATAGAATTGGACATCAAAGTTGTCTGAAACATTGACGGCGCACATCATTAGAAAGTAATATTGAACGAGACACTGAACCTGCTCGAAGATCAGTGATTTAGCAAGGAGACCCCGTTATTCGAATCTGGATCCCCTACCTGAAGTTCGGTGTACTCTGCAACCGGTTTTTGTATAAGCCATGCTCTGACTTCCCGCATGCTATCTCGCGCTTGAGTGAAGTCCCCTTTCCTGAAGACGTACACCTTCCCTAAAAAGATACGGAGGAGGGTAAAGATCCCATGATCATTGATTTCACTGGCATTTCTACAGCCAAAATCCAAAGCCTCTTCCAAAACTTCACAGCAGTCCGATAGCGACCACTGACGCCATAACATATTAGCGTATTCGGCGGCGATGACTGGATGATGGCGCGACTCGTCTGGGAATGTCTGAAAAAGCCCCAATGCCTCTTTGAATGCCCTGACAATGCTATAAATTATCGCTTGCTCAAGCTGTGGAATAATCGCCGCATCCAAGGTGTGGTAGAGAGAAGACAATCGGCCATAGAAAGGTTCTCCTTTAGTAGGCGACTGGTAGACAGTCTCTGAAGAGGAACATGGAATCTGAAGTCGGTCAAGGGACATGGCGGCCACGCTATCAATGGTCCCATGGAGCCCAGCAAGACCCAAGTCTCCTGCAGATGTCATCGCCCAAGAGGCATCAGCACTAGCGGTGCTGCGAAAAATTACTACGAGGAGGTTCTTGCAAAGCGTGAGTTTTATGTTATAGTATGAGAAATCTCCAACCCGGGTAAATCTGTTAGCGCTGACAGCCTCCACCTTACCATAGAGCTAGTGGTCATTTAGCGTGTGCAGGACTTGGCAAAGCTTGGCACCGAACACGCTAATTCCCTACCCCCCACATTGATCTGTATGGAAGTTTGCGCAGCTGTAAGCTTAGTAAATAAATCAATTCGATGACTAGTTTCTATCTTAAGGATAGATATAATAAGGTTATTCGTCGGTCTCGTTCAATGAGTCAAGACGTGGGAGAAGACAGCTCGACAGAATTTGCGAGCTCGGTGCCAAGCTTTCCCGAGGGCCCTTGGGGTCCTGAACACGCTAAATCTGGCCCCCATTTTCTTGCTAACCCCACTTCTGCGAAAGTCGGCTACTGTTAAGTGGAAATACATATATAAACTCACAAATAGTAGAATGTGAACTAATTAGCCATGGATGAGAATACGCCGCTTGACCAGGACCAGGACCTACCATCTCTAGTCTTCAATCTCGAGGAGGACCCCCATCTGAATTCCCAGCTATCCCATTTCGGCAGAGAGAAATCCCCCGCCAAAGATGTCGAATATCGCCCTTCAGAGCAGCAACTCCTCAAAGAAGGTAAACTCGGCTCCTCCGAATTCACAGCTCGGCTGCAGCAAGCCTCATTCGGAATTTTCAAAGGCGAGCCCGCCTGCCTTGTGGTCATCAAGGTAGATTTCGCCGCAAAGAATAAAGGCTGGTTCCGCTTTCGGAGAGCCACAATCGAGATGGAAGTGGAGGAGCCATACCTCAGCTCGGCGACAAACAACCAAGGTGACAAAGAGTCATCGAGCGACGACAGCGATGAAGACGAGTATACTGGGCCTTTGATCCGCACGTTCTACCCCGAACTCATTCGCGGCCATATCCAGACCGCGGCCGAGACATACAATATCAGTTTCGAGGTGCCCTTCCCCTCTCCGGCCCCAAGCGGTGGCATTTCTGCCGGATGGACCGTTACCTCCCCCCGGGAAAGCCACCACCTTGTCCACGGCTTCCTCGTCGGCAGCTCAAAGACTCGTGTGAAGTGGAACATGAGCGAGAACGAAATTAGCAAAGGTGGGCTTTATGAGCAACCCGTCTTTGCCCTAATCGTGCGTTACCGAGAGGAATTTGGGTTTGTGCTGGGAATGAGGATGAAAGCGACGACTTATGGGGGATTGGGCGTGGTGGGAAAAGGGGGCGCGAGGATCAAATTCAGGAAGACGTGCAAGGGGGGTGGGGATGGGGAAGGGAGGATGGGTGGTTTGACGGGCGGATCGGTCACAGTGGGAGCGAAAACTTGGAGTGGCAATGCAGATTCGAAATCTGATTCAACAAGTCTCCAGGAGGTGGATCTTGAGCTTTTGACACGCATGAGATCATCCCTACTGAGCGAGCAGGGGCCTGGGGGTGGTCAGTCGATCCTTTACTAACAATAAGGCTTGACTCTTATAGCCCTTCGAAAGCTGTACTCGCTAAGGTTCGATAGGAAATGATTATGGCATGATTGCAAGCTAGGGTTAAGGTAGACTTACGGTGTAGTAAAAGCGAGTGTTAATAACGTAAAGGATACTATTAAGAAGTTATATTTCCTTTATATTCATTTTATATATTTAGAATTGAGTCTATCTTTATTAGAAGGCTTTTAGATTATCATATCTATATATTTCAAGAATTCTTTTGAAAAAGATAGTAATAATAGATATATTATCTCTTTACTATTATAATTATAATAGTAAAAGCTAGTAAATCTTTCTATATAAATTATATATATTAGAATAATATAAATATACTATTATTATTATAATTAAAGATATAAATAATTTATATAAATAGATTATTATAAATACTAGCTAGAAAGATATAGAATAGTATAGGATATTAGCCTTCCTACTTTATTAGTAATTTAGGAAGTTAGCTCTAGTAGCTCTAGTAGCTTATAGGAAGAGACTTATACTTAAACTAGCTTGTACTAGTCCTAATAGGAAACTTATAAATATTATATTATATATTACTAATTGAATAATTAAATAGGCTAGTTTTAAAGTTTAAGCTAAGATAGACTAAAACTTACTAAGTTATTAGCTCTTAAACTTAAAAGTTTTTTCTTTCTTAATTTTAAAACTTGGGATGATTTAGGTAAAAAGTCTAAAATTAAATAAAATTATTAAATATAACCTTTATTTTTAAAGTTTTTTAAAGTTTAGTATATAGCGCTAAAAGTAGGTAACTTAGGATCTTTTTATAAAAGTTATTTTTATTCCTTACTAAAATATTATTCTATAAATAGTATTTTTAACTAAATTTACTATTTATAAATATCTACTAGTTTACCTACCTCCTCCTTCTCCTACTACTATCCTCTCCTCCTCCCTCCTATAGATATTATATATTATGAAATTTGAAATTTAGCTAACTTTTTCTTAGTCGCTATAGGACTTACTATTATATAAGTTTTATACGGCGGTCTTAGTATTATAGGAGAAAATCAAAAAACCTTTATAAGATTAGTACTATAAATACCCGTATATCTCTAAAGCGCCTAGTAGACGTCTAAGTAGTTTAGACTTAGTATTAAAGAAGGTAGATAGTAGTCCTCTAATCTATAGACCTTATTACTTACTACTATTATTACTATCACCGCTCTAAGTTAGATACTAGTAGCCCCTAGGAGTTACCTTAGGATTAGTCCTAGGTAAGATAGCTACTAGCTAGAACCCCTTAGCTACTAATCCTAGGGTTAAGGGTCCTAAGCTTTTTTTATTTTTTTATTGAATTATACTCTATTAGGGCCCTATTAGACCTATCTAAGTAGATTATCTAGCTAATTAGATAGCTTATACTATATTTAAATTATAAATTATACCTACTAGCGTTAAATTAAGCCTAAAATTAATATAAAATCTATATCTTTCTTACTATTAACCTTATATTACCTCCTTAAAATATATAGTTTAAGGTCTTTATATTATAAACTTACTAATATTTATATTTAATAAGGTCCTTATTATACTTTTTTTAGTTTATATTACTTTATTAGTATAAGAAGATTATTGATTAGTATTATTATCCTAATCCTATAAAGTTAAATAGCGTTTAAGTATTATAATTAGCTCTCTCTTATTACTTAAAAGCTCTAGACTTTATAAGAGATATAATAATTTTAGTAGCTCTTTATATATTATTTAACTTATTTCTTATATTTTATAGGTCCTTTCCTCCTTATATCTAACTCCTAAGTTAGTTATATAATAGGTAGTTAAAGACTAAGTATTTAACTATCTTGATAATATAATTATATAAATAGGTATTTATTAGGATAAGTTTAATTATACCTAGGTATCCCTTAAGGTTAATAGTCTTAATCCTTATTTTAAGGGTTATAATAAAAAAGATCCTAAGTAATCCCTTATATATACCTAATATATCTTTATTAAGTATTTATATAAGGTTAAAAAGCTTTCTTTTAAAGATATTATTTTATTAAAAAAAATTTTTTTTTTTAAACTCTATCTTAAGAGTTTATTTTATTATTATTTATAAGAATATAAGATTTATAGGTTTTAATACTTATTTTAGGTTTATAACCTCTTTAATTAATTTATTAACTAACTTATTATCCTTAATATCCTTATATTTAAGGATTTATTAAATATTTACCTTATATCTAGCCTTCTTAAGTTCCTTTAAGAGGTAGATAATTATCTTAATATAATATTATTCTAAGTAATTCCTTAGGTTTTATAAGGCCTTAATAATATTTTAGTTATTATTAAATATTATAATCTTCTCCCTTAATATATAAGTTAGGATTAGGTATAATATTAGGCCTACCTTATATAATTTTATTATAAAGATAGAGCTTATATTATTATCCCTTATATAAAATTTTAAGGAAGTATTATATTAAAATAAATATAATTATTATTATACCTATTAGTTTATCTATTTTACTCCTATTATAATAGATAATTATTTATTACTTTAAGCTTTCCTTAACTTCTACTTAAACTTTATTATATTATTAAATAACTTTTATTTAATTTAGGATAATTACTATCTTTAAGGGGCTTTATTATAAATAAATTATAAATAATATATTCTTTTCTAGCCTATTATTTTACTTTATAATACTTTAAATAATTTATTTACTTTTTTATAATAGGCTTTCTTAAGTTTATAAGGTATATTAGGCGCTTATTATAAATTTATTATATTTTTATATCTTCCCTTTAACTTAGAGCTCCTTCATCTTTTTATAAGTTAATATACTTATAATCTTATTTATTATAATATATACTATCCTTATTAACTTTTAAGTAAGTAGCTTTATATTTAATTTTATATCTAAGATAGAATTTATTATAAATTTAAAGGCCCTTAATATAATTATTAATACTTACCTCTAAAACTTTTATAAAGATACTACTATCTTATTTTATACTTATTTATACTTATAATTATAATATAAGGGAGCCTATATTAAATATCTATATAATAAGTATAAGATAATAATTATATTATATAGCTTAATTATTTTAGGGAGTAAGACTCCCTAATTAATATTTATAATACTTTAAAGTACTTCCTTTTATTAATTAACCTTTTTAAGAGCTTACTTAAGGTACTCTTTATTAATAAGCCTTAAATCTAACTAAATCTTAAGGTACCTTATAAAGGTTTTTAATTCTACCTCTTATATTATATTACTTATATAAATAATAATAGATATATTATTCTCTTTCTTAAAAATCCTCTTAGGCTTCTTAAAGAAGTAGATTAAGTTATACTTTATAAGGGTAAATATTATATTATATTACTTTACCTATTAATTAATCCTTTTATAAATTTAATTTAATTATTTATAATTTACCTTGATATTATCCTTTATAATAAGGATAGATATATTATTTATATAACTTATAATAAGGGCTTTATTCCTTGTAACTTACAAGGCCTTATAATTATAAAGGAGTTATAAGATAAATAATAATAAAGAACCTTATAAGATATTTATATTAATATTAAATACCTTTATTATACCTTTATTAAATTAATTCCTTCTTATCCTTCTAATAAAGAAGCTTATTAATTAGTCTATTAAATTATTATAAAATCCTAACTCCCTAATATTTTAAAAGAGCCTTATATAGTTAATATTATTAAATACCCTTAAGATATTAAATAGTAATAGGCTTAATACTTTCTTATTCTATTACTTAATATAAATCTATTTTAAAAATAAGTAAATTATATACTTTATAAAGGATAACTTATAATTATTATAATAAATTATCAAAAATAAGTAATAGATCTTAATAATAACTAAAATATATTTTATAAGTATATATTTTATAACTTTAATTAGGATATTAAGTAGTAAGATTAATTTATATAATTTTAAGTTATAATAGTCTTTCTTTATAAACTTTTAAATAATAATTACTATTACCTCCTTTTATATTATTAATTAATAGTATAATTAGAGGCTTATATTATATACTTATATAAGTAGGGATATAATAGCCTCTATTACTACTTTTAATATTCTATTTTATAAATTATTCCTCTTAAGGGCCTTATCCCTTATAAGAGCTCTAATTACCTTTAGGATTCTATATTCTTTAATATCTAGGAAGGATAGTAGTATTAAAAAGGTAAAAACTTAAGCTAGTATATCTAATAAGTCTATTAATATTAATTTAAGAAAGAATCTCTCTTATAAAGCCTTTACTTTAACTTTATTTTTACTTTATAATATCCTATCTTTATTATTAATCTTAAGTATAAAAGTAATTTATAAGGAGCTATTATAAGTATTAGTTTAGTAGGTATATTAAATTAAGTAAGTAGGCTTAAGTACTAAGTAATGCTAAGTAGTTAAGCTATTACTTAAGAAGCTTAAGGAGCTTAAGAGTTAAACCTTTTAAGCTAGTTAAGCTAATTAATCTTAATATAAATTCCTTTATTTATATAATAATATTACTTTTATAATATATAAGAACTTTATATTTAACTTATATTATCTCTTAAATATATAAATATTATTTATTATTTATATTAATTTAATTTAATAAAGCCTACTTTTACTTTATCCTTAATATTCTTTTTTATAAGACTTAATCCATTTAATTAAGAGTTAAACCTTAAAGAGGTTTAAGGATTAAGAGAATCTTAATACTTTAAATATCCTTAGGATAAATACCTTAAAATAAAATTCTACCTTAAATAAATAAGAGATTTAATATCTTTTACTTAATAATAATAAAAATAATATTAAAATTATTAAACCTAATTTATATTATAATAATAAAGATAAGTTTAATTATATTTTAAATTTAATAAATATATTATATAAATTAAATA
>JAABUK010010869.1_pt1 | contig 12020 bp, 10 predicted proteins | sample 5559141 | NCBI WGS metagenome assembly JAABUK01 (sample SAMN10711869, study PRJNA513367) | rock metagenome | isolation source: Antarctica rocks | place: Antarctica: Victoria Land, Pudding Butte nord | collected 2016-01-03 | reverse complement strand
CAACACATTGCGCCGCCTCAAACGTCTTCGCCACCGACTGCACCTTTAGCGATTGCAGCGCCGCCAATTGCAGCGCCAGCGGTTGCAGCGCCTTCGCCGCCGAGTGAAGCGCCGTCGCGTCGTTTGAGTTACAAAGTCGTCGGCACTTATGCGCACGACGTGCGGGCTTTCACCGAAGGTTTGCTGTGGTGTAACGGCGTTTTGTACGAAAGCACCGGTTTGGAAGGTCATTCGACGTTGCGCCGCGTGGCGTTTCCTTCGGGTCGCATTTTGGTGCAGCGCGTGCTGCCGCCCTCGGTTTTTGCGGAAGGCTTGTCGCTGGCGGATAACCGGCTGGTGCAGTTGACGTGGACAGACGGGCGCGCCGTGATTTACGACCGCGCCACGCTGAAACCCAAGGGCGAGTTCGCGTATCAGGGCGAAGGTTGGGGTTTGACTTTCGACGGCACCGACTTCGTGATGAGCAACGGCAGCGACGTTCTCACTTTCCGCGACCCGAAAACCTTCAATCCCAAGCGCATGATTCGCGTCACGCTGGATGGACGCCCTTTGACACAGTTGAACGAGTTGGAATGGATCGAGGGCGAAATCTGGGCGAATGTGTGGCGCACCGACCAGATCGTGCAGATCGATCCGCAAAGTGGGCGCGTCAAATCGACGCTTAATTTGACGGGCTTGCTGCCGCACGACGCTCGCAAAGGCGGCGAAGATGTTTTGAACGGCATCGCTTACGACGCCGCGCGCAAACGCATCTTCGTCACCGGAAAATGGTGGCCGAAACTTTTCCAGATCGAAGTGCAGTGAGTAATTTAGGTTTCCATCAGGCGATTTCAATTCAAAGGTCGTAAGAAAGTGTTTTGGAAGTCACAGCGACGGGTAGAAGAGACGCTTTCATGGAGAAAAGAGTTTGTCATCCTGAGCGCAGCGAAGGATCTCGTGCTTGATACTTTGATGTGACTCTTAACTACGAGATCCTTCGCTGCGCTCAGGATGACAAACTCTTTTCGACATCGTTTTAAAGGATTCCTATACACGCTCTGAGCGAAATCGAGGAATCTTTGCCTGATTCCAACAACAAGATCCCTCGCGGGCGCCTTTGGGGCAGGCTCGGAATACACAGCGCCTTGCTTCGTTCAACCGTTCTTTGTAATGGGATTGAAAGCCGCGGAACGGGTGAAACAGTTGCGTTCATCGAGTACTCGATTCGAGGCGCGAAAAGCCTTTTGATATACTTGGACGTTCCTCTTATGTCGATTTCCTCTGACGCCACGCCGAAAACCAAAGCTGTCCGCGACACGCGCCTGCCGCCGCTCTTCGCGCGCGAAACGCATCTGCTGGGCTGGCAGGGCCTGACGGCGACGATTCCCGAAAACTGGAATTTGGGGCAGTTTGGCGGCACGCATCGCAAAGGTCATATCCGCGTTGACGATGAAGATGGCGCTCGATTGGAGATCAGTTGGGAAGACGCGGCTGCGGGCGTCGACATCGCGCGCAGCGTCGCGGCTTTTCTACAAACGCTGGCGCGCGACGCCAAAAAGCGCAAATCGCGTTTTGCACCTGAAGAGAAAGTGCGCGTCGTCTCGAAATCACGCAAGCGCAAAAACCAGTTGACGAACTTTGGTTGGACAGGCGAACGCGAAGAAATTGCCGGCCAGGGCTGGGGCGTCGCCTGGCAATGTCCCGATTGTGGGCGCGTCGTCGTGGGTCACGTCATCGGGCGCGGGCGCGAAAAACCCGAGCGCGTGCGCGAACTGGCGGCTCATGTGCTCGAAACTTTGGAATGTCACGGGCAGGGCGGCTGGGAAACCTGGAGCGTTTTCGATTTGCATCTGGAAATGCCGATGGAATTCAAATTGGAGCGCGCGCGCTTTGTCACCGGACGACTCGAATTGGAATGGATTCGTCCGCGCCCGGCGGGTGCGATGGCTTGGTCGAAGCGCGAGGAACGAATGGCATTGGCGCGTTTTTCTCTGGCTGCTTCGGTTTTGCAAAACGAAAATCTGCAAGAATGGACGAACCGCGTCGTGCGGCCACTGGACAAAAAACGAAGCTACGGCAAGTTGTCCGAAACCCAGGTGGATGGGCATGCGGGCGTTCTGGCGCAGGGAGCCTTGAAAGATTTTCGTCGCCGCCTGTTGTTTTACGCGCTCGATTGGCTGCTGCGCCGCGCGCGACCCTTGACCCAATTGCGCGCCTGGCACTGCGAACCTTCCAACAAGCTGTTCGCCCTGCGCAGCGAACTTTCGCCCGCCAACGAGCACATTATGGGCGACGTACTGGATTCGCTGCAATGTCACTGAAAGCTGTTATTTGATCTGTAAAGCCAGCGACTTCAGTCGCTGGCCTTGCGGGCGATTCGCGCGTCACAGGTCAACCCCTGAAACTCTAAAACTTTCACATGAAGCCCCTGAATCTCGTATTTCGATGCGCTACTTTGGGCGCACTGGCGTTCTTTTCTCTCACGACTTCGCGCGCCGCCAACGTCGCTTCCGCGCCTCAATCGAGTACTCGATGGGCGCAGAACTCGACTTCGACACTGGAACGCGGACGCGTCTTGCTTTCAATCGGCGACGCACGCGCCCTACCGATGCTGCGCGATGTGGCGCAACGCGCTCTTTCGCAGACTCAAACGTCGGGACAACAAAACGCCGGAACCTCGGCGGACGACATATTGGCGGCGTGCTTATGGTGGGGACGCGCGGCGCAAACTTTTCAGGCGCGCGACGAATCTATTCAGGCCTGGGCGCAAGGTCTGGCCGTTCTGAATTCGGCTTCAAGTCATTCGCGCAATGCATTGTCGTTGTCGCTCGAACGCGACCTTCGCTCTTCGCTTGATACGGCTTTGCGCGCCGGTTTCCCGCTGCGCGCTTCCGACCAAACGCTGCAAACTTTGTCCGATGATGTGGCGCGTGGCGCCTGGAAACCGCAGCGTTCGACCTTTCTTGTCCCAACTATCGAGTACTCGAACGAAGCCTCCAAGTCATCTAATTCGTCGCGCGAACTGTTGGTAACGAGCGGCAATTTGCCGTTGTCCGACAATGGCGGCACGTTCATCGGGCGCACGCCTTCGCTTTATCGAAGCGTTGACGCCAGCACTTTGCCGCCCGCTTTGCGCATGGATCGCACCCTGTTCGGATACGTGCGTGACGGCGCTTCGTGGCGACAAATCGTGCGCGTTTTGTATGCGGACGACAGCAATACACAAGGGCGCGCCGAACAAACGTGTCTTCAGTTTTTGCGCATTTGGACGGTCTTCAATGCCTTTTTGGGGCGCAGCAACACTTACGCGAACGATGGCGTGACAACCGTGTGGATGACGACCGCAGCCGCGGAATGGCCGCAAAACCCGTCGGAAAACTGGAGCGCCGGAGCCTGGATCGACTCTTCGCCCGACCAGATGATTTTGTTTCGCGTTGGCGAGGCGCGCCCTGCCGCCGAATGGTTGCGCGAAGTCGCGCACGAATATTCGCACATCGCCTGGCCGCCGTTCGCCGGTTTCCAAACACCGCTCGAGCCATTCGGCAACGGGCGACTGGGCGAAACTCTGCTGATGTTGTGGGCCGCTAATGCGCCGCAATCTTTTTTTCCTCAAAGTGAAACCGCGCAAGCACAGCGCAACTGCCTGGTTCACATCGAGCGGCACGCTTTGCCCGCGCTGCAAGGCTGGCTCGAGGGCGACCCGCGAAAAGCTATCTCGACATCCGGCGACACAAACGCCTTGAACCAATTGCTGGGTTTGGCTCTTGAAATCGAGCGTGTTTACGGCGCTGATGTTCTGCGGCGCGCTTTAGATGACGCGGCGCCCAATGGTTTCGGCAAGTGGCGCGAAGCTGGAATCGAGTACTTGATGCGCCGCACCACAACACGAAAACCAGCTATTTTGCGCACCAGTGATTTAATGCGCGGCTTTCAAGGCGCGATGAATCAAAGTTCTGCGAAAATGTGGCCGTCCGGCAACCATTGGCCGATCTGGTTGCCGGGCGCGATTGTCTCGCCCAATCGCAGCGCCATCGAATTGGCCGGACGCGCGCCTCTGAAGATAAAAATGGATGCAACCGTTGCAGCCTGGATTTATGTTCCGTCCGGCGCCAAAATGTTGCGAATTTTCGTTCAAAACGCTTCGTCGGCAAGCGCACTGTTGAAAGTCGTCGGCAGTTGGCAGGCGACAAACGCGCGCGATTCGCTGCTGATTTCTGTGGTTGGACGTGCGGGCTGGAAGCGCCTGGAATTGCGCGCCACTCAAGAAGTCACACTGTCGGGAGCGCGTTTTGAACGTGGCGCGTCATGAGCCTTACCCCAAGTTGTGGTAGCGGAAGCTCTTCGTTATACTGCGTCCGTTCAATTTGAAATCGTTCGACCGCGCCTTTATCGAGTACTCGAAAGAGAGAGCGAAAGCCGAAGGCGCGTTTTTCTGTGTCGAAGAGAAAGGAAAAAACCCTTATGAAAGCCGAAATCCATCCCAATTACGTCGAATCGACCATCACCTGTTCGACGTGCGGGACAGTTGTCCACACGCACGCCACGACGCCCACGATTCGCATCGACTTGTGCTCGAACTGCCATCCGTTTTACACCGGCAAGCAGCGCATCGTTGACACCGCAGGCCGCGTCGACCGTTTCAACCAGCGCCGCGACGCCGGTGAAAAAGCGCAAAAAGTCGCCAAAGCCGCCGAACGCAAGCGCAGCAAAACCGACACGCGCCCGACAGTTCCCGATCTCAGCGAAGCCGAAAAAGCCGACGCGCCGGTCGAAATCATGCCCGCCGATCCGGCCACCAGCGACGCCAGCTAAATCCGTCAGGCCGTTTATTGTTCGTCTAACTTGTTGTTCGTCCAGCCGAGAGCGGAACCCGATGAGCGAAAACTCCCCAATGTCACACGATGAAACGCAGGCTGATGCTAAGCCTGCGTTTCATTTGGGCGGGCAGGCCCTCATCGAAGGCGTGATGATGCGTTCTCCGCATTTCATCGCGGCCTCGGTGCGTCGCTCCAATGGCGAAATCGAAACGCGCGTCGAGCGATTTCATTCCGTCCTGGAAAAATCGAGGTGGTTTCGCTTGCCTCTGGTGCGCGGCGTCGTTTCTTTGGTCGAAATGATGACCGTCGGGTCGCGCTTTTTGCGCTGGTCGGGCGATTTGGTGATGCAGGACGAAACCGCTAAGAACGACGAAGCCTCAAAAAACCCCGAAACCTCTTCCCTCGATTTATTCTGATCGAGTACTCGACAGCCCACTAAGTCGCCTCCCACGACAATGCCGCCAAATAAACCGGACACTGCCATTCCCGTGTGGCTCTTCGCATTGACAGTCGCCGGTTCATTTGCGATTGGAATGCTGCTGTTTGTCGCCCTGCCGAGCCTTGTCGCGTGGTACTTCGTGCGGCATTTTGGCGGCGGTCGACTGGTTCTCAACGGCATCGAAGGCATCATCAAGCTGGCGATTTTCGTGGCTTATGTGTGGCTGATCGGGCGGCGCGCGCAAATCAAGCGCTTATTTGAGTATCACGGCGCCGAACACAAAGTCGTTTACGCGAATGAATATGCCAAACCTTTGACGCCTGCGGGCGCACGCGATTTTCCGACGCCGCACCCGCGCTGTGGAACCGGCTTCGCTTTGTTGACCGTGTTCGTCAGCGTGATTTTGTTCATGTTTTTGCCGCAAACCGATTCCAAAGCGCTGCACGTTCTGATGCGCCTGGCGCTGATGCCTTTAGTCGCAGGCGTTTCCTACGAAATCATCAAGCTGACGACGCATCCGCGCTGGGGCGGCTTGGTACAGAAGCTGATGATTCCGGGCTTGTGGCTGCAGCTTTTGACGACGCGCCAGCCCGACGACGCGCAACTTGAAGTCTCGTGCGCGGCGATGAAAGCCGTTCTGCAAGCCGAACAAGAACTGGCCGCAGGGCAATCGAGTACTCGGTAACATCATCGGTAACATCAATAGAAGGATGAAATAGGAAACCTGAAGAATGAAAGTCGCTTCATCACGGCGCGGCATTTTCTTCACGTTTCAGGTTTCCTATTTCGTTCTTTTCTCCTCTCTATGACTGAAAAAGCTCGCGCGCAGGCCGAACGATTCGACGAATTGACGGCGCAAATGTCCGATCCTGAATTTGCGGCGGATGGCGCGTCGTTGTCGCGTCTGGGCAAAGAGCGCGCGCAATTGGAAGCCGTCGCCACGCATTTTCGGGCGGTAGAACGCCTTCAAAACCAGTTGGAAGAAGCGCGCGCTTCACTCGATGACCCTGATTTGGGCAAACTGGCGCAGGACGAAATCGCGCAACTGGAGCCGCAGTTGGCTCAATTGAGTACGCAGTTGGAAGAGTTGCTGATGCCGCGCGACCCGGACGCCGACCGCAACGTGATTATGGAGATTCGTCAGGGCAGCGGCGGCGAAGAAGCAGCCTTGTGGGCGGGTGATTTGTTCCGCATGTACAATCGCTTCGCCGAAATGCGCGGCTGGAAAGTCGAGCCGATTTCAGTTTCCGAAGCCGAAATGGGTGGCCTGAAAGAAGTGGTTTTTGGCGTTTTGGGAACCGGCGCGTGGGATGTTTTGCAAACTGAAAGCGGCGTTCATCGCGTGCAGCGCGTGCCTTCGACTGAGCAAAAAGGCCGCGTTCACACCAGCGCGGCCAGCGTCGCGGTTTTGCCCGAAGCCGAAGAAGTCGATGTCGACATCAACGAAAACGACATCGAGATGGAAACGATGCGTGCCAGCGGCGCGGGCGGACAAAGCGTGCAGAAAAACGAGACCGCTGTCCGCTTGATTTATCGCCCGACCGGCTTAATTGTGACGTGCCAGGACGAGCGATCTTTGCGGCAGAACAAGGAAAAAGCGATGCGCGTTTTGCGTTCGCGCTTGTATGAAGCCGAGCGCGAACGCCTGGCCGCAGAACGCGACAGCGCGCGCAAAGCACAGGTGAAAAGCGGCGACCGCAGCGATAAAATTCGCACTTACAACTTCCCCGAAAACCGCCTGACCGATCACCGCATCAACTTCAAAAGCGGCAACCTCGACCAGATCATGCAAGGCAACCTGGAAGACTTGGTTCAGGCTTTGGCGCAGGCGCGCCGCCACGAAATGCTGAACGGTTAATTGCCGCCTGTCGAGTACTCGATTATGACCGTGCGCGAAGCGTATGATTACGCAGTCAATGTATTGAACAAAGAAGCGCATTACGATTTGAACGAGGCGCGCATTTCAGCGCGTCTTTTGGTTGATAATCTGGCGCAATGCGACAACGCTTACTTGCTTCGTCCTGATGTCGCAATGGAAGAACGTGCGGCGATTTCTGATTTCTATCGTCTGCTGAAGGATTTGAAAAGCGGAAAACCTTTGGCTTACGTCCTTCATCAGCGCATGTTTTTCGGCTTGCCATTTTTTTGCGAGCCGAGTGCTTTAATTCCCCGGCCCGAAACTGAACTGCTTGTCGAGCAGGTTCTAATGTGTTTCAAAAATCGAGATCGAGTACTCGTAGCCGATTTAGGAACGGGAACTGGCTGTGTTGCTATTAGCATTGCGCACACTTTGCCGCAGGCGCTGGTTTATGCCACGGATTTATCGCGCGATGCGTTAATTTTAGCCGCCGATAACGCCGATATCTATGATTTGCAAGATCGCGTCAAGTTTGTCGAAGGGCAAAGTGGCGAATGGGCGCAGCCATTGGTGTGCGAAGGTTTGGCGGGAATGTTCAGTTGCGTCGTCTCGAATCCGCCGTATATTTCCAAGCGTGACATCGAAGAGTTGCCGACGCAAATCAAAGATTTCGAGCCGCGATTGGCGCTCGATGGCGGCGACGATGGACTCGGTTGTTATCGAGACATGGCGCGCCAATGCGGCGTTTTGCTCCGCGCGGATGGTTTTCTGCTGGCCGAATTGGGCGCCGGGCAATTTGGGGAAGTGCGCGCGATTTTTGAAAGAGAAGGCTGGGAAGTCGCGCCGCCGATTTTGGATTTGGCGGGACACGAGCGCGTTTTAAGTGCAACGCGGCGCGATTGAGTACTCGATTGTTGCGCAAGACGAATCGGAAAGCGTGGAACCGAATTGTGCAGCGCGAGCACGAAAATCGCAAAGCCGGAATTGAAAGTGTCGGCGCGATAAACGACTTCATTCTTCATTCTGAACAGGTATGTAGAAAGTCAAAAAGTCCCGAGAGGTGTCATTCCGAGCGAAGTCCGCCCAAAGGCACCCAAATCTTGTCTTGACAAACATCTAAAGATGTCTCGACTGCGCTCGAAATGACACATTCTGACACTTTGCAAACTAACTCTTAACGACGATGACGATTCTTTTTGTGTGTTCGGGCAATACGTGCCGTTCGCCGCTGGCGGTCGCGGCGTGGCGCGCGCTCGACGACGAGGTTAATGACGAACCTGGCAGCAAAGAAGCGTCGCAAAGCGGGACTTTGGCCCAAACGTCGAGCGAAATTGAAGTCGCTTCGGCGGGTTTGGCGGCTTCTCATGGCAATGCGGCCACGCGTTTTGCGCAGCAGATCGCGCGAAGTTGGAAAGTCGATTTGTCGGCTCACCGATCGCGCCCTTTGCGACAGCGGTTGGCGCGCGACAGCGATTTAGTTGTCGCGATGACGCAAAATCAGGCGCGAAGCGCGCGCGCACAATTCGGCTTGCCTTCGCATCGCGTGCGGGTTTTGGGCGAATTCGCCAATTATCGAGTACTCGATAACCCGTTGAATTCGGCGGCGCGCAGCGAAGAACAGCGTTTGGCGGCTTTGCTGAACCAAGACGAAGCGACTGAAATCGACAACGACATCGACATCGACGATCCTTTTGGCGCTTCGCTTGAAGCTTACGAGTCGTGCGCGGCGCGCATTCGCTTGTCGGTGAAAGGCTTGCGGCGAGCGTTGCGCGAAGGAGAAGTGGCGCTGTGAAAAATCGTGTTCTTATTGCGGGCGCCGTGGCCGCAAGTGCCCTTGTCCTGTTGACGGGTTGCGACGTGGTTTCGTCGTCTTCGCCGCGCCAGGTTTTGCAAACGGCGCTTCAGGCGCGCGAAATCGGGCGGGCGTTCGATGCCGGCCAACGCGCCCTGCAAAGCGGCAACGTCGAAGCTTTGGTTCGGTCGTCGGACCAATTGCGCCGATTGGGTGCAGCGCGCGAAGAACAACTCCTGACGCGCGGAGCAGCGGAGCAACTGGTGCAGGACGCCGTGCAGTTTGAAATGGCGGCGCAATCGCTTTCGAGTACTCGAAAGTCTCAATTGCAAGCGCAAGCCGCGCAAAATTATCGCCTGGCTTTGCGTTTATTGCCCGACTTTTCTTCTGACAATCCGCAATTGTTGAACGCGCTGGGATATTTTCTGGCGGATCGCGGCCAATCTACCGAAGATTTTCAAAGCGGCGAAAAATTGGTGCAGCGAGCTTTGGGAATTTACGCCAAGCGTTTGCGAGCGCGGCCCGAACTCGATCAGTCACCGGAATTTCAACTCGACCGCGCCATCACGCGCGACTCGCTGGCGTGGGCGTTGTTTCGCCAAAAGAAGTTTGATGCGGCCTGGAGCGAGCAGAAAAACGCCGTAGCCGAAGCGCAAAGCGCGGGTGCGCAGCAAGGTCTTCCGGCCACCAACGAATCGTTGGTCGAACTGCTTTCTCACTTCAAGCAAATCGAAACGGCGCTGGGACGCAAACCGCAAGCTGCTCCGGTTGCTCCGCCGATTTCGCCAAAGCCTTCTCCTTCGCCACAAGACCAAACACAAAATAGCCCGGATTTGCCGCTCAGAACGGCTTAGTTTGCGGGCTGTTTGCTTCAACAACCGCGATTTATCAAGCTCGTGTCAGGTTCGCGTTATGCCTATCAAAGGCTTGGAGTGTGTATTCAAAGTCTTGAAAACAATTCAACAGAAAGTCTGTCATTCTGAGCGCAGTCGAAGGATCTCGTGCCTAATAATCGAATGTGGCCATGAGCTACAAGATCCTTCCGGGCGCCCTTTGGGCAGGTTCAGGATGACAGACCCCGATTTTTCTGCCTCTCCACCTTTCTTATACACACTCTTAAGGATGACAAGCTCCTTTCTTCATCAGAAACGGTGTTTGGCAAAGTACTCGAGATTTTGAATACACGCTTTTAGGTTGCGTTCGATTGCTTCGCATTTCATCTCAATCGAGTACTCGAAAGCTTTTGAATTTGACGCAACTTCTTCAATGCATGGCCATTTCGGGTGAATCGGATTTTATTTTCGATGCGTCTTCGTTTTCGGCCTGGTGTTTCAAGTCGTTCAGATCGAGTTCAGTTGAAGGCCGGATGTCGGCTTTGAGTACTCGATTCATCAAAGCGAGCGCGTTCTCGTTGGCTGCCTGGGTGTTGGACGCGAGGCAGTCGCGCGGCACGAAGATCTGGAAATCGCGCATATAAGCGTCGTTGGCGGTGAACAAGACGCAAACATCGCCCGCCATTCCGGTCAGAATCAAGGTTTTAGCGCCCAGATAATCAAGCAAAATATCCAGGTTGGTCGAAAAGAAACCGCTGTGCTTGGGTTTTAAAACGAAGTAATCATCTTTGTCGGGTTGCAGCAGTTCGACAATTGGCTGTCCGCGCACATCGTCTGCGAGACAGTGTTTGATAAGCGCGCGCGCATCGGAGCGCCATTGGCCGAAGTTGTCGTTGACGTAAATCGTCGGGATATTGCCTTGCGTGACGCGCTCTTTCAGGTCGCGGATGCGCTGCGCCATTGGCAAAGCGAAGGGCAGCAACTTGTCGGCGTCCGGCCATTCCAAATCGTTGATGACATCAATGAGAAGCAGCACGACACCCGAATGATCGGGCACCATGCCATGTAAATCCTGGTTCTTGGTGGGCATAAAAAAGCGTTGCGCAAACAAAATGCCCTCGAATCTCACTTGTGACAATCGAGTACTCGATTCCGCTGGGATTTCTTTCCAAATCGACACTGCGTTTTGATAAACTACGCGCATTCCCTTTTCTGGCTGCGCGCGCGCTCCTTTCTGTCGCGGCCAGAGGCACCCTGAGGCACTCTATGAAACGGCTTGGTTTTTCTTCTCGCAGCGCGGCATGGCTGATGTTTTTCTGTTTGCTTTGTTCAGGCAATGTTCAAGGCACAAGAGCGCAGGACGCAAGTCAGGGCACAGGAACACAAGGCCCGATTTCTCAAACCGCAAGACCCAAGAACGCAACAGCGCCGGCGGCAGGTTCAGAGGCACAGAACGCCGCCACGCAGGACGCGAGAACGGAAAACGCAGCGGCGGCAGATTCCAAAGCGCAGGACGCCGTCGCGCGCGACACAACGCAAAGCGGCAAAGTCAAACTGGTTGTGTGGGGCTTGCAGTCGGGCAAGGAAACGGCGGGACTTGATGCTCAGGTCGCCGAGTTCGAGCGCCGCAATCCCGACATTGACGTGTCATTGCTGTCGATTGGCGCGGGCAACATGAACCCGCAAAAGCTGATGACTTCGATTGTCGGCGGCGTGGCACCCGACATTATCAATCAGGATCGCTTTACTATCGGCGACTGGGCTTCGCGCGACACCTTTACGCCGCTGGACACCTTCATCAACGCGCAGTCGAAGAATGACCCGATGGCCATTCGCAAAGAGAACTATTATCCCGCGACATGGCAGGAAGCGGTTTACAAAGGTCGTCCCTACGGGATTCCGACCGGCGTCGATGACCGCTTGTTGTTCTACAACCGCAAGGCGTTCCGCGAAGCCGGACTGGACCCGAATCGTCCGCCGCGCACCTGGGAAGAGCTGAAGCAATACGCCAAGAAGCTGACAAAGCTCAACAAAGACGGCACCTACAAGCGCATCGGCTTCATCCCGAACTACGGCAACTCATGGCTGTATTTGTATTCGTGGCAGAACGGCGGCGAGTTCATGAGCCGCGATGGCCGCACTTCCACCTTGAATAACGAGTACTCGACAGAAGCCTTGAAATACATGGTGAGCGTTTACGATGAGTTGGGTGGCTACGACAAAGTCAACGTGTTTCAAAGTGGTTTTCAGAGCGCGGAACAAGACCCATTCTTTACCGGCAAAATCGGCATGGTCATCAACG
>JAABUK010010868.1_pt1 | contig 12020 bp, 9 predicted proteins | sample 5559141 | NCBI WGS metagenome assembly JAABUK01 (sample SAMN10711869, study PRJNA513367) | rock metagenome | isolation source: Antarctica rocks | place: Antarctica: Victoria Land, Pudding Butte nord | collected 2016-01-03 | reverse complement strand
GCAATCCGAGTTCTCTCCATGACTGGCTATTACCTCCAAAGGTGCATCGTGAGTGTTCGATCTGATATTTGAGCTTCGTAGGGAATCGTCAGCCACTCTTGGGCTTTTCGGCGCCCGGAGCCAATCTGGGGTTATTCGCCAAAGTAGAAGATACTCAGTTTTTAGCCAATTTTCGAAGATCTGTAGGTAGTGGCTGTAGTGTAGCAAATACAGCCCAAAGGTTCGCGGTTTGCATGACATACCTCTATCGCCAGAACCCTGCTAGTTCCGTTGACAAGCGAGGGCGATCCACAACCCTATCCCCCACTAATAGACTTCAACGACTTCACGAAATCAACAACTTCGTCGACAGCCACACCGAGCTTCTTCCCACTAAGCTCCTCTCCACAGCAATCATGGCCGCAGCTCAAGGTGGTGCCATCTCCAAGCGTAGGAAGTTCGTGGCCGATGGTGTTTTCTACGCCGAATTAAATGAATTCTTCCAACGAGAACTGGCCGAAGAGGGATACTCTGGTGTCGAAGTTCGCGTTACGCCTACCGTTACCGACATCAGTAATACTCCCAGTCGAGATCGTGTTCTTCGAGTCCTATTCTGACCAAACGAAACAGTCATCCGCGCAACCCACACACAAGAAGTTCTCGGCGAGCAAGGACGCCGCATCCGAGAACTTACCTCTCTCATCCAAAAGCGCTTCAAGTTCCCTGAGAACTCCGTCTCGCTCTACGCTGCCAAAGTCCAAAACCGTGGTCTCTCAGCCGTCGCCCAATGCGAGTCTTTACGCTACAAACTGCTCAACGGTTTGGCCGTGAGGAGAGCATGCTACGGTGTTTTGCGGTTCATCATGGAGAGTGGAGCCAAGGGATGTGAGGTCGTGGTTTCGGGAAAGCTGAGGGCTGCAAGAGCTAAGAGCATGAAGTTCACTGTACGTCTGAGATCGTTCTGCCGTTGTAAGAATGGTTACTAATACAAAAGCCAGGATGGCTTCATGATCCACTCCGGTCAACCCGCCAAAGACTTCATCGACTCCGCCACTCGCCACGTCCTCCTCCGCCAAGGTGTCCTCGGCATCAAAGTCAAAATCATGCGCGGCTCGGATCCAGAAGGAAAATCCGGCCCGCAAAAGTCGCTACCGGATTCCGTCACTATCATCGAACCAAAGGAAGAACAGTCCGTCGTCCAGCCCATGAGTCAAGACTATGGTGCAAAGGCAGTGGCGGCGCAGCAGGCGGCGGAGCAACAGAGGTTGTCGGAACAGCAGGAGCAGGAGGGTGCAAAGGGTGGAGATGATTACGCCCAGGAATGAGGATTAAGATGAACGGGAAGGAGTTTGATTTAGGCGGTTTGCATGCACGGCATGTTCGCCGGTAAACAAGGCTTGTATCTGTAGCTAGCTTAAAACTTCTAAACAAGCTGTAAATCTGTTTGAAAGCTCGCTATTGAAAAGCACTCATATCACATTCAAACGCATGACCGGCGCAATAGAATAAGAGCAGTCGGTCGTCAAGGCTTTGAACTAGGTGAAAATGATGCTCACAACGATATCACTTAGGCTACCTTTCTATGTGATCTGTAACGATCAAAGGAAGACCTCTATATTTATCTCTAAGGTGCTGACGGGGTATCTGAAAACCACAAATGGTTAGCTTGTTGTAACAATTGCATCAACAATGTAGCCCCCAGCTTACCTCAACTCGAAGTTCTCCAGCACGGTAGGATTCAGGATACCGAAGACCCCAATAACTCGCTCCTTACCTCCCATACGCAGGTGTATTGCTGCGGCATGGCCCGGAAGGAATGTTGGATCTACCAAGCATTAGAGATATTATTATCACAATCCATGTATGAGATACTGACCATCAACCTCATCAATCCAGTATGCTGATTCCGCCGTACCCTTCCCTTCCAAACCCTCCTCGCTCGTCATGAAAGCGCTCTTGAGCATTAACATCACGCGATCCAACACTCCATGTACCACCTCAAACCCACTACTCTTCCCATACCAAGCAGCTGCAAAGTGCCGCTCGTTCCTACTCTTTCTTTCTTGCGAGAGGTCCTTGAAAGCCACATCACTGACCTCAAAGATCTTCATTGGAACAGTGTGATGCTTGTTTTCCCGAATGGTCTTCAGAAGTCCAGGTAGCAGAGACGTCCTCACGACTTGGTATTCTGCAGTCTTGGGATTCGCTAGCTTCACAGCTGTATTCCCATCATCTTTGCGGTTGAGCCAGCCAAAATTTTCATCATGAGAACACAGGATCAGTGGCATGACTTCTGACCAGCCAGCCATAGCCGCTTCGAAGCGCACAATATCAGTCAGCTTGTTGACCATGAGCGGCTGAGCGACGGTTCCGGACTTGCTGGGGAAAGAACGCGGAAGCTTGTTGAATCCGTAGGCTATGGCTACGTCTTCCATGATGTCACATTGGTGCAGTATGTCTGCACGAGTCGGGGGAACGTGAACGTCTATGAGATCTGAGGAGGCTTTTGAGGGGTTTGCTGAGTAGCACATGCGTGTAAGGAGCTTGCAAATATCTTTGGCGGATAATGAGAGGCCACAGCAGTCGTTGATGTAAGAAATCTCGGCTTGTGTCTCACGAGGACTTAGGTCTGGGGTTTCTCGGGACTCGTGGTTATGCTTCGAGACGATCTTGACGGGTTCAACAGTAAATTCCTCTTCAGTGTATTGTGAGAACATAGTGACAAGGATATTATTGACAATCTCAACTTTTGTCTTGTCAAGCGCCGTAAGCTCAATGAACACATTTCGAGTGTGGACGCTAATCTTGGAATGGTTCCCATTGATGATTGGTGGTAGTGAACATACGGTCCGCTTCGAGTCGAAGATAACCGGGTAAACCGGAGAGCCTCGAATGATTTGAAGATAGCGCGAGAGATTTTTATCATTCTAATAGAATCTGTAAGTCATATAAGAACAATTCAGTCTGCGGTGCTTACTTCGTAGAATTTCATCAACTCGGACCCCTTCATGGACTTTGTTTGATTCAGGGGTACAAATTCAATCTCCTCGGGTGGGAGTGCTTCATACGTGAAAGGTCCTTTTAAGGTATCTAGATCATGAGTACCTATAGCAACGAGCGTTCGCTGGCGGGCGAGATTTTGGTGAAGCTTGTCCTGCAGTGCAATGAAAGACTCGTATCTGCTTTGCGTGAACTTGATATTCCGCAGAACCGCTCCGGAGACATATGGCCGTATTCGGGAAGTCTGGGATATGGTCAGACTTTGAGGCCCCGTGAGATTAGGACCTCCTACTCACCTCCTCATGTACCGTTATCACTTCCAATTCGCCATTCGAAGGGGCAACAAGCCGATAGTTGGGCGACAGCCTCTTCCCACGAAAGATATTGAGCATGAGGGAAATCCCCTCGAAACATAGCATATCATACCTGATAACACCCATCAGCATTAGTATTCCCTCGAGTTGCAGCAAAACCCACCTATTGGCTGGTATCTCGATTTTCAGTTGCGCAGGTTCTTGTTTGCCATTGACCACTGGCCGCTCGGATGTTGAGGTCTAGGAGATATTAGTCCACCAACATTCTGTTTGTATTCAATGCCGTGCTATTGAATCCTACATCCTCATCCAGTTCGATCCCTATACACACTGAGCAAAAGTACCATACATGCGAAGAAAACCTACCCACCAAACTCGAAACATAGTTCATCAAACTCTTCGGTTGTATAACTGTCACGAAAACATTAGCCACTGGCGTAGATACGCAGTTGCATTAGGTAGTAATTTACCTACTCTTGGCCTAGGGCTTCGAAAAGTGCTGCCTTGTCAACAGCTATGGTAGGCATAGTAACAGAATCCTCTTAAGGGAATTTTGCTGGAGTTTTCCTGGAGCAAATTAGCCTTTTGTATAGCACAACTATGTCACAGACAATTACCTGTGGACTTTGTTGACCGTAATTCACTATGTAGGAGTCATTTTCAATAAATCACAAAAAATCTGTGACAAGCCTCGAGCTTTCTCGGTTGGTTTCATTAGCTCCATATCAACTCTCCAGCACCAGACACTTACGAGACCACGAACACTGAATTGCCAAAGATAAGACGCATGCTCAAACTCTCCGCATATCACAAATTATTTCCAGCGCGCAACATACACTAGCCAACAATAGGTACGCCTGCCAGGATATATTCAAGCTCGCAGCTGTGTTGACATAGGGCTGTTGATGCAGGGCGCGGAGCCCCCATCACCTTCTCGTTCCAGCTATCATCGCTCTTTGCTAACTAGTGCTGCTTGATCCAGGTTTTCTGCCTGGTTTTCAATGTCCACGTATTGCCGAACCTAGCATTCTACTTACAGTAAAGCTTCAACGAAGACGTCACAGCGCGTTCCGAAGTCCATTCGCCGAATCTGGGACTCCCCTCGAACTTGTACGGGAGAAACGCTGGCAGAATATAAGTCATGGAGGGACAAAATCAGAACGACGAGCTATACCCGATAGCTGTTCTCATTGATGAGCTGAAGGTACTGTGGACGCCTTCAGATCTCTACTGGAATCAATAAACTCATGTCACTAGCACGATGATGTTCTCTTACGTTTGAACGCTATACATCGGCTGTCTACAATCGCCCTAGCCTTAGGACCGGAGCGCACAAGAGATGAACTAATTCCTTTTCTGGATGGTGAGTTATATAAGATCTCTACTATTTCTGTGACTCGAACAGTAGCTAACACGTGTGTCAGAGTCCGTGGAAGATGAGGATGAGGTGCTGACTGCACTGAGTGATGAGCTTGGGGGTTTTGTAGAGTATGTTGGGGGTCCTGGTTATGGGCACGTGCTTCTGTCGCCTTTGGAGAACCTGGCAGCTATCGAAGAACCGCTTGTTCGTGACAAGGCTGTCGAGTCATTGAATAAGATTTGCGAGCAATTATCACAATCGCAGGTGGAAGACTACTTCATTCCTCTTACGGTTCGTCTTTCGAAGGCCGACTGGTTCACGTCAAAGATCTCCGCAACTGGCCTCTACAATGTACCATATAGTAAAGCTACAAAAGAGTCGCAAGTGGGTCTTCGACAGCAATTTGGGCAGCTGGTACACGATGAGACCCCAATGGTCAGGAGGCAAGCTGCGAATAACCTTGCCAAGTTTGTCAAGGAGATGCCGGCGGGAATCGTCATAGAAGAGATGATACCGCTTTTTCAACACCTTGCAAGCGACGATCAAGATAGTGTACGATTACTAACCGTGGAGATTCTAATTGCCATTGCAGAGGTGGTTCCAAAGGAGCAGCAAACAAGCCATGGAACGCTACTTACTGCTCTAAGGAGTCTTTTTGAAGACAAAAGCTGGAGAGTGCGCTATATGGTTGCCGATCGTTTCGAAAAGGTGAAGGCTTCTTTTGCTCTACTTACAGGCGACTGGGACTAATCAAGGCATGGTAGATCGCAAAAGCTGTTGACGATGAAACCGTGGCACGAGACCTTGTGCCAGCTTTTGTGAAATTATTGAAGGATACGGAAGCAGAAGTTCGAACTGCTGTCGCTGGGCAAATACCAGGTTGGATCTGCCTTTATGTCTAACCGGGTAATGAGCTGACTTGGGCAAGGTTTCTGTATACTGCTGGACCGAGAAACCTTACTAAACGAGATAATGACGAGCGTCGAAGACCTGGTATCCGACACTTCTCAACACGTACGTGCTGCTCTTGGGACACAGATCAGCGGTCTCGCGCCTATTCTAGGGAAGGAAGAGTAAGCAATACAGAAGATCTCCTTTTCGGCGTTCTGTACTGAAAACCCTAGGACTATTGCACATCTCCTACCGATGTTCTTGCAGATGCTCAAAGACGAATTCCCTGACGTTCGCCTCCACATAATCTCAAAGCTCGAATTGGTAAACAAAGGTAAACAGGAACTTGTTGGTCGTTGAAAATTTTCTAACTTTATTCAGTTATTGGCATTGAACTACTATCGCAATCGCTATTGCCTGCTATAGTACAATTGGCCGAGGATAAGCAATGGAGGGTCCGATTAGCAATCATCGAGTACATTCCATTGCTGGCGAGCCAACTCGGCGTTCAATTCTTTGATGAGAAGCTGAGCACACTCTGCATGAGCTGGCTTGGAGACACCGTCTTCTCAATACGAGAAGCAGCCACGCAGAATCTGAAGAAGCTGACCGAGGTCTTCGGCGTTGATTGGGCCAGCGAGGCCATTATCCCCAAAGTCATGGCCATGGGCCAACATCCGAATTACCTTTACCGAATGACTACTTGTTTTGCAATCTCCGTAAGTTTATCTGATATGGTCATCTTCTGCAAATATATCCTTCTGACCGTTCTGCTCAAGACCTTGGCTCCTGCCATAAGTCTCGAAGTGATCAAGGATTCTATTCTACCAATGATGGACAAATTGGTATCCGACGACATCCCGAATATTCGCTTCAACGTCGCGAAATCATACACCATCCTCATCGACGTCCTAAAACGCCTTCCCGCCGAAGGTACGATCCTCTCCCTTGAAAAGTCGGGCCAGTCAGCCAGTCCCTCGCCCATGGGCGACGAGCTCATTCAAAAGCGAATTCTGCCCAACCTTGAGAAGTTACAGCAGGATGGCGATGTTGACGTGAGGTATTTCGCCACAACGGCAGCGGGAAGCATTTCGGACGCCATGCAGACCTCGCCATAGACAGTTTTTTTCGTCTAGGACTGCATTGTAGGGAAATAAGCAATTTTTGTCTTCCGTTCAGACCGGGTTTCGTTTCTAGAAGCATGGCGGAGATATCCTACTTTACACACAAAAAGATGAGGTACCTGTGGTTTCCAGGGACTAAAAATTATTTACAACTCCGTGTCGATCTGAGGGGTGAGGAGCCCATCAGTCGGAACCCGAAGACTTCTCCACCCCACTGTTTGACCTGGGGAACGCATAGACTTAGGGGTACAGCACCGCAAGCAAGCAAGCAAGCATTTGAAACCCTTTCCCTCTTCATATAATCTCAATTGCTTCCCCAGAACGAATCACGGGCCTAATCCAACCAATGTGTAGTCGGGGGACTCCCAAAAACACCATTACCATTGGGAGTTCTAGAAACCCGCTGGGGTACAGCCGAGCCGCAGCAGTCGCATGCATCTTGGGCGAACCCTGCGTCGCCTCTTCCCTTTGGCTGCAACAACGGAGAAGTGAAGTTGCAGTGCTAGCAATCCAGTCCTGTAATAGTACGGGCTCTCAGGTACTCGCAACTCATAGAGTCGTAGCATCCACCGTTGAGATATATCCCGCGATTCATAATCATACCCCCGCTTTAAACCTGTTACTGCTAACCGCTCTAAGTTAGCGTGATGAACAGGTCGTGATTTGTTCAGTACTGGAACGCAGATGGATCATATGGCGACAAGGAGAATTGGAAAGGAGAACGAACTAGAAGTATCATGGAGGTAGTCGAAGTAGGTACATACCGTAGTCTGGCTGTACTCTATGAGGCTCCAGACCATTTGCCAAAAGCCGACCCTTGCATCTCAGTCCCTGCTTGAGCTGAGCCGTCGGGTTCCCACTAAACATCCCCCCCGCCCCAACTACCTTTACAGACCGTAAGACCTTCGTGTTCTCACATTCGTTTCTCCTTCCACATAGCCTGAGCCTTTACCGTGCGCTTTTGTGATCATCTTCTTTCGCCAGCGAGAGCATTGTGGCAGACGACAGACTAGACCCCTCCCCGGCCACTTATCGTGTAATCGATAAGTACCCAGCAGCGATCCCCGATAAGTAACCACCAGGAGACGACGAGTCCTTGACCACAAGGCCATTGCTTTTGCAGTCAGCTGTTGCGTCCTCCGCTTCATTTTCTATGTTGCTGGTGGATCATCTTGACAGGTGTGTGATCGGAATGTGTAGGTGCAGCTGACGGCGAAGCTGAGGGCTGACTAGACTTCCCCACCTCTTCAGATTGCTACCCTCATCCGAAGCCTACATTATCAGCATATTTTGATACTAGACCATCAAACTCTTGCGGGTGTCGCGGAATCCGAGTGGGATTGTAACCTATCTTTGCTTGGGGGCGTCAACAAGCTGTCAAAGCTCGCTTGTCACGAGTAAATATATCTAAAGAGGATTCGTCTCTACCTCTCGATACTTCGCCGGCTCAAATAATCCACCCTCAAACCCTACGTCATGTCTCAGATCGTTCTTGACAATATGATCATGTCGCCTGGGGCAATGACCCCAACGAGTACACCTGCAGAATCCCTGCCCTTTGAGCAGCCACCGAAGCTCAAGGGTCGCAGACGAATACTGCAAAGTTTACAAAGGATGTCATCCTCCCCGTCACTAGCCAAGCTTGGTCGGATGCCCTCGTCGTCTTACAATAGTGGAAGCCAAGCTTCAATGTCTTGCGTTTCGCTGTCTTCGTCAAGATCGCCATATGCCAACCATTTCAGGCATTCCGACTCATCCCATTCGTCAGCGGGATTTTCCACTGCCCCAACCTCTGCAGTAAGCACTCCTGGTCCCGATTCGCAATTTTCAGACTCAAGTGCTCGCATTCGGATCATTGGCAAGGAAGTCTCTGGTCATGCCTCGACTGCTGCGACCAGTGTTGCACTACCTGCAGATATTCGACCGGGCTCCAAGGACATGAAACTTACGGCGACGCCTGAAGTGAACGAAAGACAAGTCGGTTACTTCTCGAAGCCAGCCGTCAAATTCAAGAAGCAGCGGCGGCCAAAATTCGACTTCTGGGGAGAGATGCCCAACGAGATTAAGGTCCAAATATTCCAATTTCTTAAACCTCAAGAGATTGTCAAGTGTTCGGCAGTCGCGAAATCATGGCACAAAATGTGTTACGATGGGCAGCTGTGGAAGAATGTGGACACCGAAGAATACTACCAGCAGATACCGAGTGATTCTCTTGTAAAGATTATGACTGCAGCTGGGCCTTTCGTACGAGATCTCAATCTTAGGGGTTGTGTTCAATTACGGGAGAAGTGGGGGAGTGACGGAGAAAAGATATCGGACGCATGCAGGAATCTCGAGAATTTCTCCCTACAAGGCTGCAAAATTGACAGAAGCTCGGTGCATTACTTCCTCCTTCGAAACCCGCGTTTGGTTCACATTAATGTTTCAGGCTTGGACAAAGTCAACAACCACGCTATGAAGATAATTGCTCAGGGGTGTAAGCAACTAGAGCATCTCAATGTTTCGTGGTGTCCACACATTGATACGAAGGGCCTCCAAAAGATCGTTCGATCATGCCCTAAACTCAAGGATCTACGAGCGGGCGAGATTAAAGGGTGGGATGACAGGGGCTTCCTCCTGGATCTCTTCCAACGGAACAGTCTTGAGCGGCTTATTATATCGAATTGTACTGATTTGGGAGACGAATCTCTCATACTCTTGATTCAAGGCTCCGAGCCAGAAATCGACCCTTTGACCGATCGTGCCATCGTCCCTCCCCGCAGATTCCGCCATCTTGACTTCAGTCGATGTCGTACCCTCACAGACAAAGGAGTAAAATCACTGGCCCACAACGTCCCTCAACTCTGTGGTCTCCAACTCTCTGAATGCGACGGCCTAACCGACGCCGGCCTTTCGGGAATACTCGAAACCACCCCCAAGCTGACCCACCTAGATCTTGAAGAGCTCGATGACCTCACAAACTCCATCCTCCAATCCCTCGCCCAATCACCCTGCGCCTCCAATCTTGAGCACCTTAACATTTCGTATTGCGAATCCCTCGGTGACACCGGCATGCTCGCCGTGATCAAAGCTTGCCCCCGTCTAAAGTCCCTCGTTATGGACAACACCCGTGTCTCTGATCTCGTCCTCACCGAAGCTGCCGCCGCCGTCCGTGCACGTGATAACCTTTCCTTCCGTTCCTCTACTTCCCTTACCCCCTCGGGACCCCTCATCCCTAAAGTCTCCCTCAACCTCATCGTTTTTGATTGCCAGAACGTTACGTGGACCGGCGTCCGCGAGATCCTCTCCCGCAACACCGAGCCCGGCCGCCACCAAATCATCTCCCTTAAATGCTTCTATGGCTATCAAGATACCGTAAGGGAGCACATGAAGCGCGTCTTGAGAGGCGATAGGTTGTCTGCGGAAAGGCTGGAGAGGAAGTGGGGGGAGTACATGGTTGCAAGCGAGGAGGCAGGGGCTGGTGGCGCAGGCGCGAGAAGGAGGAGGAGAAGAGCGAGGGAGGCGGCGATGGTGCATGCGGATGAGGAAGAGGGGGGTCCCAGGGGAGGAAAGAGAAGGGCGAGGAGTGGGGGTTGTATTGTCATGTGAGCGGATCTTGTTAATTGAGGAAGGGGTCACCGGTTTCTGGGTGTTGTTGGGTATTTAGTTGCGGGATGGAGCCTGGTGATGAATTTGGATGTCTGGAAGTATGGACGACTTGGACAGGGGCAACGTGGGTCTGCTTGGACGACGGACGGGAAGCATAAGGCTGGAACGCACGCACTTGGGGGTTCATTCTTTTCTTCGGGTGGGTTGGCAGGCGCTGGCGATTTGGCTAAGTGCTCGAGTTTGTTTTTCTGTTCATTGGCATTGATTGGGCATTGATTGGGATTGGCTACGCATGGCTTTGGTAGGCTGGAGGTATACCTTACGAGGCTCGATTGGATGGGTTGTTGGCGATGTTCCAGGCATATTCTTTCATCCGACCGAAATTATCACACTAGAAATCTATCTCGTCTCCTACCTATCATCATAAAGCCATCGAGCCGTCTCCGCAACCTATTTCGACAGAATGGATACAATATATATGTGCGTACCGTGTTCTGGAATTTCCACTTCATAGAGCGGGTTTGATCTAGTCATGTGATTTGATCGTGGAAAACATTAAGTCAACACCTGGAAGTTAAGAAGGATCGAAAATCTGGAAGCCCTTCATATCTGAATGATTAATGAGATCAAATTGAATTGCACAAATAAAGAATCTGTACACTGCTTTATCTCGGTAGTACGTAGATATCTATTGGGAAGTCCGCCGCATCAAGTCAAGGGTCCAACCCACCATGTGATAGAGCCCGTTTGTTCCACACTCTGAAACAGCACCTCGCCATCACAATCACTTGACACCGGATGTCCAAGTCTGATTGATAAATCAACAACCTTGGAGCCCAGACGGATCCGTAGGAGAACCTGATCATTCAGAGCAGCAATGCCGCCTGCCAATACACCGACAGTGCGTTCCTACCGCCCGTAGTCTTTGCCAAACGTGCGCAGTGCTGAATGACAATAGGAAATATCTGCCGAGACCACTACCACAAGCCCATACCTCGAGCTCGAGCAGCTTGCTAGTCCCGTCCCAGACTTCGCCGCAACACTACTAACACCATCCGAGCAAGATGCTCACGACGACAATGTCAGTTTTCTACGCACACAACCACGCCAGCCCCCCACAAGCTCTTCTTTAAGGCATGCCGGAGGAACGCAGGTGACGGGTGAGAGTTTGAGTCCTGCCGATAGTGAGAGTCGCCGTAGAATGCGAAGGGCGGTTAATGCAGTCACGGCCCATCGACGCTACACGCCAGCACAGTTGCAAGAGATGGGAGATTCCCATGAGCCAACGTATGCAGACCGGATATCGCAGCAGCAAACGGGTTACCATGGTTGGGCACCGGGGAGCTCTGATGATGACCAGGAGACACATCATGGTTTGCCGAGCGCTTCCCAGTCTTCGGCGCAACTGTATAATGAGCGTGCTACTAGGAGGAACAATCGGGGATCGGCTTTGCCAGTGACTGCATGGTCACACAGCACTAGCAATAGCTACTCGCATCGAAACCCAAACCAGTCCCATTTCATTGGGAATGGGGTTGGCGGTGCGCCCACTGTCACGGAGTCTTCTCTACGGACCACGGCGCTGCTCCAATCAGTGAGACGAAATACGCAATTCTCAGCCCGATCAAGAAATCAACTACAAAGCTACATCCTGGACAGGGAGAGGGTGGGTCAAGAAGCTGAAGACCGTGATCAGATTCAAGAACGGATCCATAGACAAGCGACACGGGCTATAGAGGAACGACAACAGGAAGACCTGCGCCA
>JAABUK010010867.1_pt1 | contig 12022 bp, 13 predicted proteins | sample 5559141 | NCBI WGS metagenome assembly JAABUK01 (sample SAMN10711869, study PRJNA513367) | rock metagenome | isolation source: Antarctica rocks | place: Antarctica: Victoria Land, Pudding Butte nord | collected 2016-01-03 | reverse complement strand
GAATCCACACGCCCTCCCCAAACCAGGACACTTCAGGCCCCTGCGACCTTCTGCAACGCACTAACGGACTTTAAATTCCCTTTCCTGTGGTCACCCCTACTTGGGGGCATAATACGCATGAAAGTAGCAAGGCTAAATTAGACACGAGCCACAGTAGTGGATATTCCTCAGCGCGTTGCAGCCTTGAAGCTGGCGCGAGCGAAAAGCCCTCATGATTCTGAAGGCGCCGGAGGTTGATGATGTCAGGCAGATGGGCGAACGCGGAGCCGAAGGCATCCGCTCGCTGAGCATCAACGAGATGACGCTTGGCGCTGCCTTGGAACTGGCCTGTTGCTGGCACATCTGGGATCAAGAGCGAAACGACGCCGCATCCGTGGTCGCGGCTTGGGCCGAGGGTGTGCCCCGGCTCAAGAAGGCGCGTGCTGCCTTGCAGCGTCGGGGCCTTCAATCAGTGCCGCAATCCGACCGCTACGGCGCGCCTGATTGGGAAATCTGCTGCGCGCCTCTGGAGTCGCAGCTCGATGGGTTCGAGTGGTCGCTCTTCCAGGAGCGTTTCAAACGGTCTCTGCAGGAGCGTGGTTTCTCCGGTAAGATGGCGCTGGCCCTCTCCAAAGCCCTGCGCGAGATGGCCGACAACATCCCTCGTCACAGCTCGCTCTCTCAAGATCGCCCGTCGCCAGGCGTCGTCGGCTACCGAGTTCAAGATGGGCGCATGAGCTTCGCGGTAGCCGATGTCGGGCGCGGCGTCCTCGACAGCCTGCGCCAGAACCCCAAGTGGGCTGGTTTGCAAGCATCCGCTGACGCGCTGGAGCGCGCTGTGTGGGGAGCAACATCTAATCCCCATGAGGAGCAAGGAGATGGGTTCGGACAAGTCCACCGCGCCCTGAGCGACTTGAACGGCCTCCTGCGCTTCCGCTCTGGCGATGGGGCCTTCACCATCAACGGGCGCGGCCAAGCCCGTGAGGCGTGGCGCAGCTTCAAAGCGCCCGTCGCTGGGCTTCAGCTCTGCGTTTCCTGTTCCCTACACGGCATCCCAAACCTTGATGAGTTGTAGTTGACATCAGCAACCACAAGATGCACACTATCGCTCACTCAAAAAGATGAGCAAGATAAATGATTATCTATCGAATGGCAGAGCAGGGAAGCGGCAGCCATCATCGGGCCGGAGCGATTCCAGGTCAGCAGCATCTGGCGCCTCTGCTGGATCAGTTGGGCGCTGGGCCGGGCCCTGATGAGCCGGGCGAGGCCGTTCTGCTCGACATGGCCGAGGTCGAGACGGTGACCGCGAGTTACCTCAAGGCGACCTTCCTGTGCTTGCTGCGTCGCGCGGGTGCGGTTGAGGTCGGCGTGGCGCGGTCGCTGTGGGCGAACGATCAGGCTGGGCAAGACGGCGGAACCGTGCTCAACATCTTCCCGATGGTGACGGGGCTCTCCTCGGATGTGCGCGAGGAGCTGGACGAGCTGCTGCTGGGACGCAAGCTCTCGGCTCTGGAAATCGTGGAGCTTGAGGGCGAGCGCGTCCTCAAGGCGAGGCTGCGAGGCGTGCGCGAGGGCATGGTGGCCGACACGCTCGGGATCCTCATGCGCGAGAGCGAGGCGACTGCCTCACAGCTCTTCGAGCGTTACGGCGGCGGCATCAATGTGACGGGCTGGAACAATAGGCTCGCCGATGTGCACCGGCTGCGGCTGGCGCGGCGGCGCAAGGAAGGCCGCTTCTGGATCTACACGCCTGTCGCCCAGGAGATCGTGGAGGATGGCGCCGAGGCCGTTGCCGAGGAGGTGTTGAATGGGTGAGGGGTTCAAGAGGCGCCACGCCAAGCAATTCCGCCACGGGCAGGATGCAGCGCATAAGCAGGAGCTGAGAACGCCCAACCTCTTCTCAAATCGGCCCGAGACTCTCAGCACGGTTTATGGCTGCTGGCCCACAGACCCCAAGCGGGTGCTCAACCCAGAGGTGCCCTTCTTCGCCAAATACAACGAAGCGAGCAACGGGGTGGACGTTTTCCAGGGAGGCCACAAGGTCGGCCATGTCGAGCACGGCCTGGACATCATCCTCGCGGCCCTGCGCGATGACAACCGCTGCGGCGGCTTCATGCGGGTGGCGTTGCAAAGGCAGTCGGCCTTGAACGGCCACTTCGACATTCGCTGCATCGAGGGCGACGCCCCGAGCAGCACTTAGACGAACGCTCAGCGCCAAGACGTTCAACAGCGGTGCCGTCCTGGGAACTGCTGGGAACTGAGCCAGATGAGGGGGTGGAGCTGTAATGCCCCAACATCACCAAGAGACGGAGTGCGCCTTTTGCTCCGGGCCGACGGGTAGCTGCGGAGCGCGGCTGCAGATAGGTGGCTGCTTCGCAAACTGCGGCGTGACCTGCGATAGAAGTACTTGCGACTGGACGTGCCCCGAAAACGAGCGGTACGTGAGCCGTATGCGCGAGGTCGGCGGTGCGCTGATCTCGCCTGTGCGAACCTTGCGGGCTCCCGATGAGGAGCTTCCGCCCTACGTGCCCATGATCCGGCACGAGTACAAGCTCAGGCAGCCTCTGCTTCCGCCCGTGGTGGCTCTGCCTACCTTCCAAATCATCAAGCGAAAGGGCAGCTCCTATGGCGATCACGTGCAGGGAGCCGCCGCCCTCAGGCAGCGATTCCACCTAGCGCCGGAGACAGCTGTTCTCCTCACCTCCGTGGCAACCGACGACCACTTGGAGGGCTACTGGCACGCGCGCACGGCTCACGATGTGCCGCGCAAGCTTGCCGAAATGGGCGTCTCCGCGATCACGACTCCAAACTTCTCCTTCTTCGACGACGCGCCGCGCATTCACACCTTGTGGAATCGGCGGCGCCTGGCCATCGTCGCCGAGGAACTGTCGGATGCGGGCGTGGGCGTCATCCCGCACCTCAACGCCCTGACCCAGCACGACTGGAACCACTGGGCGGAGGTTCTCAGGGCGCAGCCCCAGCTTCGCATGGTCGCCAAGGAATTCCAGACCGGCCTCGATGATGGCACTGCGGGCCGCCACGCCTTCGAGCGCCTGCTCTGGCTCCAGGATAAGGTGGGACGCGATCTACACCCGGTCTTGATTGCTGGAAGCCGATTCCTCGAACGCCTGGCGCGCCACTTCAAGAGCTTCACCATCGTGGACTCGGTCCCGTTCATGCGCGCCATGCACCGCCACGGGTGCCGTGCTGTTGGGCACCGGAATCTCAAACTGTGCTGGGAGGGACGCACCACGCCCCCAGGAGAGCCTCTGGACTCGCTGTATGAGGACAGCCTCCGGGAGTATCAGAACTGGGTCAGCGCACGCATCAGCAGCGGAAGAAGCAGCGCCAGTGGCGGGAGCGAAGGCTACCAACGAAGGGGCCAACCCGGTCTCGCAGGCAGCGAGGCACCCACTGCTGTGTGAGGCAACATCGCGGCAATTGCCTGCATCTTGACACTGTAACAGGGAAACAATAGGCTATTGCCCAAGCACCGTGAAATCCGATGCACTAAGTCTCACTTCGGATTCGACAAGTACTTACAAGGGCCGGACAACGTCCGGGGGAGTTGCGGATGCAATTGGAACAACCTGGTGCCGTAGCGCCTCGTGAGCTCACGGCGCGCCAGAGGGAACTCTTGGAGCACATCGCGTCTGTGGTGGCTCAGGGGCGCTCGCCGTTGACCTGCGAGCTGCGCGAGGCCATGCAGGTGTCGCGTGAGTCGAGCCTGTCGGATTTGCTGCGCCCCCTGGAGCGCAAAGGCTACGTGCGCATCGAGGGCGGCGTGCGAGGGCGCCAGCGCATCATCGAGCTGACGCCGCGTGGGCGCGTGGCGACGGCCTTGGGAGCGCCGGTGGTTGGGTCGGTCACGGCTGGGCCGTTGCGTGAGGCTCTGTGCGAGGCCGAGGAAGTGGTCTCGACCTTGAGCGAGGCGATTGGATTTCGGCCTGGCGACTTCCTGCTGCGCGTTGCGGGCGACTCGATGATCGGCGACGGCATCTGCGACGGCGACAAGGTGCTGCTGCGCCCGAATGTCGTGGTGCAGCAAGGCGAGATCGCCGCTGTGCAGATCATGCACGAAGACCGGCCCTGGGAAACCACGCTCAAGCACGTCTACCTCCACGTGGACGAGGCTGGCTCGGGCGAGGGCGTGGTCGAGCTGTGCGCCTCCAACCCGCGCTACGCGCCCCTGCGGGTGGACAGCGGGCTGGTCGGCATCGCTGGCGTCTACCGTGGCCTGATGCGAGGGCGTCCAGGAGCAGGGATGTAAAGTCCCCTGCTGAACTTAAGGGAAGAGGAGGAATAACTGTTGGTTTGACAATGTCAAGATTGAGGTAGAAGAAAGAGATGGAGCGGGACGCAAAGCTTGGCGGCACGGCGTCCCGCTCCGCCCACTGAGGGCATCCAAAGTTTAACACGCGCACCCATATGCGGCCGCGATGCTGTTGAGCGCGCCAAAGTTGTCTGGCTTCACGGAAGTCAGAGATGTCTCGGCGTTTTTATGAGGATGCCCCCGCCACGTCTGTTTATAGGGGATGTCCATGCGATTTGCGCTTTTGGTGTTTCGACCTGAGCACTCTGGGTGCTCACATCTTATTTATCGCGGCCTGAGCGCTTCCGGTTCTATCACTGGTGCTACAGGCGACCTACAAGTACTTGTGCCAGCCCCGCGCCTTGGCTGGATGCTGCGCGGATGCCAGGGGAGGCGCGAATGAGCACGCCACCCTTCGAGCCCTTCCGCGGCGCCAAGAGCGGGATGCCATCCAAGCTGCCCCAATTGCCCCGCGATGTCGAGCAGTGGTCGGCGCGTGCCTTGGCCGAGTGGCTGGGCGTGAGCGTGAGCACGGTCAAGTACCACGCGCGCCAGGCGTTCCGCGACCACAACGGGCGTTGGGAGCTGAACCGCGAGCAGGCCCAGCGCATCGTCGACCGCATCTCGTGCTTTGGCCACGCCGACACCCTGAGCCACCTGAAGCGCGTTCCCCTCAGCGGATCCTCGCTGAGGGGGTCGCCGAAAGGATCCGCGTTCGGAAGCGCCTCCATCTCTTCGACTCAAGTGCCTGGCGGCTCACCTCCGGCAACACGGACTTTACGGGAGAAACTTTATGAAGACGATTGACTATTCCAACTCCGCCCCTCTAAAGGAGCAGGCGCCCCGCACCACTACGACCTCTGCGATTGAGGCCAGTGCCCCAGTTCCGAGCCCAAGCACCGCTGCGGATGAGCTGCCGGATGAACAGGAGTGGTGGACGCCCGCTGACCTGGCCGCGCGGCTCGGGCTGACGGCCAACGCCATCACCTACCACTGCCGACGCCTCTTCCCCGAGCACGCCTGGCGCAACCGCTACCGCCTCTCGCACGAGCAGGCCGCGCGCGTCTACCGCTACGTGAAGAAGTTCGGGGCCAAGCCGAGCCGCTCCAGCCAGCAGCTTGCGGAAGCGCCTTCGCAAGCCCCCGAGCAAGAGCTTTGAGTTGGCTTTGAGAAGACGTTGCGCTCCTGTTCCGATTGCCCTGACCCCCCTTTTTCTCACTGTCCCAGTCTCTACAATGCTTTGTGGCGGCTTCACTCGCTTCACCGAGCCCATCTCCCGAGCTGAAGTGGAGCCGCCGTACTTAGATTCGTGCTGGGAAATATTATGAATCTGTTCATTCGCAGCGAGATTGAGACTCTCGAAGATGTCGGAGGCGTTGCCAACCTCATCGCTCAGAGCGGTCTGAACGATGAGGAACCTAACGGATGGCCACGCTGCCTGGCGCCTTTTCTGGGTCAGGGACTGCGCATCTGGCAGCACCCCTGTCAATTCGCTCCCTACCTGTGCTTTTTGCGCGACAAGAAGATCCATCGCTACTTGGAGATCGGTGTGCGACACGGCGGCTGCTTCGCCGCGACCGTCTCCTACCTGTCGCGCTTCGCTCCCGTTGAACTGGCCGTCGCGGTGGATGTTCAAGACTCGGATCAGGCTCTATCTCAGGCCCAGGCGCTGGGCGGTTACTTCGTACGCGCGTCCTCAGGCGATGCAATCATCGCCCTGCTGGCCCGGCACATCGAGTGGGACTTGATCCTGATCGACGGCAACCACGACGAGGAGTGGGTGTGGCACGACTACGAGCTGCTGCGTCCTCACACCAGGTTCCTGGCCTTCCACGACATCGTGGACAACTTCTGCCCCGGAGTGGTACGTGTCTGGAACGAGATCAAGAGCGCTCACCCCGATCACGTGCTGGAATGGACGGAGCAATACGATGAGCTTGCGGCACGCGGCACATCCCACATGGGGATTGGCCTCCTGGACTGCCAGAGCCTGGACCAAGAGCGCTGAGAACAGCAGGGAGGATCCTATGTTCGGAGGCTACCGTGTCGTTTCAGTTACGCCTGCGGGGCGTCGCAAGTACTTGCAGACCTTGCTTCCTTACCTGGCACGCGAGGCTGACCTGATCGATGAACATGAATGGTGGGTCAACACTGACATCGCCGACGACATCGACTATATGCATCGCCTAAGCGCAGAGCGGCCAGGCTTCTTCAAGCTGGTCGAGGTGGATGCGCCCCATGCCGCGGGCCCAAAGGAACGCAACGAGCGCATCGCCAACTTCTACTCGCGATGCGTCGATTCGAACACGATCTACATCAAGCTGGACGACGACATCTGCTACATGGCGCCTGGTGCCGTGCAAGAGCTTTTGCACTTTCGCTTAGAGAACCCTGCCTACTTCCTCACCTACGCCAACACGATCAACAGCCCTCTGAACACCCACATCCACCAGCGTATAGGCGCTTTGCCTGTGCGATGCGGAAGCGTCGACTATGATCCCTTTGGCAACGCCCTGCACGAGCCGCACATCGCGGCCCTGGCCCACGAGACCTTCCTGCGTGACATCGAGGAAAGCAACACCAGGCGCTGGCAGTTCGAGCGCTGGGAGATGCCGCGGCCTGAGCGGTTCTCCATCAACTTCTGCGCCTGGTTCGGCTCGGACTTTGGCCTCTTCGGGGGGCAGGTCGAAGGGGATGATGAAGAGTTCTTAGCCTGTGAAGTTCCTCGGCGCCTGGCACGCACCAACGCTGTGTGCGGTAGATCGTTGGTATCGCACTTTGCTTTTTGTCCTCAGTGTGAAGCCCTGGAGAAGAGCGGTCTGCTTGAGCAGTATCATCAACTCTCAACCGTGTTGTAGGCAGGCCTCCGCGAACCTCTGCGCAGGCCTATCGCTATTGTTCAGGTGAATTCGGCGCAACCCGTGATCGTGCTGAATTTCAAGTCCGCCGGATCTCAAGCCTGCTTCCGGCATAGCCCCAAAGCAAAAGCTTTGAGTTCGTTTTGAGATAGCTTTGCGATTGGCTTCCGAACTCCCTGTACCCCCTTTCCACCTCTGTGGCAGCCCCTAAAATCTATCGGGACGGCTTCACTGGTTTCATTCAATAGAGGCTATGACAGTCAGTGGAGCCGCCGCATTCTGTTTTGAAAGGAGATGAGATGGCAAAGGAGATATGGGTTGCCGGCTACCCGTCGTTCGTAGGCAGGGCGGACACCGAACTGGATCACAACATCGACCTGTGGCGACGCTACGGAGCCGAGGTGCACCTGGTTCCGATGGGCGGCTGCGATCCAGCGATGCAAGTACTCTGCGGGGCGCGAGGCTGCCACACGCACGAGTACCATGCGGGCATTTTTAAGGGCAAAGTGGTGGCCTCGTTCTGCAACGGCGAGTTCCTCCAGCGGCTGCCCGAGATCGTGGAGGCCGGGCGCCCAGCCTTAGTCGTGTGGTTCAACTGCATGACCTGGCCCTTCGAGGCCGAGCTGGCGGCGCACAAAGAAGGCTGGATCGACCTCTTCGGCTTCGTGTCGCGCTATCAGAAGGGTTGGCTGCTGCCCCAGCTCGAAGCCATTGCGCCGGTGCGCGAGTTGGAGGGCTACCGCCCGTTCTTCAACCCGGACAATGAGGCCCAGAAGTTCGAGTTCGCGGTGCGCGAGCCGCAGGAGTGGTTCGCCATGGGCCGCCTGTCGCGCGACGACGCGTCCAAGTTCGCGCCGGATATGTGGAGCATCTTCCACAAGGTCTGCGCGCCACGCCCGACCAAGGCGTTCATTTTGGGCTACGGGCAGCAGGCGCACCAGAAGTGCGGCGAGGCACCGCCGGGCTTGGACTGGATGACCTGGAACGCGGGCGGAATCCCGGCCCGCGAGCTGTATGAGCGCCTGCACGTGCTGATCCACAAGACCGGCGGCAGCCGCGAGAGCTACGGGCGCATCGCGCCCGAGGCCTACGCGTGTGGCGTCCCCGTGATTGTGGAGGACGACTACGCCTTCCCCGATTTAGTTGTGGACGGCGTGACCGGCTACCGCTGCAAGAGCTCGGATGAGATGTCCTTCCGGGCCAGTGAGCTGGCCTTCGATGAGCCCAAGCGCCAGCGCGTAATCCGCGCCGCCCACGACTTCCTGCTGCACGAGATCGCCTCGCCTGATGGGTGCTGGGCACCATGGAAGGCCATCCTGTAACAGCCCCCGCAAGTACTTGCACGGGCTGAGGTTGTGCCTGGCGCTATAGAAACGCAATTCCTGGAGGTTTATGAAGCAGCTAAGTGTGTTGATTGGTTGCTACGGCAATTACCCCCACCTCTCCCTGCGCGCTGTCGGCAGCGTGCTGGAGGAGGCTGGCGTAAAAGAAGTGTGTGATATCCACGTGGGAGCCAACGAGTGCTGCCACGCCACGCTGAGCGAGTTGCGCCGGGGCATGGACGACGGATTGATCGACACCCTGATCGAGTCGCGCCACAACCTCAACAAAGACCCCATGATGCGTCTCCTGATCGAGGTAACTGAGACGCCCTACCTGCTGTGGATGGACGACGACTCGTGGCTCAAGCCCGGCTGGGCGCCAGCCTTCGAGAGGTTCCTTGAAGAAGAGGAATCTTTGTCTGAGAAGCCACTGGATGTGGCCGGCTCGGTTTGCGTCATGAACCGTTGGGACGGTTACACCGACATCGTGCGCGCTCGCCCCTGGTGGCGCGGCGAAGAAAGGATTCCCGAGCATCAGAAAGAACAGGCCGCCTTTCCCCAGGGGGGCTTAGTTCTGGCACGCACCGCTTTCCTGCGCGCCCACAATTTCCCAGACCGCGGCATGGTCAAGCGCCTGGACGATGCACTGCTTGGTGACTTAATCCATCAAGCCGGAGGTCGTATGGCGCACTTCACGCCTGACATCTGGAGCTTCATCACCATCAGTGATGGGCCTCGGCGCGGTTTCGGTGAGGGCGAGGACGGCTTCCGGCACGACGAAGATATTACCACCTCACTTTGATAGGAAGAAATTATGTTCGAGGGATACAGAGTCGTTTCGGTCACGCCCGCCGGGCGCCGCAAGTACTTGGAGGTGCTCGCTCCTTACCTGCTGCGCGAAGCCGGGCTGATTGACAGCCACGAGTGGTGGATTAACACCACGGACCAGGAAGACATCGCCTACATGGAGGCCCTGAGCGCCGAGCGACCGGACTTCTTCAGCACGGTGGAGGTCAGGGCTCACTGCTCGGATTTGGGGTGGAAGCGCTGCCGGCGCCTGATGCACTTCTACCCGCGCTGCACAGACGTGGGCACGATCTACATCAAGATGGACGACGACATCTGCTACGTCGCGCCTGGGGCGGTGAGGGAGCTGCTGCAGTTCAGGATTGACAACCCCGTTTACTTCCTGACCTACGCCAACACGATCAACAGCCCGCTGAACACCCACATCCACCAGAGGATAGGCGCACTACCGTTGAGTTGTGGGGCTGTGGACTACAGCCCGTCAGGGAATGCTTGGAGCGACCCAAGCATCGCCGCCCTGGCGCACGAGACGTTCCTGCGTGACCTGGAAGATGGGCACGCCGAGCGCTGGCAGTTCGAGCGATGGGAGATGCCCCGGCCCGAGCTCTTCTCCATCAACTTCTGCGCTTGGTTCGGGGGCGACCTGCGCCGCTTCGATGGCTGGGTGCGAGACAACGATGAGAACTTCCTCGCGCTGGATGCTCCGGCTCAGTTGGGCCGTCCCAACGCCGTCTGCGGTCGTGCTCTGGTGTCGCACTTCGCCTTCCAGGGTCAGCGTCAAGTACTTGAGCAGAGCGATCTACTGGACGGATACCACCGTCACTCGGCGCTTCTGCGAGAGGCTCAACAAAAAGCTTGAGATGTCTTTGAGATGAGGTTTTGAAGATTACAGAGCCTCTTTTCAGGCCTCCCTGGCCGCGTAAGATGACTACTGGCCAGATTTATTGGCTGGCACTATGAGAATGAGGTGGATCTATTTATGGATGGACAGCGGCAGCACGAGATCTACGACCTGGATGTTCTATTACCGGTCTCCGCCAATGGTAAGTATGCGGAGCGCATGAAGGCCTTCCAGCGGTTTGGCCTGCTGAACAATTCGCGCGCCTCGATTCGCATCACGCTTTTGATCGGGACGGAGGACGCCGAACTCTTCGCCGAGGGCTGGCACTGCCCGGTGCGCATGGTGAGCAGCCAGCACCATCATCCGGCTGCGAAGATCTATGACTTCTACGCTCGGGCCGATGCAGAGGAAGCGGACATGGCGCGCTGGCTGATCCGCGTGGACGATGACTCGGTGACGGACGTCGATGGCCTGATCCAGTGGCTGGACGCCTGCTACGACTGGCGCGAGTGCCACTACCTGATGACAGGCGTGGTGTTCGACTGCCACCCGGTGTATCGCGAAGCCCTGGCCAACCTGGGCTACGATCACTTGCTGAGGCCCAGTGTTGTGGGCTCGGGAGCGCACGAGTTCGAGAGCGCGCTCCTGAGCCAGACCATGATGCGCCGCATCCTGCGGCACCCCGACAGCCGCCGCTTGTTCGCGGCCTGCGCCGAGTTCGAGGGCGGCTACGGCGACCATGTCCTCCCCATCGCTGCCCGCATCGTCGGCTTCACGCCGGCGCAGAGCGAGGTGCTGTGGTGCTACCCCGAGCTTGGGAAATTCTCGATTTTTGGAGGTGACTTCTACCACATCCACTTCTTAGCGCCTGATTTAGATCGCTGGTCGGACTTCGTGAACCTGTGTGGCCTCTACGGTTTTCAGAAGCATGAGGCAGAACATTAACAACGCAGGTATTTAGCAGGATAGCCGGAGTAACAATGTCAATTGATCTTAATAGCAGCTCATCCAGCAACCCACCAGATAGTAGCTCATCCAGCAGCCCGTCGAGCAGCAGCAGTTCGACGGCCAGCCCGCCCAGCAGTAGTTCATCGAGCAGTAGTTCATCGAGCAGTAGCTCATCGAGCAGTAGCTCATCCAGTGCCGGCTCGGGCTGGGGCTCCAGCAGTAGCTTTAGCTTTCCGGGCAACCCCGGAGGCCCCGGAGGGCCCGGAGGGCCTCCAGTTCTACCCCCGTTCGAGCCGCCGGTCATTCCTCCTGGCGGCAGCTCATCAAGCAGCCCTTCCAGCAGCTCGTCTGGCGGCAGTTCATCGAGCAGCAGTTCGAGTAGTTCGTCCAGCAGCAGCTCATCGAGTAGTAGTGGTTCTCCGAGTAGCAGCAGCTCATCCAGCAGCAGTTCGTCCAGCAGTCCGGGCAGAGGTTCCAGTAGCAGCTTCGGCTTTCCTGGTAATCCCGGAGGCCCAGGTGGCCCCCCGGTCGAACCTCCAGTCAACCCTCCCGGCAGCAGTTCATCGAGCAACCCTCCTGGCAGCAGCTCATCGAGTAGCTCATCGGGTGGTAGTTCATCAAGCAGCTCGTCCAGTAGCCCATCTAGTAGCAGTTCTTCGAGTAGTAGTTCATCGTCGAGTAGCAGCTCATCGAGCAGCAGCTCGTCCAGCAGGACAGGCTGGGGCTCCAGCAGCAGCTTTGGCTCCCCTGGAGGTCCTGGCGGCCCAGGCGGGCCTCCTGTTCTGCCTCCGGTCGAGCCCCCTGTTGAGCCCCCGGTCAATCCTCCCGGCGGTAGCTCATCCAGCAGCGGTAGCTCATCCAGCAGCGGTAGCTCATCCAGCAGCGGTGGCTCATCCAGCAGCAGTAGTTCGTCGAGCAGCAGTGCGTCCAGTAGTAGCAGCTCATCGAGCAGTAG
>JAABUK010010866.1_pt1 | contig 12023 bp, 20 predicted proteins | sample 5559141 | NCBI WGS metagenome assembly JAABUK01 (sample SAMN10711869, study PRJNA513367) | rock metagenome | isolation source: Antarctica rocks | place: Antarctica: Victoria Land, Pudding Butte nord | collected 2016-01-03 | reverse complement strand
CCATGTTGGAGGTCATGATCAGGATGGCGTTCTTGAAGGACACTTTGCGACCTTGGCTGTCTGTCACATGGCCATCATCCAGGATTTGCAGCAGGATGTTGAACACATCTGCATGGGCCTTCTCTACTTCATCAAACAGAATGACTGCATAGGGCCGCCGCCTGCAGCACATCCAAGCAAATGCATCAGCTGAGCAACTGGAATAGAGTTGGTATCTGCTCTCCATCAACACAAACGCTTACTTGGTGCACTGCAACTTGACTAGCATTGCTCACAGTTGGGCAATAGCTTATGCATATTGTGATCTCTGAATCTGTGAGCAACTGCATGATGCCTCTTAAGCAGAAAAGTGTCAGTAGGGTGCCTGGCACACAAGTGCTCTACAGTTCTGAACCAGGGCATCAAGCTGTTGCAGACACTTTCATCATCGCAGCATTGCAACATTGCTGGCAGCAAAAAGAATTGATTGCTCTACCTGACATGCTCTGTCAGCTGACCCCCTTCTTCATAGCCCACATAGCCCGGAGGGGCTCCCACTAACCGGCTGACAGAGTGCTTCTCCATATACTCTGACATGTCTATCCGCACCATTGCATCCTGCAAAGGGAGGGAAATTTGAGACCGTCAAATTGCATCCTGCAAAGGGAGAAAAATTTGAGGCAGTCAAATCTGACTGAACAGGACGGGCATCATTCCAGATGTTTGCAATGCCTCTACCAGACAGAGCACCAGCTTCAGGAGAAATGTGCATTGCACAGCCTGATTGCAGACCTGTGCATGCTTGCTTGCTGCTTGCTCCTTACAGTCAGGGGATCCAAGGGGCACAACAAAAGGCTGATGAGAGCTTACATCAGTGTTGAACAGGTAGTTAGCAAGCGCCTTGGCCAGCTCTGTCTTGCCCACACCGGTGGGGCCCAGGAACATGAAGCTGGCTATGGGACGGTTAGGGTCAGACATGCCAGCCCTAGACCTCTGGATGGCATCAGCCACAGCCTCCACAGCTTCATCTTGGTTGATGACACGCTTGCGCAGTTCATCAGCCAGGTTCAGCAGCTTCTCACGCTCTGTGGCTGCCAGGGATTCCACTGGGATGCCGGTCCACTTGCTGATGATCTCTGCCACATCTGACTCAGTCACCTCCTCACGCAGCATCCGTGATGAGCCTGCTGTCTGTGAGCATCAAAGCAGCTATTTAGCGAGGTCAGGTGACTGTCGGTTGGACAACAATAGTACCCATAGGCTGTCGTTATTTAGCAGATGTGTGAGTAGGCAACATGAGGGCACAGCAGAGAAGCAAAAAAGTTCAAATGCACAACCCTGTGACTTCTCACAGCTACATTGTTTGCCATCCAAAGCTTTGCATCAGGAGCAGCAGCTGATGCTATATGTCACCATGAGGCAGACTTGGTACATTCAACAGTGGAGCAAGTCATCATCATGCGCAGACCAAAACAGAGTTGAGCGCATACTGCCCACCTGGAGCAGGTCATCTTCACATGCAATCCAAAACTGAAGTGAGCATACAGTGCCCACCTGTTTTTCAAGAGCAACCTCAGCTCCCTTCAGCTGCTTTTGCAGGTCCATAAGGGTCCCATATTTAAGCTCTGCAGCCCGATTCAGATCATAGTCGCGCTCAGCACCCTGGATCTCCAAGTTCACCCGGTCAATCTCCTCCTTCACGCTCTGCAGGCGTTCCATGTCATCCTTCTCCCCCCGCCACTGCTTTGTCAGGTCTGCCTGCTCCCCCTTCAGCTTCTTGAGCTGGCCATCCAGGGCTTGCAGGCGCTGCTTGGAGGCTCTGTCAGAAACTGCTTTGGCCAGAGACAGCCGTTCCATCTCTAATTGCAGGATCTGCAGCAATGCGACCGAAGATCATCTAATTGCAGGATCTGCGACAATGCCACAGATGATCATCTAACTGCAGGATCTTCAGCAATGCCACAGAAGATCATTCACACACAGGGAGAAAGGGCGGGGGAGGGGGGGGGGTTTATGCTTACCAACTTGACTTTTGAGTGCTTCGAAGTTTTATGAGCAACTGTCAACACATAGCAGTGGCAAGCCCATCCACAGAACTTGGCATGATTCCATGTGAAGGGCTGGTGCATCAGGACTACATGTGTTAATCATATGCATCCAACATTACATGTGTTAACGCAACACTTGTAGAGATGGCCTGGGTGACATGCAGACATGCAGGAAGAAGAAGTGCTAACCTTACGGTCTATCTCATCAAGGTGCAGAGGCTTGGAGGTGATCTCCATCTTGAGCTTGGCAGCCGCCTCATCTATCAAGTCAATGGCCTTGTCTGGCAGAAACCTGTCTGCAATATATCTGTCTGACATGATGGCAGCCTCTACCAAGGCAGTGTCATTGATGCGCACTCCGTGATGTAACTCGTACCTGCACTGACACAGATTGACATGAGCTCTGTTCCATGTGAATCAAGCATATGAACAAAAGCTGATGTATCTGTCAGCAATCTGAAGACTGACCAAAGAACACTGTGTAGGGAGTCATGCAATGCATTGCATGAGTGAATGAAATGAGAGGCAGATGTTCACACCATGCGTCAAGCCTCTCACGCAATGTTCTTCAGATCAGGCCCTGTCAAATGTCAGTAGGTAGTCAGAGCACTGTTAGGCACACAGTCAAAAACTGTACCTTTCTTTGAGACCTCTGAGGATAGCAATGGTGGAGGTGACACTTGGTTGGTCCACATACACCTGCTGGAAGCGGCGCTCAAGGGCAGGGTCCTTCTCAATGTACTTGCGGTACTCATCCAGAGTGGTGGCACCAATGCATCGTAGCTCACCGCGTCCCAGCATGGGCTTCAACAGATTGCCTGCACCAGAAGACAACTGCCTGGTGAGCAGCAGGCAGCAGAGATAGGAGGAAATCACTTCACAAGGCAGCCAGGCAGCAACACAGCAGACCATGGGCGATAACAGGAAGCAATCTGGGGCGCACTGTATAAGCAACAAAAGAGGTGTAGGCAGAGTCTGCTGCTGCTCTTCAGTAGATGTGTCTCACCCATGTTCAATAAAAGCTTTCATTGTTTTTCCAGAACAAAGCCATGCAGAATGAAAGGGGTGGCATCAGAGTGCAGAGCAGATCAGGCTATGGCACACCGAAACGTGCCTGCCAGCAGAAACAAGCTTGACATGAAGAAGCAAGTTGTGTAACTAGGCTGAAGGTGAGACCTGCATCCATGGAGCCCTGGCTGGCGCCTGCCCCCACAACTGTGTGGATCTCATCAATGAACAGCACAATGCGCCCGTTGCTGGCAGTCACCTCCTTGATGACAGCCTTCAGCCTGTCCTCAAACTCCCCTCGGTACTTGGCTCCCGCTATCAAGGCTCCAAGGTCGAGCGACATCAAAGTGCGGTCCTGCAAGGCAATGCATAACATCATTTTTCTTCCCGAAGATAAAGTCTTATGGTTTTTTAAAAACGGAAAAAGTTATTTGAATGTGCTGTGACAGCAGCTGCAGGCTGCACTCTCAATGGCTTTCTCTGCAGTCAAATGGATCAGCAGGAATGAAGGCTGGCAGTGTGGATTTCCCCATGCAAGGCTATGCACAGCTGAAGCTTGTCTGCCAAGACCAGCAGCATGAAGCATACAAAAAGGACAAGGCATGCAAAAGCAAGCTCACCTGTAGGGCTGAAGGCACATCGCCTGTGACAATGCGCTGAGCCAAGCCTTCTGCCACAGCAGTCTTGCCCACACCAGGCTCACCAATGAGAACAGGGTTGTTCTTGGTGCGCCGCGACAATATCTGGATGGCACGCCTGATCTCATCATCACGCCCGATGACAGGGTCCAGCTTGCCATCCCTGGCTGCGGCTGTTAGGTCCCTTGCATACTTTGACAATGCCTCATACTTGCCTTCAGGGTCCTGCACACTCACATTGCACTCTTCAGCTACTGCAGCAACTGATTGGTTGAGTGTGTCTTGCCCAAGGGTCAGGTGTGTACAGTCTTGAAAAGCTGCCTGTATGACATCCTTTTTTGGCAGCCAACATCCCGACAACAGTGTGTGTCAATGTGCTGTCGACCAGACTGGACAGCTTCAGGCCAACCTTTATGAATGTCTATTGCCTACAAGTGCAGCAGAGTGGGTACCATGTGGGAAGCAACAGAGTCACTCTCCCAACTATGAATCAAATGTGCTGTGGGTTCCTGATACTGTGCGTCAGCAGTATGATGGGGCTTCACTTCACGAGTACGACATAAAGATTGACATGCATGCAGGCACACCACCACCCACGCCTCAGACCAACCTGAGCTTACTATATAGTCAGTGGCTGTCGCTGAAGGTTAATAGCTGGACAACAAAGATGCAACATGCATTATGCAGCTTGGGGAAAGATTCCCAGCAGAGAAATGGGAAAGCTACCTGGTCAGTGACTCTATTGCTGCCCCTGATTTCCTTTACAGCTGCCTCTATCTTGGTCTTGTCCAGATTTGCATCTTTCAGCAGCTGTGTACCAAACTTGGTGTCATCAACAAAGGCAAGCAGCATGTGCTCCACTGAGACAAACTCATCCCGCCAGTCGGCCTTCACCTCCTGCGCCCTCGTCACCAAAGCTTCCAAATTGCGTCCCAGCACCTGTACAAATGCAGGCATACATGCACTCAGCTTTTTTGGAGGAGAATCTGAACCATTGTCCTGACAGCAAAGAGGTGAAAAACTTATACATCAGCGATACAGCGCGATGCAACAACAGTTGCCAGCACAGCTGTGATGCAAATGAGAATCAAAAGGTTGACTGAATCTGCAAGGATCAAGCAGACTAAGTGTACATGCAGAGAATGTGTGGGGCTAGAGTTACTGCTCAAGTCAGCACTGTAGCTGCAGCAAGATCTGACAATGCTTGTTGGCGCATGCAACACAAGACAGGGTGGTTAGTCAGCTGGCCTACCTGTGAGGAGTCCCCAGTGACACGTGGCTGTTGCCGAATGTACTGATCAGTCTTTTCCAGGAGCTGTGTAGGATTGCTGCCAGCTTTAGCTAGGATGCGCCTGGCTAAGCCATTTGGCTGCTCAAGCAGAGCCTTGAACAGGTGCTCTGTATCTACAATTTGCTGACTGGCATTCTGGGCAATGTCAGGTGCTGCAATGATACTTTGCCATGCTTTTTCTGTGAACTCGTTCTGGCTGATGCGCTTGCCTCCTGATGCTGATGCTCGTGTGGCCATGCCTCTTCTGCCCCTGACAAGTGCAGTATAACCAGCATGAGACTTCCCATACACATTATCCAGCTGCACTTTCACTTTCTGGTACACAATGATAAGTCTCCAACCATGTGCACAGAATGTGCAAGTGAAACAGATACAAGCCAGAGGGCAACCGTGCATGCAGACTATTGGTCTGAGTACACGAAGTAAGCGCACTTGACCTAACCACACTGGAGGTGAGAACATGGCATACCTTTGGGCATTGTTTTGCTGTAACAGGCTTGTTCGTGATGCAGCTTTGCTGCCGACCAGAGCAGACACATCCCCAAGCAAAGACGAACTGAAGGTCTGCAGTGCAACATTTGTGCAGCGTCTAGAGTTGAGCCTGACTAGGCTCGTCTGTCCGGGACATGAGCTGAACGCCGCTCTCCTGTTTGTGCCCACGAACCTCGAATAGGCTTGCGGTGTCGTTGTACGCCCTGCACGGCCAGTACACCCTGATGTGTTGTGATCAGTACAGAACTTCGCACTCAGTCAGACGCTATGGTGGCATGTCGTCCACAGCGTACCTGCGTTAGCTTGCATGTTTCTGCTGTATGCGAAAACAGAAGGTCCTTGTCTAGCGAAAAAGGAGGTCACGCACTGTGTTGCACGCTGCATGCACGCTGTATGGTACCGCTATAAAGTAGCGAACCTGAGCTGAACTACGATTACAACCCTTGAGAATTTGAGGAATCAGCGCATGCAAATGTCGCTGGCTGTAGCCCGATGCGTTTGCTTTCGCCTTAACTAGTGTTGACAGGCTTCCGGAAGCTGAACTTTCCAGAGAGCCCATGGGGATAGAACCGTCCTCAACTGGTGGACAAGCAAGACAGCAATCTTGTCAATTGCAATGCCACACGTGCAGACCTTCAGGCTTTGTGGCATTTACTTCACAAAACCTTTACCATATTCTGTATGGCACTGTTGCAATGCAGATGATGAAGACCACTCGCCCAAAGAGACCAAAGGGCACCTCTTTTGCACAGCACGTGCTGATCCTGATACGTTGCCTTCACATGCAAGGGAGTCTTCTTTTGCACCACGAAAACATTGCTAAATAGTGCCAGCCCATTGATTAATCGACCCATGTGGTGGTCAAGGGCTGTCAGCAATTCTTGCAGGCTCCTTTGCATCTAGGCTCCTATGGCATCTGCAACTTGGATTCACTGCTCCATTTGGCAAAACACGCTCTCTCTGTTTATTTTGCCGGTGTTGCTGTCGCGCCTTTTCAGCAGCTTCCTCCCATTACTTTTGCAGCGAGCCCAGCTGGTGCCCCCTGGCATACAAATCGGGATCATTACCGTGGTGCCTCCTGATCAGGATGCAGGTAAACAACATTTTAAAACAGAACCCAGCAGTGCCTTTCCTGCATGTCTTACCTGTGATCATCACATCTGGCATTTACATCAAGGTGCTGAAGTCTGTGTTGCAGATCAACAATGAGCTCAGCTTGCTCAAATTGAGTAGCCTGGGCAGTCAGCTTAGCAGAGTTTGTAACATCCTGGCAGTCTACCTGCGCAGATGGCCTCAGTCAGCGCTGAGTTTAAAGGGCAATCTGCTTTGCGGAGCATGATGCTGCATGCAGTGCCCAGAAGGCCAGCCAAACGAGCAAGCACAAGATCACTGTATGTGGTTCTGGTGGGCTGACGCTGTGCGTGTAAATGACTGTCAGGACATCATAGGCGTCTTTGACAGTGAAAACTATGCTGTTTTATGATGGTGGGCGCATTGCTGTGGTGTCAGCGACTGGTACTATTGTGGGCAACGTCACATGCAGTTGCAAGTGCTGTCAAGTTGACAACAGACACAGCTGCATACTCGCCTCAGCACAGCAAGTGTGAGCCAGTGCGTTCTCCTGTAGAACGCACATAGCTTGTTTATAGAGCTCCAACTTCTCGCGCTCAAGCTGCATCCCGGATGTGCAGAAAACATCAGGTCAAGGAGTCACAAGCAGTATTCTGAGCTAGTGTAGTGATAAAGCTTGCAATACCTGCAGCTGGTCAACTTGACCATTCAGATCTTCTACACTCTGACCTCGAAACATTTCAAAGGCTTCTCTTTCTTCATCTAGCTGCCGCCGCTCGCTCTCTGCGTGAGTGAGAATGTAAAGCACTATGTGAAGAGGATTTTAGGCTCCGCAGTAGCCGTACCAATCGCCTGTCGTTCCTGCCGAATCGCTTGCTTGAGCCTTGCTAAACAGGCTTCCTGACCTGCAACCTGCAGTCCGTTTCCTTTGATGCAAAGTTGATTACCGACACGCGTTCCAAAAAACACAACCATACATACTTCAAGGATCAGTGCTTGCTTCCGCTGTGCGTAGCCTATGTACTCTTTCTGCAGCTGTTTGAATGAGGAGTCAATACTCTGCAAGCCTGCTGGCATGAGGCAGAGCTGTTAGTGTCAACATGCATTTGCGTAGGATGGCGCAGCACCCTGAGTGATCCCACCTTTCAAATTCTGCTTTGTACTGACGGCGTATCAAACGACAGCGCCACTGGATGGACAGTTCTGCTTCAGCGATCTGAAGAGCGCCATTGCAAAAGGTCTATGTGCTGATTGCTCTGAGGTCCGTATGGGTGCTTATCTCTTCTGAGACGGCACAATCTGCTCTCGTGCGAAGCACAATATGTGCATCGTCTGCCCACCGTCCACCACTGATCGGTCGTCTCTTGCGCCTGTCGGCAACATCGATCAGACCTTTAGAGGCAACCTGGTGACCACAGATGCCGTTGCGACTTCCTCTTATGCTCAACAAGACTCAGTACCGCTAAGAAATAGGTCACGATCAGACGGCGCTCTTGCTGCCAGCCCTAACGGCGATCAGCAGGTCACATCCGCTCAACTTGCTCAGCACAGCACAGAAGACGATTGCTGGCTGGTTGTGAAGGGCAAGGTCAGCTGTCAATGGTCTTGACGAAGGACAGAGACGCTCGTGTCAGCAAGCCTCTGACAAACACGTGCTGTGCAGGTGTATGATGTAACAGGCTGGTCTGCACAGCATCCTGGGGGACGCGTCATAGCTACGTACGCTGGCAAAGATGCTACAGACGTGTTCGCATGCTTTCATGCAGCAACATCCTGGGCACAGCTGAAGCAATTCTATGTGGGGGAGCTGGTGGTAAGCTGCCACTCCATAACAGCGCTGTGAAAGAAGCACCCGTGCCTAAAGTTCAATCAGTGCAAGTTAGAATATTTTTGGTTGTGCAGGACCCCCAGCCTGTGCCTCCACTTCTGGCAGACTTCCGTAAGCTGCGAAGTCAAATGCAGCAGCAGGGCCTTTTCAGATGCAGCAAGGGCTACTACATATTCAAGCTTGCAAGCAACTTTTTCTTGTTGGGGTCTGCAATTGCAGTATTTGCGCTATGGAATGACAGCCTTTGGGCCTACATACTGTCAGCTTGCCTGATCAGTCTGTTCTGGCAGCAATCTGGATGGCTAGCGCATGACTTTCTACACCATCAGGTCTTCCGCAGCAGGCGCACAAATGACCTCATGGGCCTTTTGATAGGGAGTGTCTGCCTGGTGAGTACATGAGTTGGGTCCCACCCAAACTGCTTCTGCTTCCACCATTGTGGGTGTGCATTAATTGTAATCTGCCCTGTCTTTGCAGGGCTTTAGTGCTGACTGGTGGAAGACAAAGCACAACACCCATCATGCTGCCCCCAATGAGCTCGACCATGACTGCAAAGCTGCCCTTGATCCAGACATTGACACACTTCCACTCATAGCCTGGAGCGTTGAGATGCTGGAGACTCTGCCAAATGCATCACATAGGATGCTCGTGCGAGCGCAGCACTACTTCTTCTTCCCCATTTTGCTCTTTGCTCGTCTCTCGTGGTGCCAGCAATCTGTGGCCCATGCCTACACCCTGTCCAAGGTATGTTGTTACTTCATCAATAACGCTGCTGATACTGACTATCACTTCATCTGCTATGTGCATGGCTGGTCTGAGCCCCACCATCAGCTTTAGGGCTGATCTGTGTATACAGACTGTGCATGTGATACTCGTCTGCGCAAAAATATGTCATCTGCAGCACCCAGAAAGTGACCAGGAGCAGCTCATGCGCTCTCACCTGTAGTTCCTGTCTGACCTGTGAACACACACAACTTTCCTGATGGTGAGTTGTTCGTTACACAGCGCTCTCAGGTCACGACTTGAATCTGGTGGCTGATTTCCAGAACTGCTCCTGTCAGCAAAGCTTGGTAAACTGTGTGCTGCCTTTGCAGAGTCAAAAGCATGGATGGGATGAGATGTTGTGTTTGATTGTTCATTACACCTGGTACCTTGGTCTTGTCTTCAGCCATCTGTCCCTAGGCAAGGGACTGCTGTTTGTGCTGATGACTCAAATGATCTGTGGCTTCTTTCTCAGCATAGTCTTTGTGCAAAGCCACAATGGCATGGAAGTCTACAGCACAGAGAAGGACTTTGTCACAGCACAAGTTGTCTCTACAAGGGATATTGTCTCCGGCGTCTGGAATGATTGGTTTACAGGTGAGCACATTCTTCCCCAATGCAGTATCTTAATTGATTGCAATGCATCAGGCATCTGAACTGTGTCAGGTTTACTGCATTGAGTCTTGGCTGAAGTGGAATTGCAGGCCGCGTAAACCCCAAAGCTGCACATGACAGTACCTCGCTGGTTTGAAACAACAGTTGCCAAGTGACTCTTGGCATTGAGCATTTGCCAACGAGCTTTGTGCGTGCAGGAGGACTGAACTATCAGATCGAGCATCATCTGTTCCCTACACTGCCCAGGCATAACCTTGGGAAAATTCAGAGTCGTGTGCAGCAGTTGTGTGAAAAGCATGGCCTGCTCTATGAGAGATGTGGGATGGCAGTGGGTACTGTCCGGGTTTTGCAGCGCCTTGCTCATGTGGCTTCTTTTGCCTAGGCAGCTGGCATCGGTGCGGTTCGGAGTGTAAATTTCATATTTGTAGACTGCTGAGTGTTTCTGTACTGAGCAAACTGAGTGTTCTGTGCGGGCGTTGATTAGATTTCAATGCACTCTAGAGTAGCAAACAGCAACAGTTGAGACTAAACATTACTGAACACTGGAAAGACTTTACAATGTTCAGTCTAGTCTTGCAGGCAGACTCATGCTGTGACAAATTCTCTCTTGAAAAATAACCTGCTTTGATGAGCCATTGCGGCGCAGCCAAATCACGTACAACCAGAAAGGCCCCTGATGTTATTTTGTCTGGTGGCAAGGGAAGGGCCATCTTGACATGTGAAGTCAATGTGTTCCGTGATGGTGTAGATCGATGTCCTTAGTACATCATCATGCAATGCCGAGTGCCATTGTACTTACGGCCTTGGTGCATACGGCTTTGGTGCCACAACAAACATAATAGTAATTACAGGCTGCAGCGATAGCGGTGGTATGCCTGTAGTGTCAGCTGTTGCGGTACATGTCCATCAATTCTGCATTCATGAGTACGGCGCTTGGTGACTTCGAGCTTGCAGGAGACAGGACATGGAACATAGCATGTGACAAATATTTTCAGGTCAGCCACACATGAGTAGTCTAGGGCTGCATGCTGGTGCAGATATGCAGGTTGATCTGAATTGGAGCTGTAAGCTGCAGTCGCATGGTCGGCATACCTTGCTGTGTCTGGCATGAAACACCACTTGCAAGTGGCATATAGTTGTCTGGTGTGCGTTGAGCATGTGAAGAAAGCATGCACACTCTGCATGACCAGTCATAGAGTACTCAGGTCGAGTTTCAGACAGCTCAGTCGTTCTGTGCAGTCATGCGCAGCTGTAGTGTAGCATCAACTGCAAACACTGCATGGTGCACAAGCTTTGCAAGAGCTTTGTCACAATTTTCTCAACATGCGCGCCTAAGCATGTTTTGCCAAACTCTGCTACCTACTCTACATAACAGTATAGTACATCAAGTTGATTGTCAAGTACTGAAACAGCTACTGCTCATGCATGACCACCACAGATGAGTCCTCCACTTTTAGCAAAGGTTCTGATCTGCCGCCAAGGTGCTTTGCTAGAAACTGCTCTACCCGAGAGTAGAAGTCGAACTTGTTTGGTGGGCGAGCAAAGCCATGACCTTCATCCTTATACAAGTAGTACTCTGCTGAGACGCCCTTCTCCTGTACGCAGGTGAAATATATTTGAGATTAATGTCATTGACAAATCAATGCCCACACTCAACCCCTTTCCTGTCCACAATCAGTGACAGATAGACCAAGATACAAAGTCATTGAGACTGCCCACATGTCAGTGACAAACTTGAGGTAGAGAACACGCATGCAATTGCTAAGTCTGAAGCTCATGAAAGGGCTCCAAACATCAGCTATTGCTGGTCTTTGTTGTTGTAATCTGAGAGAGCTTTCAGCACAAACATGCAGTATGCCATCTTGCAGTGTAGCTGCACAGGACCACTGCATCACAGCTTGCATGCTGCAGGACAACCAGACTCTGCATCTGGGACTACACAAGCTGAACAAAAGCTCATCATGGGAGGCAAACATTGCCATGTTTCTAAGCATTGTTTGCACGAGAGAGACAGTGCCAGCAGGTGCTGTTCACATGCCTATCAGCACTGCACTGCATATGATGACATCCACCTGCAGGAAGGGCAAAACCTGCCGAAACAGTCTAAGCCACACTGCCTCACCAACTCAAATGCCACAATGCTCACGCAATGAATCTTGCTGCTGTGCACACCTTCATAGCATTGAAGATCTGGTCTGCTTCTGCCTGCTTGACCCTGGGGTCGTTGGCACCCTGCCCAATCAGCAGGGGGGCCTTGATCTTGTCTGCATGATAGAAAGGGCTGATGCGCT
>JAABUK010010865.1_pt1 | contig 12023 bp, 13 predicted proteins | sample 5559141 | NCBI WGS metagenome assembly JAABUK01 (sample SAMN10711869, study PRJNA513367) | rock metagenome | isolation source: Antarctica rocks | place: Antarctica: Victoria Land, Pudding Butte nord | collected 2016-01-03 | reverse complement strand
GCTTGAGACTACCATGCTTTTGGGCATGGCTGTCATCTGCATATTGTGCCGTTCAAGAGCACTTTTTGTGCTCAAAGTGTTTGCAGTGTTTTCTTGCATCCAGAACAAATGTGAGATTGGTGTACCTCACCACATACTGTGCTGAATGGCTGTGCACATGTTCATTATCTTGCAACTTGTCGAGAATTCCAGCCTTGAGAGACTGCTGTGTGCTGCAGTATGACATGAGGCAGCTTGATCACTCAGATGGACTTAATCAGATGAAGCTTGTATTGGACACCTTTGCTCAGCTGAGGTCAGGTAGAAGAGTGCGCATAAGTGTAAGCCCTTCTGTCTGCTGACCATGCAACTATTTTTCTGAGGTCTAGTACTTGAACGCATTCATGCTCACAGTGTGGTGATGTGTCATGCACAACTTGTTGGTCCTGTCTTCTCATTTTGATCATTGATTGTACAGACACTGCAAATCTTGCCATGACCGTGCACGGCCTTCCCTTTTGCAGTTTGTCCTTGAGACAAAGCGGCAGGGTTGCTCCTTGTCGAAGCCAGATGCACTTGCTTGGCTCAGCAGGCGAAATTTCTGGGTCCAGGACCCCGGGAGTGCTTCAGGCAATGGTCCCTTGGGCGTACTAGACGTCTATATTGAGAGGCGCAGGCATGCTTGAATTGCTGCCAGCAGAGCTTTAGACCAGAGCGTTGATGCTTGTCTGACCCAAGCAACAACAGCAGGAATTTCATGACTAGATGTTACAGATTCACTGAAAAGTCAGTCTGTGGCATATTGTCAGATGCAATCAGTCAGTTTGGCAGTGTTTTGGGCTGCCTCAGGAGGTTCTTACTGCCATTCCTGCAAGGCATAGGCTTTTGATCCTTGTTGTTCAATTGTTTACAGGCAATCATGCTTGCTTTTTGTATACAGCCAATATCAGTGTGTTCTACATTATGATAAATCAGTTATGATGTAGAGCGTCCTGGATTTCCTAAGTTACTTTAATGTATCAAAATATCGAGAGATTTCACTCAAGCCTGCAGGTCTGCGAATCAGTACATCTCTCTGCAACCAACATTTGCGAAATTGGTTTGATCAACTGGTTTAAAGCACCAACAACGGGCAAGGCATGCTTGACAGCATACGACTGATGCTGATTACACGCGCAACAAAGTTTCGTTGTATCCTAACCTTTCGAAAATATCATTCAGCTCAAATGAAAAATAAAAGCTGACAAGCTATGGCGGGACACACACATAGTAAGTCATTGCATAGACGGTCTACATGGCGCCAACTGCATTTTCTCAGCAGCTTGCAACGCAGCATGATAAGCTGCAGGCAGAAGTTGTTGAGAAACACATCTTGCTCAAAAGGCAAACAAGAGGAAAAAACACAGAAAGGTGCACATCCAAGCCCTCAGTGAAATCGTGTGGCTGTGGCATGACAAGGGGGTTGCACCAGCTCAATATCAGCAAGCAGGGGAAAAGCAAGCAGCTGCAAGCAAAGCAGTGGAAGCAAAAAAAAACAAAGGGCCTGGTAGATCTGCAGGAAGGTGTGCATAAGCTTAATTGGCAATGCATGGCTTGCATGCCAAGAAGGTCCGACATACATGTTAGCAGGACCTAAGGGAAGCAAAGAGATAGCGAATTTCCAAACTCTCAGTCCAGTTGGGATATGTACTGGTATGCCTGCTGAGCATTGTTGCAGCAGAATCCCATCTTGAAGCACATCACAGTAGAGCCATCATAGCAGTTTGTACGTTTAGTTCAGCTCAATGTGTACTGAGCTGAACTAAACGTACAGATCTTCGTCATCACGAGCAGGGCTTTGCTCCTGTGCATTGCTGTTGACATCAGCCTGGAGAGGCCCCTTCATCAGGGCCTCAAACAGGAAGTGGCCATAAACCATTACCGCCTTCAGCATCTCCACCTCCGTGAGAGCTTGCACCCATCTAGCATGCATCTGGTTTTTGAGATGCTCCTCGTGCTCTTTGGCCTCCTGCAAGCCAGATTGCACCAGACTGCTGAGCTGGGCATATGGTTTCGCACAGCAAATTTCAGACTATGGCACATGATAACACAATGCATTTGCTTTGATGAAACATTTCATGTGCCTGGCAGCTGACAAGTGTGCAGGATGCACAGTCTACCCAACACATTGACAAGGGCTCTAAATGTGCTGCGTTGATGGACATGCTGTGTTTGCTAATGACAGGTTCAGTTGATGCTGTACCTGAAGCTCCTGCCGCTTGTTTGCTCTGTGCTGCGCTTCGCCCATTGCATACTCACTCCTCTTCTTTTCCTCGGCCAACTCATCCTCTGTCTCCTCCAGTGTCTTTTGCAGCCCTTGCTTCTCCTCCACAAGCAACTCCACATGGCTGTCAGAAGCGATGTGGTCCAACTCAGCAGCGTGCACCTTACGTCTGCCCTGCAGCTTGCTCAGCAGCCTGCTGATGATGCTGGCATGCCTCTCACTGTGAGCCATCACCTTCTTCTGACGGTCGATAGTCTCAGCTTGCTCTGCAATTATAGCTGCCTGCTGTGCAACGGTTGCTCTGAGCTGACTGTCTGTGTCAACTAACTGCTGCAAACGCACTGCATCATGCCGCCTGCCAGCCATAAGTGTACTCTTCTGCAAGGCTGCTTCTTTTACCTTGGCGTCTAGGATGTGGGAGGGCAAAGGAAGGCCCTGCAAGCGATAGGTCTTCATGTTACCTGCTATGATAGATAGCATCTACAAACAAAGATGTGTCATGTTTTGGGAACAACTGCCGAGGTAAGCAGCAACTGACCTGAGCCAACCTGCTGTGAGTTAGTGACTGGCGATCCGTGGAAGCAGCGTGATCTGCTATGTTAGCAGCTTGCTGTGCGACTGTTGCAGTGAGCTCAGCATGAGCATTGTGGAGTTCTTGTATGTAGGCTGCATCCTGGCGCCTTCCTGCCAGAAGTTGGCTGTTCTGCAATGCTACAGCCTTGGTCTCAGAATCCAACATCTCGTCCGACATGCGTAGACCCTGCGAACAGTATCGCTGAGGATGCCAATGGGCAGTATTTTGCGAGTCATAGCAAAAGCAGCTGCTGGCATTGGACGCAGGAGAGGATGGCCATTGACCTGTGTCAAGTCGTGCAGCAGGGAAGACTCCGGCAGAGATTCTGGAGAGTTCGGAGACTTAGCACTGCAGTGCAGAGTTGTTCTCGTTGTTCTCAACTGCCTTGCCCTGTTAACAGGCCTGGTGCTGGCGACAAATTCTGGCTTCAATTTGCTTGGGCGAGACGAATATGAATGGTGAACCCCTTTCGCAGGCTGAAACTTGGTAACACCACAGCCCATGGATGGCTTGGAAGCGTACGCCATAATCAATACTGCTGATTGGCTATTACTATAAGACGCAATCGGTTTGACCCTTAGCAAGGCCGTTGCAAGTTATGGTTTTGCAATTATCAATCAAGATTAAGGCAAGGCATGGCGACCAACGGTTTAGAGCTTGAAAGCGCAAGCTGTGCAGTTAGTCGCTGGTATGTGTGCACAAACTTGCTGATGTGGAGTCCACATGGCAGGAGGCCGTGGAAATCTCTACGGAGCAAATTCGACACGGAGCTTTTGGCGGAGCGCGGCGAACATCATTGCTTGAGTGTCCACTTCACTTGTTTTCTAGTATCCTTCGCGAAGCAAAGCAGTTATGCCATTACCAGGACATTTAAAGACCGAGAGTTTGCTGAACAAGCTTTGCTGTCAGTTGAAGCGAAGCTTTTTCAATCAGCAAGCCCCCCTTTTCAGCGCACTCACTTGCAGTTGCCAATTGCAATTTTTTTGCCAGAGTGGTTGCTATTTGACTTTCACGGCAGACACAGACAAAGACAAAGACAGCCCACACCTACTTACCTGCGCCTTTGGCTGCGCTGAGGCAACCCAAGTTGCTATAAGCCCTTGCTGACAGCCGGACTCCAAAGCTATTGCTTCAAACGTGATGAGGTGACTCATGACACCAGGGCACTTGGGGAAGCAGGCAATGCTGCAATGTACAGCAATGTACATGTTTGGATGCAGACTTCACGCCAGGACAGCGCATAACACACACAAACCATAGCACATGTACAGCACAGCGTGAGCATGTCATGTGCTCAGCACAATCAACGGCTTACATTGTGTTCCTCACTGTCAGGAAAGCCACAGGTTTCAAAGTGGTCTTTAGGCACTAAATGGTCTTTAGTCACTAAAGACTAAGTATTGATTTTTGACTGTGACAAGACCCTACACGCTCACAACCACCAAAATGACCAACCTCGAAACCAGGACTGTACTACTGTGTGATATGACGCCGCAAATGATGGCAAAGACATTGGGACAATCATCAGCATTCCACACTCAAAATGTGGGTTGAAGTACGGTAATTGTATCTGCCTGTCATTCATCTGGCCTGTGCTACTTACCAGACATGAGCACCTTAGTGCAACAGTGCACCTGATATGCCAATTCAGCTCTCACACCATTGGTCAACAAGCTGCCTGTCAACAAAGTCACATCCAAGAGCTACTGTCACCTCAAACTGATACTGTACGTACAGTATACTAGCTGCAGCTAGCCTGCCACCTGTCATTTCAATCTGGTACTGTACGTGCAGTATACTAGCTGCAGCTAGCCAGCTACAGCAGTAGATGGAGAAGCGCTGGGTGAGGCTTCGCTGGCAGGGCTGTACGGGGTCTGTGTCTGTAAGTTGAATGTCCTCACATTGAATGGCAGTAATGCATTGCTGACAAGATGAATGATGGAGCCACAAGCTTGGATGTTTGGCTGGACAATGGTGGCTATGCTGCCAACACCTAATACCTACATGCATCAGCATTGGCTCAGCTGTGCCATCTTGGATGTGAAGATACATTTTGACAGTTTATGCACATACTCTTTGCAGGTTTTGCAGCAGCTGGCATATTGGTCAATTGGTGTGACTCTTGTTGATGCACTGCAAGTCAGCAGTTCAATCAAAGTCACTGCCTGCTCTAATTTGTAGCGCTGCATGTAAGGCACTAGTGCTACAGTACTGAAGCAGTAACGTGAATGGTTATGTCTGGAATGCAGACCATCTAGGTCAGGCATGTCCAGTGTTATTGTGCACCATGGAGGGCAGGCCTGCTTAGGGCAGGGCAGGGCAGGGCAGGGCAGGGCAGAGCAGGGCAGGGCAGGGCGCAGTGTCTAGTTGGTCTGCAGCCCCTGCCTGTGTATTCAGGTGCTGACTCAGCTCAGTGACTCAAAGAGCCAGCGCTAGCAGTACACCACCCTCCATGCGTAGATAACTTTAGCGCCTCAGTATGACACAAATGTATATACACGGACAGTGATGCTGTACGACAACAACTGCAGCAACAGACCTGTGTCATGTCAGTGGTGGTCTTGATGCCAATAGGGATGTAGGCAGGAACACCATTGACGCCACTGCCAGTTTTGATGACATTGGTGGTGTTGAAGGTGTCCCCTGCCAACAGCTGGTTCTCCTGAAGCTGCTGGGGCACAACAGAGTAGCCCAGCAGGTCGCTGATGATGTCAGGAATCTGGCCAGTCAGATCCAAGATTGTCTGTGCATTGTCTAATCCAGAGATGCCCTACATCATTGCAGAAGCTGCTTAACTGCATGGGTGACAGCAACTGGGCAACATAGGGTGCAACAGTCCTCGAGTCCATGAGCAGCAGCACAAAAGCCAATGAGCAAAGGAAGATCTAAAGGGCAACAGCAGAAAGCAGCAGGCAAAGATGATTGGCAAAAGCAGCAGGTCAAGGCTTTTGCTAAGCATAAGCTAACAGCGACATCAGGGAAGAGAGAGCTGCACAGGCAGCCTTCAACAAGGCATGTGCTGTGCTGTGCTGTGCTGTGCTGTGCTGTGCTGTGCTGTGCTGTGCTGTGCTGTGCTGTGCTGTGCTGTGCTGTGCTATGCTGTGCTGTGCTGTGCTGTGCTGTGCTGTGCTGTGCTGTGCTGTGCTGTATCAACTGGCAAGCAGCAACGAAGCATAGCAGGAAAGCGCAGTGGTCATTGTGGTGTGTCAGCGCACAACCTATTTGAGCAGGCAGCAAGCATCAGCAACATCATATGGTATCAAAAAGCCAGGCATCAGTGGGAGGCCAAGGGCAGACATAGAAGGGGCAGCAGCTGTTGAGAAGGGGGGGCTTACTGCCAAGAGTGGCTCTGAGAAGGCATCATTGACCGGGGCAAACATGGTGATGCCCTGGTTGGTCCCGTTCAAGTTGTACTGCAGCCCTTTGCTCTGCAGCCCAATATCACAAAATTGAGCACCATGATGACCCCAACATGACAGCTGACATCACAACATTGGGCGCCATGCTGATCACATCTTAACAGTGATGTGACCCAGATGTAATGCTGCCCAAGTCCATGCACACTTGAGGAACCCTCACACATGGTAAAAGTAGCAATGTCTAGCTGTTCAGTTACACTCAAATGTCCTGAGCCAAAAATTGAAGTAAATGCAGCACTACATATTGGCAGCTCAAGTGTCTGCTTGATTGTATCACCAGATGTGTGCCTTTCCCCAACAGGCAACTTTAACAAGCAGCTCGCGCTTCAATCAAGTTAGATGCTTGAAATGCTGTGTCCTCCAGGTCAAGGCATTGCACAACCCATTTCTGACGTACACACCACAGCAAGACATCGACCATACTTTGGAGACAGAATTTGCCAAGAATGGTAGTCAGGACAGTCTCCTACCTGAATGAGATTGACCCAGGTGGTCAAGTCTGGTGACAAGCTGAGAGTCTGGAAGATGGTCGGGCAGGACTGCTGAGCAGCAGCTGCAACCAGGTTGAACAGAGTACCATTTGGGGTGGTGGCTGGCAGTGGCTCAGCAGCAGGGGCAGGGCTGGGCGAGGTTGCCCCTGGGGAAACAAAAGGTGCGGAAGATAGTATTGGGGATGGAGGGGCTTCTGAGGATGCACCTGGGGTTGGAGACTGAGTTGGGGATGTAGTTGGGGAAGGGGTTGTAGATGGTGCTGGGGATGGCAAGGCTTCTGGAGATGGACTTGGGGATGGCAAGGCTTGCGGGGCTGGGGCTGGGGAGGGCAAGGCTTCTGGAGATGCGCTGGTTGGGTTTGCAGGAGTCATGGCAGGTGATACAGCAGCAGCTGGTGAAGCTGCAGATGAACCTACAGCAACAGTGCGCACCAGCATCCAGTTGGATTCAGACTGCACCATGATTTGTCCAGATGCAGCAGCAAAGATGAAGTTGCTGTGCTAAGCGCCAGCAAGCACATGCTAAATGCTGTTGACTGTGTCCATCTCATTCCTGCAAGTTGAATCGACAAGTAGGAGTGGCGCGCATACTATGTGCAGCTAGATGCAAACCTGACGCTGGCAATTGATTGACATAATCTTGCAGTGCTTGAAAGGATGGGTTTGTCAGCAAATTCCTTCTGCCGTAGCTCGACATGACATGCACATCTAGACTGTCCTGAGCTTCATGTCTCAGCATGCTCTTGACTAATGGGCCTTGTGCTTCACGGTGCATCACAGGGCTGCCTGCAGCAACAGCCCTAAAGACTGATGCTGTGAGGCAGCAAAGCCCCTCATGAGTGCAGTGCAGCTTTACCACTCAACACAGGGCGGCACTACACTTCATTTTTTAGCCTGGCATGCTCAAGCCATGTGTCATGCATGCAACCTTCTGTCGCTGATCTGCTTGCATCTACGAATGTGCAGTCATGCATGCAACCAGCCTACCACCTGTTGCTGATCTGCTTCTAGCTACTTGTGTGCAGTCATGCCTGCAGATGTGTGTGGTAACTGCCAGCAGATGGTTCACCTATGTCAGACCACAGTTCTGGGAGTGTGTCTGCACACAGTCTGATCAGGTGCAGCTCACCTGCTGCTGCTGTTGGACTGGCTGCCCCTCCAGACCCCAAGCTTGCAGCTGGGCTGAATTGCACTGTGCTTTGTACATCACTAGGGCCGGTAGCTGCCGTCACCAGGTTGCTGCACAGCAACACACAGATCGTTCTGTGGGCTGCAGCATATGCGGGTATACTGCAAAACCAAAACTTGGCAAGGCAGGTTTCAAGAGGCAGAGGAGAAAGCAGAAGGAGCATTCTCAGAGCTGGTCTGGACTTGTCCTGCATGTACCTAGCTCATCATGAGCTGGGAAGCGTTGTCATCATTGCTGTTATTGATATCTTGGAGCTGCCACAGACCAGTGGGCAGTAAGTGTACATCAACCTGCCAGGCTTGACTGTAGGCTATGTGCATGGTGCATTGCAGCCTTGCATATGGGTTTGGGACTAGATGTCTTTGACTGCCACAAGCAATTGGGGCCAGACAAGCAGCCTTGTTTGTGCAGCAACCAGCCAGCAGTTTAATAGAAACACTTATCATCCACATGTAACTGCTCAGCAAAGCTGCTTGCAGCCACTGCAGCTGCGCATGCGAGCTTGACAGCTTCTCAAGATCATGCACAATGACAACTTTGCACTGTTTCACTCAACAGGTCCAGTACCTGAGGACCAACTGCTGACCACTGCTGGAAATCTGCAGATCCAGGGGCGGGGCTGTTGGGGTGCTGCCCTCCCAGACTGCCCCATATGTGTTTTTCAGTTGCGCGAAATTCTGCATCAGCATCATTCAAACATGACAGCAGATGCTGTGTGCCAACATCAGAGGCAGTGATCATGCAGTGTCTTGCCAGGCAGAAGAATCACAGCTGAGGTGGGAGCAAGAAGAGACATCTAAGCAGGTGTCTGGCTTCTTGATATTTTGGGTAACGCTAACAAACCCATGGCGTTGCTCCCACAAACAAAAGCAGAAGCAATGCTGCTTGTTTCTGTGACTGATGATGGGAGAGAACACACATGTCTATTTGTGACACTATGAAGCAGGGACATTTAGGTGCCTCAGCATTGTTCGCTGAGTCTCTACAAACAGACATTGGTGTGTGCTTTGTATCTGAACATCTGATAGGCGTGAAGAGGTATGCTAAGTCTGACGTGGGCATAAGCAATGCTCTGCATCCTGGGCAGCAAAGCTCACCTGAGTACCGGTAGGGGCTATGCCTACTGATGAGATTCCATTGCTTCCAGCCACATTCAGCAGCACCAACTTGATGTAGCCGTTGGCTACTGGGCTCAGTTGCTCAATCCTGACAGTGATGGACCCTATAGCTGCACAGTTCACCTGCAAAGCTCAAAACAGTAAGTCAGCATGAGGGCAATGTTTCACACACTTGTCCCATGTATACAACATTATTGCATGAGTGGCGTAGTCTGTTTCTTTTCTTTGCTAAATCAGCATGAGTGCTTGTAGAGTCCAAGCAGGACACAACCAAGGTTGATGTCTAGGCAGCATGCTGCAAGTGCAGGTATGGCATGACAAAACCAACCAACAGAGAGCAGCTGGCATTCAGGCCTTATGCAAAGTTGAGCAAAGCAATCAACTGCCATGCCAGTGAAAGAAGTGCATGCTGAGACTGTGAACAGGCAGACATGTATGGTATTCTTTGGCACAAAGTGATGAGTACAGCATAGTGCACACCATGTTCTGCAGTGACTTTTGTACGTAGCACAAGGAGGGACAGAGGGCAGAGGACTACTGGTCAAAAGCCCTGATGTTGTTAGCTTGGTACACCTAGCACCAAGCATTTCTGTGGTGACAGGCAGCATCAGCAATTTTCAGATGGACTCCAACCTGTTCAACTGAGACACCAACATGGCCCAGACGATTTCCTTGTGATGACACAGCAGTGATACCAGCTGAATCCAGCTGAAGATTTGAGCTGCTGGTGTCAATGATTTGGACTGTGATGGGCGCTGTCCCAGGTGCACACACCCCCTGCAAGCATACTTTTTTTATAGTAAGTGCTATTCACACGAGCCGATGATCCCTCATAGGGCAGGGCCTTAGCCTTGGCAGGAATGTAAACATCGGCATTACAATGGGCCAAACACAACTAAAACAAAGTCATGAGTGCTATGCAAATCATAAGCAAGCCTGGTTGATGTCGCTATTGCTAGCATATGCAACTACATAGTGGCATAACAAGTCGTGTGACTCTGATGCAAATATCAAAGAGGATGAGGAAGGTAATTGCTCACTCTGCTGTTGATGCTGCAGGACAGTAGAAGACATGTAAACAATGGACTTTCATAGGTCCTGCTGTGGCGATCAGCTCATTGAGATCCAGTTTGTGCTTACCGGGGAAGGGTCATTGCATGTGATTTGAAGGCAGGCTCCACAGCCGTTTTGTGGCAGGCCGGCTAAAGGGGGATTGCTGCTGCTGAAAGTTGCAAGGTGTCCATTAGGGAACAGTGATGGAGATATCTCTCCATACCCGCAGCTGTCAGGCTGCATAACCATGAAGTGATGATTGCTTTGGACACAGCTCTCTTTGCTCACAAGGGCTGTGACAGAGCTGCAGTTGGGTACATACCTGGCCAGAATAGACACCAGCTGATGTTGTCAAGCTCTGTTGGCAGTGTATATGCTGAGAGCTGAGTAGCAGCATCTGTAAGTAAAGCAGCAGAGCTGCTTGCAGAGACCTTGAGACCATCTTGACTGGAGCAGCTACTCTAGGGACCTGCTCCCTCAGCCATCCATGGCAGTGTGCCAAAGTCACCAGAAAGGCCAATGTTTTTGGCTGCCTCCAAGTAACAACGACCAGAAGCTGGCTGTAACGAGCGGAGCCGGATGGAAGAAAAGAACGGTGGCACGACTAGCAGAAGTCCGACCAAGCAGCCTCTACAGCAAATGCTGCAACGACATGATTGGCGGGGCAGCCGATGTCCAGGCAGACATTGTCGTCAAGTCGAATGCTTTCTTGCTTGAGATGCCTTGCTAAGGAAACTAAACTCCTTGCAGACACTGTGTGACACCTACCGTCGCTGTGGCTGCAGCATGTTGCGTGTAATACAGCTATTAGCATGTGCAATTGGCTGCAGCGCTGTGGTCCTTCTGAGGAGCCGACGCTGCAGTGATGTCATCCGATCCAAGGTCGAACGTGGTTGCGGAACGATGGCACACTTTCTGACGCAGGCAGGCTGACTACCGCCGGATGCCTATCGGCGTTGTTTCTCGGACGACTCACAGGACAAAACCTACTAGCAGCGATGGACGGGGAGCACGGACATATATGCAGCATGCGCCGCCTGGCAGTCGAGCCCACCTTTCAGTTGGGCCTGCCGGCGATCGGTTGAAACTGCTTGCCGCTTCATAGCCACCGCTTATCGCTGTTGGCTGCAGGCAGGCTTAGAGGCCCTCGCCTGAGGCAATCTTTGCCGTTGAGCAACCATCTTGTCGTTCGTGCCGCGTTACAAAAGCAAGGAGGACGCTAGGCCAACGACTTGCTTAGCTCATATGGGATCGAATTGGGCGTCTGCCATCGTCTGCGTTTTGGTAGCAGCGGCGTCCTTCACAGAGGCTAATCCAGATCAGCAACAGTCCAAACAGTTCAAATCTAGGAAACTACAACAGGTCATATGCAGCTCCAACTGTCATTTGCACAGATGTCTGGTGTGCGATGGCTTCTGTTGTTTACCTCTCTTGAGCTCATGTGTTCTGAAATGGACAAGTGGCTTGCCAGCTGCAAACAAGATGCAAGTCTGCATCAAGCTCCACATCATGACAAGGACGAGGCTTACTAGAATGATAGGCTATGTGGTAAGCATAATGGCTATCATAAGTGCTGAAGGTCACTTATGCCCCCAATGTGGCAAGCAACAATCTGAATGACTTCATCTCGAGCTTGGGCGATGTACCTGGGTTTGCCCCACTACAGAATCTGCTGACCCCAGCAACGCCGGAGAAGCCACCCCCTGAGGTGATTTATGTTCCAGCACCAGCTACTCCTTCACCTCCATCTCTAGCAGGTGAAAAGTCAACTAAGCAACTGATGCATTGACATCACTGCATTTGATAAACAACGGTGCATGCTCTTGCTGAAGCACATCATGTGAAGGATGGTGTTTTGCCCAGCATATGGCAGGCAGCTGTAGGGCAACAAGATCATTCATGCAGCTGCAACAAGATGCAAGAGCTCACACAATGAG
>JAABUK010010863.1_pt1 | contig 12024 bp, 15 predicted proteins | sample 5559141 | NCBI WGS metagenome assembly JAABUK01 (sample SAMN10711869, study PRJNA513367) | rock metagenome | isolation source: Antarctica rocks | place: Antarctica: Victoria Land, Pudding Butte nord | collected 2016-01-03 | reverse complement strand
GACCAAAGCTTGTGGGCTGAAAACCGGCAAGATGCTGATAGAATTGGCTTTTGTTGTTATCAAACCGAGATGATAGAACTCATTTCGGACATGTGTGACCACCGTAGCCCGGAGGGAGAGGGAGCAGAAGCAGCGCGGTTCTTCTTCTGCTCCTAGCCGCCGCGGCCCCGCCGGGCGCGTCGTCCTGCACCGGCTGCCACATGCCCGGCGCCGGCATCGGCGTGCTGCAAGGCCGCGATGCCGCCGACACCACGGCGCAAATGGAAGCCTTCCGCTCCGGCGCCCGCCCGGCGACGCTGATGAACCGCATCGTCCGCGGCTTCACCCCGGACGAGGTGCGCGCCCTCTCCGCCTGGTTCGCAGCCCCGTAATGAGTACGCCGGCATGAGCACGCGCCGCGCCCTGCTCGGCGGCGCCCTGGCCACGCCGTTCCTCGGCCGCCCCGGCCGGGCTGCCGGCGCCGCGCGCGTCGTGGTGGTCGGCGGCGGCTACGGCGGCGCCTCCTGCGCCCGCGCGTTGCGCCAAGCCGACCCGCGGCTGGACGTGACGCTTGTGGAAGCCAACGCCGAGTATCTGTCCTGCCCGTTCAGCAACCCCGTCGTGGCCGGGCTGCGCGAGATGGACGGGCAGCGCTTCACCTTGCGCGGCCTGGACGGCATCCGCCTGGCGCAGGCCCGCGCCACCGCCATAGACCCGGCGGCGCGCGAGGTCCGCCTGGACGGCGCCGTTCTGCCCTATGACCGCCTGGTGCTGTCCCCCGGCGTCGAGATGCGCTTGGACGCCCTGCCCGGCTACGACGCCGCCGCAGCCGAGCGCTTCCCCCACGCCTGGAGCGCCGGCCCGCAGACCCTGCTGCTGCGCCGGCAGTTGGAGGCCATGCCGGACAACGGCACCGTGCTGATGTCGGTGCCCCCCAACCCCTACCGCTGCCCGCCCGGTCCCTATGAGCGCGCCAGCCTGGTCGCCTGGTTCCTGAAGACGCACAAGCCGCGCGCCAAGCTGCTGGTGCTGGACGCGAAGGACGTGTTCTCGAAGCAGAAGCTGTTCCAGGCGGCCTGGCGCAGCCTGTATCCGGACACCCTGGAATGGGTCGGCCAGTCCGCCGGCGGCACCGTGACGGCGGTGGACCCCGATGGGACGGTTCAGACGGACTTCGGCGCGCACCGGGCGGACGTGGTCAACATCATCCCGCCGCAACGCGCCGGGCGCATTGCCGCCGTGGCCGCGGACCGCAGCGGCTGGTGCCCGGTGGACCCCGTGACGTTCGAGAGCCGCCAGGTCCCCGGCGTCCACGTCATCGGCGACGCCGCCGTGATGGGCGCCATGCCCAAGTCCGCCTTCGCCGCCAACGCCCAGGCCAAGGTCTGCGCCGCCGCGGTCGCCGCCCTGCTGTCCGACGCGCAGCCGGAGGAGCCGCGGCTGATCAACACCTGCTACAGCCTGGTGGCGCCGGGCTATGCGATCTCGGTCGCGGGGGTGTATCGCCCGGCGCGCGGCGTGCTGGCCGACATCGAGGGCGCGGGCGGCACCAGCGCGCTGGACGCGCCGGCCTCGGTGCGGGCGCAGGAGGCGGAGTATGCGGAGACCTGGTATCGCACCATCACGCTGCAAGCGTTCGGCTAGCGTGGCGCTGCTGCTGCTGACGGCCGCCGGGATGCCCGAGGCCCTGGATGGCGGGCCGCTGGAGGGCTTGCAGGGCGACCCCGCCCGCGGCCGGGCCGTGGTGATGCGGCAGTCCAGCACCTGCATCCTATGCCATGCCGGGCCGTTTCCCAATCCGCACTTGCAGGGCAACACCGGGCCGGACCTGCACGGCGTCGGCGCCCGCCTGTCGGTCCCGGAGCTGCGGGCGCAGATCGTGGACGCGCGCCGCCTGAATCCGGACAGCCCCATGCCCTCGTTCTGGGGCACCGGGGGCCGCACCCGCGTCGGCCCGGCCTGGCAGGGCCGCCCGATCCTGCAGGCACAGGAGATCGAGGACGCCGTGGCCTACCTGTCCACCCTGCGGGAGCCTGCGCCCCTGCGGGACGCAACGCCCCTGCGGGACGCAAAGCAATGATCGCGCGACGCCGCCTGCTGCTGGTGGGGTCCGCCCTGGTTGCCGCCCCCTGGTTGCCGGCCCGCGCCACGCCGGACGCCGTGGCCGCGGCCATCCGCGCCGTCACCGGCGGCGCCCCCTTGCAGCCGGGCCTGGTGCGCCTGGACCTGCCGGTGATGGTCGAGAACGGCAACGCGGTCGGCCTCACGGTCGGCGTGGACGATCCGCCGTCGCCGGTCCGCTCGCTGCATGTGTTCGCCGACGGCAACCCGCTGCCCAACGTGCTGCACGCCGCCTTCGGCCCGGCGGCGTTCCGTCCGCAGGTGGTCACGCGCATCCGCCTGGCCAGCTCGCAGACCGTCCACGCCATTGCGGTGCTGCACGACGGCGCGTGCTGGACCAGCAGCGTGGACCTGGTCGTCACCCTAGCTGCCTGCCTGGAGTAGCGACGCATGGCCCGCATCCTGCTAAACGTCCCGAAGCAGGTCCGCCGGGGCGAGGCCATCGAGATCAAGCTGCTCATCAGCCATCCCATGGAGACCGGCCAGCGGCGGGACGAGACCGGGCAGGTCGTTCCGCGCAACATCATCCGCGACGTGACCTGCACCTACGGCGGCGCGGAGGTCGTGCGGCTGGAGCTGTTCCCCGCCATCTCCGCCAACCCCTTCCTGCACTTCGCCGCCCGTGCGGAGGCCAGCGGCCCCGTGGCGCTGACCTGGACGGACGACCTCGGCGCCGTGCAGTCGGAGACCGTGCAAGTGGAGGTCAAGTAACGCCGGCCGTCTTGCGCCCGGAGCCTTGCAGCCTCGTGGCGATTTCCCAACCGAGATCGCGGGCCGCCCCTGCGGCGTGGCGACTCAGGGGCCGCAAGCGCCGTCCGTGCCGCATCTTCTAAAGCGATGGCCTTCGATGGCCGGAGGCAGAGCCAAGGCTCCAGGCGCAGGCAGGCCATCGCCGCGCCTGCCGCCGTTTGAACGCCTATGCCCCGGGCGTCTCATGGATGGTCCGGGTGCGGCCTACCGGGGAAGGGGCTTGCGATCCCGCTCTCGGCAGGCCGCCGCGGATCAGCCGCGGCGGGCGCGGGCGCGGGCGCGGGCCGGCGTGGCACGGCCGCTGCGCGCGGCGCTGGCCGGCGTCGCGTCGCCGCAGGCCACCACGTTGATCGGCTGGTTCACCGACTTGCCGGCGGCGTAGTCCGCAAGCTCCGTCCCGTTGCGGAGCGCCATCACCTCGTCGAAGGTCGGCAGCGTCCGGGCGCAGAAGTAGCTGCCCTGGCGGTTGCCGTCCTGGGAGCGGCTGTTGGCGAGCTGCGTCACGTAGTCGTCCTGCTGCTTGCGCGCGTTGCGGCTGTTCACGCGGCTGAAGTAGCTGCCCAGGGCGCGGTCCTGCGCCGTCAGCTCCGGCTTGAACTTGTTGACGAAGGCGTTGTAGCGCTCATCGGCGCTGCATGTCAGCGCCGTGACCATCAGGCTGGTCTTGAGCGCGGTGATGTCGAGCGAGGCGTGGTCGGCCGGGCGGACGCACTGAGCGGCGGCGAGCGGGGCGGCCAGCATCTGGCCGGCAACCAGTCCGGCGGTCAGCAGGCCGAGGGGAAAGCGCATGGGGATACTCCAAGCCAGGGAAAGGGCAGGGTGCGCCGGGGCGTCGCACGGGGGCGGCATCACCTGGCGGGTGAGGTAAACCGCCTATTCCCCGCATATGCAACAGAAAACCGGCACGCCGCCGGAACCATGCGGGGCTGTTGCCCGGATGCCCCGGATGACGCCGCGGATTGCGTTCCCGGCATGACGCTGCAATGACAGTGCCGCACAGTGAAGCGTGCGGTGCAGCACCCTACCCGGCCAGGGCCACGATGACAGCAGACCCGTTCGACCAGTACGACTCCGGCATCTATTATTGCGAGCTGACCGCCCGCGCGAACGACGGCGGCGCCGCGGCGCTGGTACGCAGCCGCCTGTCCGCCATCGGCCTGGACGCCCTGCGTGCCCGGGCGCAACTGGCGGAGCGGGACCTGTTCAACCTGGGAATCACCTTCACGGTCTATTCCGAGGCGTCGGCGATTGACCGCATCCTGCCGTTCGACTGCGTGCCGCGCATCATCCCCGCCGCCGACTGGGCGGTGCTGGAGCGCGGCGTCGCGCAGCGCGTGCGCGCGCTCAACCTGTTCCTGGCCGACATCTACAACGCCCGGCACATCATCCGCGACGGCGTGATCCCTGCGGAGCTGGTCTATGGCAACAGCAACTACCGCCCGGAGATGGAGGGCTTCCCCGTCCGCTTCGGCACCTATGTCCACATCTGCGGCATAGACCTCGTGCGCGACCAGGACGGCATGTTCAGCGTGCTGGAGGACAACGCGCGCACGCCGTCCGGCGTGTCCTACGTCGTCGAGAACCGGCACCTGATGCTGCGCGCCTTCCCGGACCTCGTGGCCGGCATGAACCTGCGCCCGGTGGACGACTACGGCCGGCGGCTCCGCAGCGCGATGGACGAGATCGCGCCGGAGGGCGTGCGCGACCCGCAGGTCGTGCTGCTCAGCCCCGGCATCTACAACTCCGCCTACTTCGAGCACGTCTTCCTGGCCCGCGAGATGGGCGTGCCGCTGGTGGAGGGCGCCGACCTGACGGTGGAGGACGACAAGGTCTGGATGCGGACCACCGGGGGCCTGCGCCGGGTCCATACGGTGTATCGCCGGATCGCCGACGACTTCCTGGACCCCGGCGTGTTCCGCCCCGACAGCCTGCTGGGCGTGCGCGGCATCATCGGCGCCTGGCGCAAGGGCAACGTGACCTTGGCCAACGCGGTCGGCACCGGGGTCGCGGACGACAAGGCGGTCTATGCCTACATGCCGCGCATCATCAAGTACTACCTGGACCAGGACGCCATCCTGCCCAACGTGCAGACCCATATCTGCGGCGAGCCGGAGGGCCTGGCCTACACCCTCGCCAACCTGGACAAGCTGGTGGTGAAGCCGGTGGGCGAGAGCGGCGGCTACGGCATCACCGTCGGCCCGCGCGCCAGCAGGGCGGAACTGGACGCCGCCCGTGCGCTGCTGGTCGCCGACCCGGCCAACTGGATCAGCCAGCCGATGATCAACCTGTCGGTCGCGCCCACCCTGACCGACGCCGGGCTGCGGGCGCGGCACCTGGACCTGCGGCCGTTCGCCATCACCGGGCGGGACACCTGGGTGCTGCCCGGCGGGTTGTCGCGCGTGGCGCTGAAGGAGGGCAGCCTGATCGTGAACTCCTCCCAGGGCGGCGGCAGCAAGGACACCTGGGTGCTGGCGGAATGACGCCGGCGTCCTTTGGCAAGGGCCGCTTCGCCCCATCCTCCGCTGTCATTGCGGGGAGCGTAGCGACGCGGCCCAGGGGACGCAGGCATCGCCCGGGCAGCCTCCGGATCGCCACGCTGCAAGCGCGGCTCGCGATGACGGCAGCGCGACGGCTCTCGTGCGGGAACAGGGGGCAGCCGGCATGAGCATGCACCGTGCCCCGCTGCTGACGCGGGACGCCGAGGGCCTGTTCTGGATGGCGCGCTACCTGGAGCGCGTCGAGAACCTGGCCCGGCTGATAGACGTGACCCAGACCTTCGAAAGCCCCGGGCGCGAGACGGAGGCGTGGTCCGCGCTGGTCGCCATCAACTCGGACTCGCCGGGCCTGGCCGGACGCGGCCAGGACATCGAGGCCGGTGCCATCAAGCGGTTCTACCTGCTGGACGCCGGCAACCCCAACAGCATCCCCGCCTGCCTGGAGGCCGCCCGCACCAACGCCCGCAAGCTGCGCCCGCTGATCTCCACCGAGATGTGGATGCAGCTCAACGTGTTCCACCGCAACGTCATGGCGATTGACCCGTCCGAGATGGACGGCGACGCGCTCTCCCGCCTGTGCCGGCGCATCAAGGAGGGCGTGCAGGCCCATACCGGCATCACCGAGGGCACGTTCTTCCGCGACCAGGGCTGGCACTTCTACGAGCTGGGCCGCCTGATCGAGCGCGCAGACCAGACGACCCGGCTGCTGGACATCAAGTATCACCTCCTGGCCAGCGGCACCGAGGAGGAGCGGCGGGTGGTGGAGCTGACGCAGTGGAACGGCGTGCTGCGGGCGGCGGCGGGCTACCACGCGTTCCGCCGGGTGGCGGATGCCGGGTTCCAGCCGGCGGATGTCGTGGCGTTCCTGCTGGCGGACCGGGCGTTCGCACGCAGCGTGGCGCTGTGCGTCGGCGGGATGGACTGGCACCTGAACCAGTTGCGGACGGCCTATGGCCTGCGCGACACGGCGGGCGTGCTGGAACGGCTGGAGGATGTGAGCGCCATGCTGGACGGCCCGGTGCAGCGCCTGCTGCCGCACGGGCTGCACGATTTCCTCGACGGCTTGCAGGACAGCCTGGTCGGGGTGGGGGAGCTGATCGGCACGGCGTTCTTCCGGGACTGGCGGCCGTTGAGACAGTCGCAGTCGCAGTCCCAGGGCGGGTGAGGGCCGCGGGTAAGGGCCGCGGGTGAGGGCCAGACGCCAGCCTGGCTCGCATCAGCCCGGTGCAGGTCAGTCTATGGTGTCGCCCACGGCATGGATCGGCTTGCCGATGGGCTTGCCGATGATCGGGACGACCTGGATCACGTCCCCAGCCGCGCGGAAGGGCAGCGCCACCAGGCCGCACCCGCCCAGGGTGAGGGTTGCCGCGACAGACAGGAGAAGCAGCCCTGCCCGGCGGCCCCGCGCTGGCCTCAACGCGGCGGGACCGCGTTGCGGGGCACCTGGCCGGGCGGCGTCGCCTCGGGCATGGGGGCCGGGGCGCCCGGTGCGCCTTGCAGGATGACGCCGCCGCCCTGGTAGGCGCGGTTCGCCTCGGGCGTGAAGGGGCCGCGGTCGAGCGAGGACTCTGCGGAGGTGCGGGTGCGAGGAGGTGTGCGGGGGTGCGTGCGGGGTGTCGCATGGTGGGCGCCGCTTGCGTGCCGGGGAGCGGGCTGGGCCAGGGCCGGGGCAGCGGCGAGCGCCGCAATCGTGGCGAGCGTGATGATGCGCATGTTTGTCTCCGGTCTGCGTTCTTGGCTGAGGGTGATGCTAGACCGGCCCTGCCGCCGCTTCCACAGAAACAACGGCGGGACCAGGGAGCTTGGCAGCGGACGGGGCGGGCCGGTAACCTGCCGCATGCTGCCCCCTTCCGAGGACGGAGGCGGCAGCGCAGCGCCCACGACCGGCCCGCCGCACCTGCTCAACGATTCGCGGCGACGCGGGCGAAGGTGCTGACGATCTTGGTTGACGCCCGCAGCGTGCCCTGCAAGGACCCCGCGACTTTCGACTGCCCGCCGGCCCGGCAGCGGTAGGGCACCGGCAGCTCCAGGATGCGGAGCCGGGCGCGGGCGGCCTTCATCTGCATCTCGATGTTCCAGCCATAGGTCATCTCGGCCATGCCCAGCCGCAGCAGCGCATCCCGGCGCACGACCCGGAAGGCACACATATCGGTGTAGCGCACGCCGTACAGCGCCCCCATCAGCCGCCCCGCCACCGCGCCCGCCACGACCTGGTGCCAGTTCATGGACCCCGGCGCCCGCACGCCGCGGGTGCGCGACGCGATGACGAAGTCCTGCGCGCCGTCCAGCACCGGCCCGGCCAGGCGCGGCACCTGGTCCGCGCAGTCCGCGCCGTCGCCGTCCATGTAGGCGATCACGTCGCACTCCGGCCGGGCCGCGGCGGCGCCGGCGGCGCAGGCCCGGCCATAGCCGCGCCCGGCGTCCAGCACCACAGCACCGGCGGCGCGCGCCACGTCCGCCGTGGCGTCCGTGCTGCCGCCATCGGCCACGATCACCTGGCCCACGCCCTCCCGCAGCACCTCGGCCACGACCGGGCCGATGGCCTCCGCCTCGTTCCAGGCGGGGATGACGACGGCGACGCGCCGCAGGTTCCGGCGCATCCCCGGGCCTACAGGCTCCAGCGCAGGCCGCAGCCCTGGCAGGGCTTGGGCGGGGTGTCGCCGACCAGGCCGGTGCGGAAGTCGCGGTAGGCCGGGCTGTTCCAGATCTCGCGCAGGCTCTGCTGCGTCGCGTCGCCCAGGGTGTAGTTCTCGTAGCCGCGGGCCGAGAACGGCGCGATGCAGCAGGGAAGCGCCCGGCCGTGCGCGGTGAAGTACATCAGCGACCACGGACGCCGGCAGGTCGCCCAGGGCTTGTCGTCGGCCGCCCTCTTGAGGCTCAGCCCCGGCTCGGTGGCGCCCGAAGCGTCCAGCGTCACCCCAAGGTCACGCCCGATGGCCTGGGCGTCGGCGATCACGGCCTCCTCGTCGGCGCGGGTCTGCTCGAACAGGCTGCTGTCGGGGCGCGCCATGCCGAAGCCCTGGTCGTCGAACACGAGGCGCTGCAAGTGGACCTCCTTGACGCCGATGCGCGCCGCCAGCCGCACGAACTCCGGCAACTGGTCCACCGTCTCCTTCAGGCCCGTCAGCCACAGCGACACGGCGGGCTTGGTGGTCCCAAGGGCCGCTTGCAGGTTGGTGAAGGCGGCGACGTTGCGGACGATGCGGTCGAACATGTCCTTGCCGCGCACCTTCAGGAACGTCGCGGCCTCGGCGGCGTCCAGCGACACCCGCAGCTCGTCGAGGCCGGTGTCCATGATCTCGCGGTGCTTCCTGGGCGCGAGCAGGGTGCCGTTGGTGTTGAACAGGACGTGGGTGCCCCGCCCGGACGCCCCGCGTCCGGGCTGCTTGAGGTGGCGGATCATCTCCGGCAGGTGCTTCACGAGCATGGGTTCCCCGACGCCGTGCAGCACGACGCGGCTGACGTTGGGCACCTGGTCCACGATGCTGCGGAACAGGTCCATGCTCATGTCGGCCGGCGGCTCCAGCGCCTCGAAGGTGCGCGGGCAGGTCTCGCACAGCAGGTTGCAGCGGTTCGTCACCTCCAGGTACAGGCACACCGGCATGGCCTCGGCCACGCTGTCGCGGCCGGACACGGCCTCGAAGTAGCGGTGGGGGTCGGGAGCGGCCGGCCGGCCGGACAACGCGGCGTCAAGGGTGGCGGACATGGATGGCCTCCTCAGGCAGGCAGCGCAGGGCGGGCCTGGCGGTGGAACAACTGGGCGGCGAGCAGGGCCGCAGCAGGCAGGAACAGCACGGCAGGGGCGGCGACCTGGCCCAGCCCGTGGTCAAGATACAGCACTGGCGCCGCAAGCGTCAGCCACAGCGCCGCCGGAACGGGTGCTACCACGCACGGCAGCGCCAGGGCGGTAAAATACCAGGGATAATGCGGCGACAATGCGAACATCGTCGCACCCGTCAGCCAAACGGCGTCCCGGCATATCGTGGCCGTGCGGTCCGCGGCGGCCTCCGGCAGCGGCGCCCGCAGCGCGACCCAGGCCGCCAGCGCCAGCAGCCCGGCGCCGGCCAGGGCGGCATAGGCCGGCACCGCCCAGCCCGGCGGCGCCCAGAGCAGCGCCCAGAGCCGCAGCAGGAAGAATCCGCCCCCGTTGCCAAGCCCCTCCTCCGACGCATAGCCCGGCAGGTAGCCCAGCACCCGCCATCCGGCGCCCCAGCCGCCCAGGGCATACGCGGCATAGCCCATGGCGATCAGCCCGCCGAGCGCCAGCGGCAGGCGCAAGTCCCAGCGCCGCCACAACGCCGGTACCAGCGCCGCCGGCAGCAGCTTGCACAGCACCGCCGCCCCCAGCGCCAGGCCCGCGACGGCCGGATGGCGCCGGGCCGCCGCCAGCAGCGCCAGGCCGGACAGCCCGAGCGCCGCGGCGTCTATGTGCCCGCCGCCGGCGAACTCCCACACGACCAGCGGGTTCCAGGCCAGGATCAGCACCCGCCCCTGCGGCAGGCCGGCCGAGCGCAGCAGCAGTAGGGCAGCGCCGATACCCAGCAGGTCGAAGGCCAGCATCGCCGCCTTCATGCCCCAGATGGTCGGCCACAGCAGCCCGGCGGCGGCGAACACCGCCTGGGCGGCAGGCGGGTAGATGGTCGGCGCAAAACCGGCGCGGTTGATGTTGGGATAGATCGCCTCCGCCCCCGCGCCCTCGTCCCGCAGGTGCGCCAGCTCCGGGGCGGCGGGGACGTGCAGATAGGGGTTGATGCCGGCCGCCTGCACCCGGCCGTCCCAGACGTAGCGATAGAGGTCCGTGGACAGCAGCGGCGGGCTGCCGAGCGTCAGCGCCCGCATGGCCAGGCCCAGCAGCAGCACGGCAGGCAAGACGCCCCGCCCGGCAGGCCAGCGCAGCACCTGCCAGACCGCGGCGGCATACAGCGCACCCGCGACGGCGGCGAAGGCCACATACAGGACGGCCCGGTGCCGATCCATGCCGCCCGCGTCAACCGGGCTGCGCTGCGCCAGCCCGGCCGCGACCGCCAGCAGGATGCCGATGCCCAGCGCGCACAGCACCAGGTCGCGCCGGGCCATGCCGGGCCATGCCGCGCCGCGCCGGGTCATGCCGGCATGGCGCCCAGCCGCGCCCGCAGCGCCAGGGCGTCCACGCAGGCCGCGGTCGCCGGAGCGTGATAGGGCTGCGCCGCTGGGGCATGACGGGGCGATGCCGCCGGGATGCTGCCCAGCTCGTCCAGCAGGCGTTGCAGCCCCGCCTGGTCGTCCACGTCATACCAGGCGCCCAGCACGTCCATTGGCAGCCCGGCCTCCGCCGCGCGCTGCCGGGTGGCGTCGGCGACCCCGTCCGTGCTCCAGGCGATGCGGGCGAACAGCCCGGCCTCCACCGCCTGCATCCCCAGCAGCCAGTATCCCCCGTCCTCCGCAGGCCCGAGCACGGCCCGGCCACCCGGCCGCAGCAGCCGGGTGGCCGCGTCCGCCAGCAGCGCGGTCGGCAGGGTCGGGCTGTCGGCGTTCAGCACGCAGGCCGCGCCATAGCCGCGGGCCAGCAGCGTCCGTGCCGCGTGCAGCAGGCAGCGCCCAAAGCCCTCCACCCCGTCCGCGTCGCCGCCGGTCCCATCGGCCAGCACCAGCCCGGTCCCCCCCGCGAGCAGCCCGTCGAACCGCGCCTCCTCCCCGGCAGGGGCATAGGCGACGAAGGCATGGATCGGCGCGTGCGCGGCGGCGGCGCGCAGGTTCCCGGTCACGTCGCGCAGGAAGGCGCCGCCGAGGCGCGCGGCCTCGTCCGCCGTCAGCACGGCTTGCAGCCGCGTCTTGACGTGGCCGGGCCGCGGCGCCTTGGCCATGACGGCGATGGCGCACACGCCGGCCAGCGCCGGGTCGGGAAGGGCGGTCATGCGGCGGCTCCGGCTAGGCTCGGCGCCTGGCCGTGCCGCTGCCTGGATGCGCGGGTGCTGCGTTCATCCTATTGAGGGGGCCGGGTCAGCCCGGCACGGATGACTTGGCCGGGGGCGGCGGGGCCGTTCCAGCAATGTCGAAGGCCAGCGGGGCGGCAGCGTCGTTCCTGGTGGCGGGTGCGGCGTGCCGGGCCGCAGGCGGGGACGGGGCGGGCAAGGACGAGACGGAGCTGCATCAAGGTTCCCGTGCCTGGAACGGCGGTGCCCCTATCGCATCCGGCCCGGCACGCCGCAACAAGTTTCCAGCCCGCGACACATCCGGCCATACGTTGCAAGGCTGGTCACCACGGCGCATATGCCCGTGATGCTCGAGTCCACACCCCAGTTGCCGCCGCATCCTTCCTCTCCTGAGGACGGTGAAGCGGTGCGCGTCGTGACCGACGCGGACATACTCGGCGGCATGCCGGTCGTCCTCGGCACCCGGGTTCCCGCTGCTACGCTGGTGGCCTATCTGCGTACTGGATACTCTGTTGCCGATATTGCCGAGGACTATCCTACGTTGCCGGCTGCGTGGGCTGCGTGGGCTGCGTGGGCTGCGGCGGTGCAGGACTGGGCGGCAGGCGAATATGGCCCCGATTGGCGGACCGCAGCCCTACACATCTAAGCAGCCTTATTCAGCTTGCCGCACGGATGCGGCGTTTGGCGCTCTTTGTTGAGCTGCTTGACCGCGGCGTGGATGGCGCAGGTGAGATGGGCGGCGTCCTTGAACGTGTGGTGGGCCAGGT
>JAABUK010010862.1_pt1 | contig 12024 bp, 6 predicted proteins | sample 5559141 | NCBI WGS metagenome assembly JAABUK01 (sample SAMN10711869, study PRJNA513367) | rock metagenome | isolation source: Antarctica rocks | place: Antarctica: Victoria Land, Pudding Butte nord | collected 2016-01-03 | reverse complement strand
TATTTATAGAATCTCAGCTACGATAATTAGCTCTGTATAACTACTTAAACTTTAAGAAGTCTTTTAAAATTTAATTAAATATAGATTTTAAGCTTAAATAAAAGTTTATTAATAGAAATAAATAAGCTATTATACAGAAATCCTTCAGCGCTTTTCAATAATACTATTTATATTATATTAGCTAGAACGGTTAGCTCGCTATAGCTGATTTAAGTCTTTTTTGCGTTTTTGATTTTGATTTTCTTCATGTTAAGACTACACTCAATTTTCACGCTATAATGCGGGAACACTATTCTTAATAAGAGAATGTCATCATTTTAGTAACATAAGAGATAGACTTAAGCAGAATAATATTAGATTAAAATTATAATTGATTTTAAAGTCATTAAGAATTACATCTCTCTAATATATATAACTTGATCCCACCTATTTATATAAGAAAAAGATAAATTCTATTGATTAATATTAATAAATAAGAGTTCTATTAAATAAGATTAAGAATAAGTGAAAGTAGAAACTTACTCATTAAAACTTAATATTTAATAATATATAAAATAAATAATATTAAATGTTATAGAAATCAAATATAATATTATTCTAAGCATTTCATAACTAAAAACTTATAATTTAATAGTCAGTTAGAAATAATGAATCATCAGCTTTCTTAACTGTGTCTGCAAATTAAATATAATTATAATATCATTTATAAAAGTAATATAAATAAAACTTAATAATAAATATTTAATAAGAATAATAGAAAGTTTCCTCGAATACTTATTTAAACATGATGAATTTAAACATTTATTTATTAAGAATAAAAGCGCATTCACGCTATCTAAGCATCAATTTTAAGATCATAAGATTTCTTTGAAATCTGATAAGAAATCTATTTATAAATCTATCTATTCTCTTTTTAAGAAAGAACTTAAAATTTTACGGAAATATCTTAATAAGAATTAGAAGAAAGAATTTATTTAATCTTCAATTTTATTTATAGAATATTTAGTTCTGTTTGTTTTAAAATTTAATGATGAGATGCATTTATATATTAATTATTAATAGCTAAATAACATTATAATAAAAAATCGATACGCATTATTATTGATCTCAGAGTTATACGATCATATTTATAAGGCAAAGTAATTTATTACGCTCGATTTATAAGAAGTGTATAACTTAATAAGAATAAAGAAGAGAGAGAAATAAAAAATCATATTCTGAACTCATTATAATTATTATAAGTATCTGATTATACTCTTTAAATTAATATACATCTTTATCTTCTTTTAATCTTTAATGAATAATGTTTTGAGAGAATATCTAAATCAGTTCTATATTATCTACTTAAATAATATTTTTATATACTCGAAAATTAAGAAATAATATATTAAACATATTTAAAGAATACTTCGCGCTCTTTAGATAAAAAGTCTATTAATAAAGATTAAGAAGTGCGAGTTTCATAAGTAAAGTATTAAGTTTCTTAAATTCATCTTAATAATTATAGAGATTCAGATAAATAAATCTAAGATAATAATTATATTCAAATGATTATAATTTATATTAATAAAAGAATTATAATCATTTCTTAAATTCATTAATTTCTATCAAAGATTTATTATAGATTATTTAAAAGTGATCATCTTATTAATATAAATAACTTGAAAGAAAGTATTTTTTATCTGAGAAATAAAAGTAGAATCTTTGTTTTAGAAGCTGAAATAGAAATTCACAACAGCTTTTATTCTTATAATATTTGATTTTGAGAGATAAATCGTGCTCGAGATAAATATATCAGATTATATTATTGATATGTGTATAAGTTAATCTGACAATAAAGAATGATTAAGACTTATCATCTTCTATTTTAGAAAGATAATTTTAGCGAAACTTAATTATAAGATTTATAATAAGAAACTTTTAATTATAATTATTATATTTAATAAATAAAGAGTATACTTAAAAGAATTTAAGTATTTTATGAAAGTATACACGAATTATAAAAATCTATTATACTTTATTATTATTAAGATGTTAAATAGATGTTAAATATAATGATTTAAGCTATTATTAACTTATAACTTCAAAATTTTCTATTAAAAGAAGAATGATAATATTAAAGCTGACGCTTTAAGTTATTAAATAAATTACGCCCGAGATATTAAATCCGTTTTATAATTAGTCTTACGCGAGAATAAGAATGAATTTATAATATATAATTATATTATAATTGCTTCAATATTTCAGATCTCTGATTAAGATTAGAAAGGCCGAATTATTAAATCATATTTAAATGATCATTTATCTCACGAAATTTAAAAAAATTCTGAAAAATATTCAGTCTTTTAAAAATAAGACAGCGGGCTGATCTTATATAAAGAACTGATATATATTATAAATCAAGTAAAGAAAACGATTATTTAATGATATTATAAGGAAATATCTTATAAATATTAAGAAATAGAGAAGACTCTGAAACGCATTTTTAAATTTTATTATTTCTTAGAAATGAATAAAGTAGTTCGATAATAAATTGTTAATTATAATACTTATTAGAAAATCAAGCACTTTCGATATAAATTATATGAGAAGATATAATCTTTAAAAAAATTTAAAGAAGTATAGAAATTCATTATATTAGATTTTATTATTAAGCTATTATTATCTAAGAATTTAATAACTAATATCAGTTATAATAGTATTCTAATTATTATTGATAGATTAATAAAGTATATCTACTTCATTAATTATATAAAAGTATTAAACACCGAAGACTTAATCTATATATTTTTATAAATAGTATTCGCAAATTATAATATGTTAATAGAGATCATCTCTAATCGAAATAAACTATTCACTTTTAAATTCTAGAAATTATTAATGAATTAACTCGAAATTAAATATAAGCTGTTTACAGTTTATTATTTATAAATAAATGAATAAATTGAGAGAATTAATTAAATACTGAAATAATATCTATAATACTATATAAATTATTGTTAGAATAATTGAGTAGTACTTTTATTACTGATATAATTCATATATAATAGTATCTTAGTAATAACTGAAGTGTCGCCTTTCTATATTAATTATGAGTGAGAATCAATTCTATATAAATAATTAAGAGAAATGAAATAATTTATATAAAAATCGGTTATTAATATATAACTGTTAATTAATCTATATTAAGAATTAATAAAAGATCTTGAATTTATTAATTAAAGATCTGATATATATTATAACTTTAAGAAGATTAATAGATTAAATTTTAAAGAAGAGAATTTAATATATTTATTTTATCAAAATATTAAAATTAAAAGATTTAATATAAAACTGAATCACACGAAACTTAACTTTTATTTAATTTAGAAAGTCTTAAATAAATTAATTTATAGACTTAAACTTTTAAATATTATAACAATTCATTTTATATTCAATATTTCTCTTCTAAAATCTATATTAAAGAATATTAAATAGATTTTAATTTAACTAAATAATTAAGATTAGAAGTATAAGATAGAAAAAGTGCTTAATAATCAAGAGATTAAAGATAAAATTTATTATTTAATAAAATAATTAGATTATAATATATCAGAAAATATATAAGAATTAAAAACGAATCTCAGTCTCGCGATTCTTAAGAATTATCACCGCCGGAATTCTTAATATAAAAAGAATTAAAGAAAGTAGTTAGCTACTCTTTATTAAAAGTGATGTTTAATCTTATATTAATTAATAACTTTTTCTTCTTAAAATATCTTTCTTTTTAATTAAGCTCTTTTAAAGACTTAATCTTTTAAGTAATCATCTTATTTTAAGTTATTTAAAAAGACTTAATATAAAAGTTTAAACTTATTATCTTTATAATATTTTATTAAAGATAAAGAAGAGTTATCTTCCGCGTAATCTTTAAATATAACTGTTCTTATTATAATCTTTAAAAGTCGATCTTTAAGAAGTTATTATTGCAATAAATATTTTAATAAATATATTTTAAATACTTCAAGATATCTTTAAAAAATATATAAAGATAATTCTATTTAATATAAATAAAATATATAATTATAATTAATACTCTTAATAAAGTTATCTTCTTTATTTAAATCTAATATTATTTATAAGAGAAAGATTTATTAATATAATATTAAGATATAATAAAGAAAGAAGAAAATAGAAATTATTAAAATTATAAAGATAAGTTTAAATAATTTAAGAGATTAAATTAATTTAAAAAAATATAATATTATAATTATAAATTAGTAATTAATAGACTTAACTCTAACTATTAAAGTCTTAATAATTAGTTAAGATAGTAAATTCCGCAGATAAATATCTTTTAGAATTATAGCAGATCTAATTTAGAAAGTTATATTTAATTAGATTAATTAAAGATGAATATTAAGATAAGTACTTAAAAGTACTTAAAAGAAGTATTTAGAAGTAAGTATTTAAGAGTGCTTAAGAGGAGCACTTAGAAGCATTATACACAACTTATTAATAATAACTATATAAATGATCATTTATCTTATAATTCTATAATCTGATTCTTCTTCTATAGTCAACTTATGTTATCAATTGCAATCTATCTTTGATTCTTTTATGTGAGAACAGTGATTTCTATTCATAATCCTCTGATATCTGAATCTTATTATAGCTAGTCTTAACAGTTCTTAATATAAAATTATTAAATATAAAATAAAAGATAATTAATTTCTAAATTATAAATAATTACACACTCTTAAATATCGGCCCTTATATTAAGATCTTATTTCAAGATCTTATGCCAAGCAATGTCATGTGCTAGCTCAAGAATTGAGCTCGCCTAGCATCAATATCACGCAGTGATGAGAGCTTCCAGTCTCTGTGCTTGCTTGCATTATTATTACCTCTCAGCGCGGTTAATTTGATCCCTGTTTGCATGTCTTGATGTCGGTCAACACGCGCAGCACATGGCGCCGCTTGCTTGATGACCGCAAAGCTGCTTTCGCGCAGCTGGGGCATCCAATCCTACCTGAATTCAACAGTGAGAACGCGCTCCGCTCCCACTTCGAGAGACTCTGCTACCAGCACGGCGATAAATACCCTATGCATTCTCTGTTCAAGCTTCATAATAATGGCATTGATGCCTTCACCAGCGCCCTAGATACGGTCTTAGACCTCAAAACGCCCGATACATTGACTGGGTTGGCCTATGGTGGCATTTTCGTCGTTAGCCAGGTCTCCACAGTCCCTGATGCCCGTCAAACGACTAGCTGGTCTGACACTCACCTAGGGCGGCTGCAACAATGCTTGTATGCAACCAGCGAACGTCGCCGAGTTGCTGGGATACCTTAATCGTGCGATACCACGGTTGAGTGCCGATATTCCCCGGTTCCCCTACGATTCAAGGGTCCAGAAGCCGCTGCAAGACATTTTTGGCGCATATGTAGATGGGTTGCTTTCTCTGGCTACCTATTTCAGCGTCCCTCGTGAGTTCTCGGCAAGTGATCTAAATTGATTCCTGAAAGCTCATTATAATTATTTTCTAGCTTCCGATCTTGATCCTCTACAGTCGCAAAAGATTCTTAACCATCTCAAACAATTTGCGGAGAGATTCAGTGAAGGAAGGGCTAGTTTCGAGGCGGAGTTGCGGCGAGCTGAGCAAGAAATGAACCAGAAGGTCTCTACTCCACCACAGAAACACTACACCAATGGTGTGCTGAGTACGGCCAACTATCCTTATGACATGCAAGCAAGATTCAAGACTTTGCGACGGCTCGGCCGGGGGTCCTTTGGTCAGGTAGACGAAGTGGAAGAACTTACTACTGGCAACGTTTATGCCCGGAAAAATTTCCTACTAGGAGGCAACATTACTGTCGCAACGCGGCGCGAGGAGGATATAGAAAAGGAATTCCGTATCATGGAAAAGTTGACTCACATTCACATTACTACCGTGATGTTCTGGCTCCGAAGCGAGACGGTCTGCAGCATCATCATGAAGCCGGCTTGCGACATGGATTTACGCTGCTATCTTGAGCGCTGCATATACAATGGTTATCTTGCAGATGATTTGCGGCAAATGCTCCCATGGTTTGGCTGCTTGTTAGAGGCGCTAGCATTTGCACATCGCCTCAACGTCACACACAAAGATATCAAGCCCTCAAACATCTTGATCAAGGACAGTCACGTCTACTTGGCCGATTTCGGAATGGCAAAAGATGACATCGCGGACGAACGGGACGGGAATGGAAGCTATTCTGTGTGGGGAGCTTCCGTTTACCGCGCTCCTGAAATCACGCTGAACCACCCTCAGACTCGCGGCACCAAGGCCGACGTCTTCTCATTAGGCTGTGCCTTCTCAGAGATGCTGACCGTTTGCGGTCGGCAGTCACTGCAGGAGTACCAGGAATCGCGATACATCTCGGGTGACGAGGGCGCGACGGTCGCCTTTCGGTCGAGTCTGCCCCAGGTTGCCAAATGGCTCGACGCACTACGCGGTCACAGCGTAGACAGTGCAGCCGATACCTTGATTTGGCATACTATGAGCATGCTCCATGAAGACCCGGAGCGGAGAACCTCGGCACGCGATGGTATTACTTTTCTGATGGGGCTCAGTCAACGTAAAATGTTGTTTTGCCCACTGCACCATTGATCGATCTTAGGAGCCGGATGATTTCAGGGATGGCGTTGTAATTTCTCACGGTTCAGGCTTTGTTTGTGAATAATGATTGGATGGCTGGCTGGCTGGCTGGCTCACATTACTCTAGCTGAATTGCTCTATGTTAATCTTCCACTGGTCAACGGCGACTATGAGACATGATAAAGATTGTATGATAATATGTTTCATGAGCCCTGCGCAGTTTGTGCTGTCGGTCTCTCAGATATTCTGGTAGGGTGTGATCTTACCGTCGAGCCTTTGAAGCTATGCTCTCTCAATTTCATCGGCCCATGGAATAGATTCTTGGGCTCCCAGTCGTTCAATTGTTCTTGCTGACGCACTACACGCTCGCATAACCGCCTTACGGATGTCCCACACTCCCAACCTTTTTTGCTTAATGTAATCGACGGAGTATGTGCCAACAAACGTATCTCTGAAGGTATACGAGTTCATTAGCATCTGAGCTGTATGCTGGACAAGAAGTAAAGCTTCTTTAGAAATGGATTCCTTACCCAGCGCCAGTCGTATCTACGACCGCAATGTCCTTCTCGGCCTCCACTAGGCCCGCATCGCTCATTTTTGTGGTAAAGTATGCACCTTTTGTGCCCAAAGTAATGACTACATTTCGAACGCCTAAGTCCAAGAAATGATCACCGGCTTCCTTGTACGCTGCCAGCCCGGTAAACTCATTGAGCGGGCGGCCAAACAGCATCGCCGTTTCGGACTCATTCATCACCAGGTGTGTGAGATTCCGATACACCTTGCTGACCAGGTACTCGGGCGATGACGGATTCAGCAGAGTGTCGACACCCTGCTCACCTGCGATCTCAAGCACGCGCTCCACTTGTTCACGCGGCACTACTAGCGACGTGACGATCAAATCGGGCATGACGCCATCCCCGAGACTGACCAGCGAGCCCGACTGCGGCAGCGCCCAGTGTAGATTTGCGGCCGGATAGCCCACGTTGCGGCTGTCGCCGTTGTCCGTCTCGACGAGCACGACGCAGAGGTTGGTGCTCACGCCGGGAATCGTGCTCACGCCTGCGATGTCAATGCCGTTTTCCGTTAGTCCGGCTTTGAGCTCTGTGCCATAGTGGTCCTCGCCCACGGCGCCGTTCATGCAGACCTTGACATCGATCTGACAATCGTGAGTTGCGGAACTGGTCGCACTCTGGCCGCCTGCAGCATTGCCCTCAGAAGGTTTGGGCCGACTGGTCCGATACGCTGCGATTGCGGTGTTGGCGCCCTTGCCACCAGGGAGATGAGTCAGGGAGAGGGCGTCCATAGACTCGCCCACGTCTGGCGCGCGATGCATGTGCATTAAAAGGTCCATGTTGATGCCGCCAACCACGGCGATGATCGTAGGCCGCAGGGCAGCCGAGGCTCGAGTAGAGGGCGACATCGAGTATGAGGAATGAAAGGGCTAGAATCTAGAAATCACCCAAAGTCGCAAGCTGTCATGAATGCTGTACTGTTCAGAGCACAGTTCCGCAAGAGCACAGTAATGCGATGTGGGTTAATCTCTTACTTAATGAATATTAAGGGGGGGCTAGGGGGCTACCCACTCTACAGAAATAAATAACAAAGAAACTTAATTTTTTTGGGGGATTTTCTCTCTTTATTAAAGAAATATAATTGATATCTTATTCTAAATTAAAGAGATTAAACTAAAAATAAGATAATTGATATATATTAAATTTGACGTGTTATTTGAGCAAATCTAAGGGTCACGTGATACAAGACCAAAATACCTAAGTCCCAGAGTACAGAGAGGCCAAACATGTATCTTGCTTTGATAGTCATGACTGTTGAACATATTTATAAGATAAGCAGTTCATAACCTACTTTTTTGCATGTATACCGAGATCCTAGATTTTTCGGGAGCTTCGTGTTGGAATCGGTTCCAACAGAGACCAGTTATTAGGGCAAGAACCAGACCATCAACAGTTAATTTGCGATGAAATACACGCTCTCTCGCATTACCTGGCTAGGCTCCTCGACTATCCTTCCACCGACCTTCCTCCTGCCGACCTTCCTCCTGCCGACCTTCCTCCTGCCGACCTTCCTCTTGCCGTCCTTCCTCCTGCCGACCTCACTCATACCAGCCGTGCTAAAAAAGCCACCAGAGGTTTAAAGAAGCGACCGCAGGTACCAAAATCCGTGCAACCGACAAACCCGCGAGAACGAGTCTCCAGCGGCGACAAGCCAAATCGGTGGGGCGTGGAGGCCCAAATTGAAAGGCTTAATGCCTACACTGTCCCGCAAGCAGTGATTAGTCTCTTGAACGAATATCCAAACTCATATTGGAAGAATCTATCCACTTTCTGGGAAATACCTGCACTAAAGTTACAAAATCTGAACAATCCTCTTGCAATCACGGTCGTTCGAATGAAAGATCTTGATATTCTACAAAATGCACCACTCTTCAGCGACCCTTACACTGTATAGTACTGTACCGTCTTCGGCAAACGTTTCGTGAAAAATCCCAAAACGACAGCGATGACGGATCGACTCTGGTAATCAAACCGATCCATAAAGCTGGATTATATCCAGAAAATTCAGAAAACGATCTTTTTTGCGAATACAATGCCTTTATCGGCGCCGGTCCCAGGGGTAACCAGATTGCCACTAGGCTGGGAATGGCATCACCTGGTCTACTTGATTCAGACATTCCAAGAGCATTGTAAGATATGATTCACCATGGTTTGCGACATTTGCTAAATTCTAGAAAAGATAGGAGAAAAATCTAAGACTCACGGGCGAGCCATTCGAGCAGGCAATTAAATGCCTCAGCAGTAAGGGCCTTGTAGAGGCAGCGAAACCTTACAACGGCCTGTTTGAGCACTTGCTTAGTTTTCAGCTGGAAATCTTGTCATCTCTAGTCACTGATGCCAGAGACATAGTACTATACTCGGGACACCGTTGCATACCAGCCTCCATCCGGCAGCGAAGTGTTGCAGAAATGTCAGAAACTTCCATACCACCACTTTTCTATGCCATGTGTGGTCGCGTCCCCAAAATCTTGATTGACCGTGCAATTTCTCCACAACAGCGGTGGACTGAGCACGGTGATGTCCTCGAAGTTAAACCGCAAGATGCTAGCCTCCATCAGGATCTAGTGGAGTTTCTCTCGGACGCGACAAAGCTTATGCGGAATATCGAGAGATTAATTTCGCTTTCGATAATTGAGGTAGAAGTAGCGGTGGATGATATGGTATCTTACATTTGCCAATGCGAAGCCGCCCGGATTTCTTATGATCATTATAAGGTAAAACGGATTTGTTGAACTTCCGAGCTGTGTTGCTATGTTTTTCCTCGGAACCAAGCTCGAGAAACCTCGTAAGATAAAACTTTTTTCCTGATTTGTTCCATGGCTTACCTGGGCTTTCAGATTCGAACCTACTGCGAGGGAGACGCTATTCATCCTTCATCATCTATTACGACTATTCGCGGAGATAGACCTCGATATCCCTCCGAGTCATGACGCTGTTGAAGCGTTGCTCGCAGCCAATGTCATACAAGAGTTCCTCGATGTTCCGTATCTAAAAGCGGACCCGAGGTTCCATTTCCTTCTTGGACTTCTGTACCTGTCCAAAGCCAACAATCTGGTCTACAATTTCGGTTTCCCTCAGGCTCATGAGGAGGCACAGAAATGGAAGCTGTCTATCGGTCCTACATCCCGGTGGCAGGTAGATATGCTTTGGGACCAAGTCTACTGCGCTGGTCGAATATTCAAAGGAGAGGGTCGCTTCGAGGAGGCAGAAGAATGCTTTGAACATTGTCTTAGGACATCTGGAATTCCCGAATCCAAACGAGTTATTATCAAATCTAGTCTTGCCGACCTTCACTGCGAGCTGGGCTACCAGCGCAAGCAAAATCTCGCGATACCGGAAATCTAATATCTGGACAAAGCAAAGAACATTATAGAACCGGAAATCGAAAATATGAGAGCACATAACCATCCTTCAAAGAGGTTCCGACGTTTGCTACTGCACTCTATTAAAATCAATATCAACCGAGATCAACGCAACAAGACAGGAAACTTAATCAAGAAAGTCTTGGCCATCTATGATCGGTTGACTGAGCCCAATACAGTTAACAGACTCGGGCATGTATGTGGACTTATCGCTTGGGCACGCATATCATCGCTTCCTAAAGCTGAAGAACGATGGAGCGCCGCCTTGAAGCAGAATGCAATCTACGACCCGTTTGAAGAGGAGGTCTTTACCTGCGCCGTGATTCACCTTTTCATATCCTTTGTACGTTTCAAACTCCAACATATTGATATGAGTAGGGCGGCTTTCAGTCATGCAGTACATATTATAGCCAGGAAAAGGCCGTAAGTTTTGATACCGGTATTGGTATATATTTGTTCGATTTAATTCGGGTCGAACTACAGTCAGCTGCAGGGTATCGATTACCCGAAATGAATTCCGTCTGTAGTTGAAAAAAAGGATATCTCACCCAACCAAGCTCGCTGGTCGTCGATGATACAGTTGTTCGAACGCTAGATGACGCTAGTGAGGCCCCAGCTAATGCCTCCAAATCCTTCCACTCCGAGGTTCTTACGGACTTGACTTAGAAAGGGTAGTGTATACGACCTGATGGAGAGGAAGAATCAGCTCATAGGCAGCAACTTGGTCGACACCAACGCAATCACGTCTTAGCCATCCCCTGCTTAGCATTGATCAGTATATCTTTGCTCAGCCCTCTGGGACCGCCACCTCGAGCGCTCAAATCCCGGCCAGGTCGGGCTGATCCATCTTAGGCAACCAAAACCCGGTTTCCTGCGATCAAAAGGAGGCGTTTTCGCATGATCAGGATCGAAATACTGGAGCCTCGAGTGCCGCTATCAGGATTTCGACGGGGAAGTGTTTGGTGATGTCTCGATCGAGTTGCAAGCATTGTCTACCGATTCTGTGATTGATTGCGGCAGCACGACATCAGGGTTGAACGCGATAGTCAGGACCTCTGTTGTGGCGCTTCGGTCGGTGACTGCGTGGTCAGTACAGAAGCTGGAGCAGGCTGACTCGGCTCTCCAGCTTCTGCGACCGTGCCTGATGGGGCATCGAAAGGCGGCTCGACCTTCATGCACGCATTCTCGAGTATGCTGGTCCATTTTCCGCTCGTCCCGCCGTGGCTGTGCTGAAGATGCTGACCGAAATGATCTGCTCTGAATTTTTTTGGGTTTTATTACATTCGCCGAAATTGTGAATATTTTTCAGATGCTCGATTCGGGCATCACAGTCGCGCGGAAAATTTGAAAACTCTTCGCCGCAGTACCCGCAGGTATCGACTGATGAGCCGTTGAGTATTTGAGAGTTGGGTGAGGTTAATGGGTAAGTATTTGTAACTTTTCTGCCTTCTTTCGCGTAGATTTGAAGAAT
>JAABUK010010861.1_pt1 | contig 12025 bp, 11 predicted proteins | sample 5559141 | NCBI WGS metagenome assembly JAABUK01 (sample SAMN10711869, study PRJNA513367) | rock metagenome | isolation source: Antarctica rocks | place: Antarctica: Victoria Land, Pudding Butte nord | collected 2016-01-03 | reverse complement strand
CACCACCCCCTTCTTTGAGTCACGGCTCAGAATAGCAGTCACGTCTGCTGAGAGCCGAATGTCGACTCCTTTTGAGCGTAGGTCAGCAGCCCAATCTTTATAGAATTGATCGAGTTTGGGGAATGTGAGCATTGTGGGGAGATTTGGTAGCAGCGTGTCTGGGTCATAGTCCCATAGCTTCATGTTGGGATCGTTGAAAAGGCGTTCAAGGATAGCACATGCCACGTTGGCAGTTTGGTTGCCTGTACCAAGGAAAAGGGCAATGAGTGGGAAGACCATCTTGTCGCCAAAGTCGTTGCTGAAGAAGAACATTCGAAGCATCACTTTGATTGGTACCAGGCCAAGGATAGGCATGAACCATCTGATCAACTTGAGCACTTTTCCAAACTTTTTGATATCACTAGAAAACTGCTCAATGAGCTGGCTGGGAAAGACATTGGTCCAGAATCCATCCTTCCCCTTGCCGAAGGATACTTGAAGCTTGACTTCTTGTGGTTGATGGCCATACTGCTTGAAGAAGTTGAAGGTGTGCCTAAAGATTGGGGAACCTCCTTGTACTCCATCGTTAAGCCACTCAGCCCCAAACCTCTCCTCGTCCAGAGATATCGATGTTGCCTGGCCGCCCGTGACAGTATTTCTCTCTATCAATGTGACTTGGAACTTCTCTGGATGCTGCGCTAGCGTCGCAGCACACGACTGCGTTCGAGTATTAGCAACATCAGGCACGTCGGAGATGGAAAACGTTGGTCTTTTCATACCATGCCCGCAGCACCCCCTCCAATGATTACCACGTGCATCTTCGTGTTCAGCAGGGGTTTTGTGGACATAGTGAGGTAGGCCAGCTGCAGCGCAGTAAATCTTTCGCTCCCATGAGAAGTCAGGGAAAGCAGGCAAAGGTCCAGACATATGCTTACACGGCAGTGGTACCAATCTTTGGGCAGAAAGCATCAATGACGTCTCGATACAAGATTGATACAGGCATCTCGAAAGAGTTTAGTCTGGGATGCGAGATCACGTGCCAAGGCAGCTCTGCAGTCGTTTTTCGCGAGATGCCCGCATAAATACCATGCTTCCTCAATCCCGCGTGTAAATCAAAGAAGCAAACAAAGCAGTAGGCTGCTTGCTGCCTGAACAGCCCGTTTGATGATTTTGGCCATGTAGGTTGATGGCATTGTCCTTTATAACCTTACACCCAAAGTACGGCCTCGCTCCTGAACGCTTTGCGGCATGGACAGGACGCTAGCCCCATCAGGCATTCTCATAGCATCTTCCTCTTCTCAGGTCCAACTGATCCATTTCTGAGATCGGCGCAGCCTACAAACATCCCCTTTTTTTGGTCCATGTTTTGTGTTTGAATCATCTTGGAAGAAGCACTCAAATACTCTCGGATACAAAGGTCTTGCATCTTGTGCAAACCCTTCTATCAAGATGGCAGACACGCAAGATGAGCCCATAGATCTCACTGGAGATTCCGATGTCACGCTTTCAGCTACCTCTGATGATGATGACCTGAACCGCGCCATTGCGATGTCTCTGCAGTCGATGCCTACATCTCCACCAGGAGTCTCTCATGCCTCTACACCAGATGGGGCTGGTAGTGATAAGCCCGAGCCTGCTGCAGCGTCCGTCGCCTCAATTGGAGGAATGCTAGGTATGGATCGGAAGCGACAAGAGGAGGAACGCCTTACACGGCTCAAGAGGAAGAGGGGCCAAAGCGTATCACCGCCTTCGCTCATGCAAGACCTCAGGCCCGTCAGGAATCTGCATGCCGCCAGTACACACCATAGTGGAGGATTAGAAGCACCATCGACCGAGTCTGGGAGGAGAGAGCAGCTTGGCATCTCGCCTTCTACGCATGCCTCAAATCTGCAATATCCGGAAGGTGTGGTTAAGAAGACCTGGGCGTTTGGGTTTGAGAGAGCAAATGACATCAAGCTCGAAGAAGTGCTTCAACGTTCCCACCTCGAGGCGGCAGTGCTTAGCTCCTTCCAGTGGGATTGGGACTGGTTGCTACCGAAGCTGGACACGCAAAGAACAAAATTCGTGTTCGTCCTACAGGCCAAAGAGGAGACCACAAAACAACAATATCGGTCGGACTTTAGTGGAATCCCTAACGTTCGCCTCTGCTTTCCTTCGATGGAAGGACAGATTAACTGTATGCATTCGAAGCTCATGCTGCTCTTCTATTCCACTCACCTGCGAGTTGTTGTTCCCACTGCAAATCTGACAGCATACGACTGGGGCGAGCCCTTCCGCGATTTGAAGGGAGGGGTGATGGAGAATACCGTGTTCTTGGTCGACCTGCCAAGAAAGGGTTCTGAAGCAAACAAGCAACGGAATGCTGAGGTTCCATTCTTGCAAAGCATGGTGTATTTTCTAAAGGCAATGAAATTGCAGGAGGACGTGATAAAGAAACTCCAGAATTTTGAGTTCTCGAAGCTGGTAGAACACGGTTTCATACATACAATAGGCGGGTCACATTACGGTGATGCTTGGAGAGAGACAGGAGCCTGTGGACTTGGCCAGCTCCTGCACAAATTGGGCCTTCGCACCTTCGACTCCATTGAGATAGACTTTGTCACCTCCTCGGTTGGAAGCCTTGACGACGAATTTCTGCGATCGCTATATCTTGCCGCTCAAGGTGACAGCGGTCTCGCCGAGTATACTTTGAGGACTGCTAAAGCGATCCCTCCAGGAGTATTGGTTGACCTCGAACGCCGATTAGGCAAGGATTTTGTATCGGAATGGAAGCAGCATTTCCGGTTTTACTACCCTTCCGACGATACTGTCAAAGGCTCGAAAGGTGGACCTGAATATGGTGGGACAGTATGTTTCAACTCCCGGTGGTGGAATGGGCCAAAATTCCCACGCGGGTTGATGCGAGACTGTCGGAGTCAACGAGAAGGGATGCTGATGCACAACAAGGTCAGTCAAGCAATCTTTGTAAAATTCGTGACTTACAAGATTCAACGCAGATCTGGTTGACGCAATACGTAAAGCCAGTCACCATGAAAAGTGGCCACCAATCCCTGGGTTGGGCTTATATCGGGAGTGCGAACCTGTCCGAGAGTGCATGGTAGGCCACCGAGTTCTCGTGCCTTATCAGTACATGTCTGGAACTAACGATCGTTGTGACGCAGGGGAAGACTTGTCCGGGACAGAACGACCAAGACACCAAAGCTGAACTGCCGCAATTGGGAATGTGGCGTGGTCCTTCCAATTCTCGAGGACAGGCCCAAGCAAGCTGATTCTTCAACGAATGGACGAGATTCGAATTGTCTCAACGTGTTCAAGAAAGTTGTACCAATACCAATGATGGTGCCAGGTCAGGCATATCAGGGAGACAAAAAGCCCTGGTTCAATTCTGAGCAATGAAGATCTTCCTCAACATCGATCGGGCAGCATGTATGCGGGACGAGTAGTACGCTGCTCTGGAGGACATCCGCTGCAGGAGAAGGTGGTGATTGCTCGTAGCAGCCGCCGATTATTTGACTATCGACATGCTCAGGTAACGATAGGATTACAGGGGAATGATTGCGTGTCTTTGAAACACTTGTCCCGCGGAGAGTGGTCGATATTGCAGGTGCATGGAGCTTGACACTGATTGCTCTTCTTGTTTGGATGGGTCATCAAGGCATCAGATTGGCGACTGTCGGCGAAGTACCCATGTCGTAACTGCATAGGTACCCCGGCTTGACCACCGTGCCCCTATTGAGCGTCATGGGATGGTCCGAGTGTGTACCTGATTCAGTTCGTTCTTGGATTCGGCTCTCCGTCAAGAGCATTCGCCAGCTGTCTCTGCCGAGATTCGTGCATACGCGAGACCACTGTGGGCCATTACTACTCGTACTAGTGTGGTGGAAATCCTAGATAGCATCAATCATTAGTAATGGAGACAATTCACAAGGCTTCCTCGTTCGACTTCGACATTTAAAGTTGGTGATCGCAGCATGCTGAGAAGAAGGGATGGAATGCTGCCCAGCGACGGCGAATGAACAGAGAAATCATTATTTGGAGCACTCAAGTCATCAGTGCTGCAGCTGTCCTTTCGAAGCCGGCTTGTCCACAACACTTTTCATCCTGGGAAACGATACCTTGTGTGGGGTGATGTCCCACGAGAATGCTGACAGGATCTGCAAGATGGACATTGTCGATCGGCATGAGTGACAGGCCCGGCCAAGATACTTTCGGTTTCAACCATGTCACTGAACGAGATACCGATCTGCAAAGTGTCTGGTGTGATCTATCCGTTTCGTTCTGGCGGATGGTAAATTCGACTCAACGCTACTGACATTCGTTGAATACTTCCACAGGCAGTGGGACGCACTTGAGTGCCTAATTGAGCTACCGGGCTGACCTATAACTGGACGAAGTCCTCGGCGAAAGTAGAGTTGAAGTGGGCGCTTCTAACGATTGCCAGAGGTTAGAGCGTCCGAGTTCTGCAAGCTGCTTTTCAGGTTGAAGCATTTTCTACACGTTGGCAGATCAATGGACGTTCGCCATCCACAGCCACGTTTAAGACCACGTTCTCGAAGTCAGTACGAGCAAAGAACTGTCTGAAGAGTGGCTTTGTGATGCAAAGACTGCGTAGATGCTTCCCGATCGCCTGTGTTGTGAACAGCGTTGACATGCAGACGACTCTAGAAGAGGACGAACTGGACCAAAAATGGGTGGTAGAGGATGAACCATGAGCCCTGAAACAAGCCCGTTTGGGCCATTCACACCTGCAGTAGTCTCGCTTGACAGGATGACCTTAGCCAGGACATTACTCGATTGTGATGGGGTGATTTCCTGCTGCGACGGAGTACGCACTCGAACCGAGCAGTGATGAAGAATTTGAATGTGACCTGCAGGAAGGCGGTTTGGGAAATGGCAGCCCAACGGGAAAGAAAAATCGGCGAGAGCCGCTGCATGCAAGCCACAAGAGAAAAGACGTGTTCGGGTGTGCAGGATGATGCCCTTTGATTTCCCTGCGCAAGTTTTCAGCGCCCTTTCTCCCCGATTGGGTCGTAGATTGATAGTACTGGGCCGAAGCCAAATATGCCCGACCTGATAGAGGGTTGAGAAGGTGGCTGGACTGGTCCTGATCGGCGCGAGGGGGAAGGGAGATGGCGGTAGGTGTGGCCGGTGGTAGTGGTGGTATACTCGTCAGGCGATGGACACACGCCAAGTTGACCTTGCAGGAATATGACAAGCGATGTCTCGGAGAATTGCACGTGCAGGTGTAGGAGTAAGTTGTCGGAAAGGTATATGCAGCATTGGCTGCGGTGCGTCGAGCCGCAAGGTACCATTTGCTGCTCGGTGGGACGACAGCTCAGCAACCTGCGTCAATCAGCACTCCTCAGTCACAGGCAGCGGGTTGTCGAAAGGATCAAATACACAGCCAGCCTGCATGATCTTGCACCGGGGGGAAGGGCAGGAAGGGGAGATGATTTGCCAGCTCCGTTTGGGTGACAAAGTTCTGTGAAAGGCCGTATCCTTGGCCTGACATGGCTGACCTTGCAGTGACCTGCCTAGATGACCACAATCGCTAGGAACGCCCAAAGTCAAAATGTCCGATGTGTATCACAACCATCATTTCACCACTCAGCACCCCTCTCAGCACCCCTCTCAGACCTGCGAGGCGCAGCCACGAAACAGCATGACCATTGAACGGTGCTTGATCGTTGAATGGTGGTCGCTAGTGCTCGTGGAACCATCCCGAATCCTCCCCGGCCTGGAGATTACAGAGTACTGCTATCAGTCGATTGCGATAGAACGGCGCTGACCGGCTGGACGAGTTGAGATTGGCAGCTGGTTGACAGCGGCACAGTCCCACAACTCGCAGCAGGCCACGGCTCACGAGCCTGCTCATTCTCGATCGCTCAGTCGGATCACTTCCTCTGACTTTATCAAGGATTCCCAGGATGACCAGAAAACCAGGATATGGCGCCATGAAGCCAATGTCCAACCCTTGGAAATGGACGACGTACCTCTTGAAGACAGGGGACTGGTCGCTCAGTTTTGAAGCAAGTCAAATGCACCCTTCGCCATCTCACATGTTGATTCAAGGCCTGCGAGAAGTGATTCCAGGGTATCTCTCACACCACGTTGTGATCGCCGTGGCCTGTCAGCGAATCCGGATGCTGGGTAACAGTGGCCCTGTCTTGTTGGATCGCCGCTTTCTCACCCGCCTTTCTCCTAGACCAAGGGTAGCATCCTATCGCCCTAAGCGGTACTCCTACACGAGGAGTCGCTCTTACTGCTTACTCGTACTCCTGCTAGCTGCTGCTTTCTGCTGCTCCTGCTGCTGTGGCGCCTCGATCAGGAAGTGGCATTCAATCATACCCAGAGTACCTTTGCACCACCCGATGGGGCTGTCCCGGACTCCTCTCTCAACGATAGCTTCTCCATTTGCAAGCGACACCCTTCTCGCTTCACGAACCCTGGCACACGTTGAGTACATTTGCTTTGGTTCTCGTGACACTCAATCCGTCGGTAGTCATACTGGCCCAGTCTGACACGCAACCTGGACCCAGTGATCACCAGCCAAAGCGTATCAATCGAGGAACAGAAATCCGTGCCTTTTCTCGATTCTGATGTCAAGATCAGCAGGCTTGTGGCGTCGCGTACAGCGACCATCAAGCGGACAGGGTGTGCGAAAGCCAGCGAGCCAGAGACTAGCAGCGAGTTGAGTGGGACAAGCATCATCTTCTACTGCCGACCTTTTCCTTGTCGAGAAGGCCTCGTTTTGACTTTGGTCTATTGCAGTCGACTAGTCCTTAGCCTCGACGCTCACTCGCTCGTGCCTCAGACCACCCCTGGTCGCCGACTGTGCACCTTGCAAGGAACCACAACCCGTCCTCAGAGGTCCTCCAACACACCATCGATCCCGCCCCTCTTCATCATTGTCTGCATGCAGAGGGTGCATCATCTCTCTCTCTCCCAAGCACCCCTACTTCATCCTGTCCGTCATAGACTGGCAATCACTGCATTCAAATCTCCGCACGTCTGGACCGTGGTTCACGCCAACCCTGGCAAAGTATTCTTCTCAAGACAATTGAAACTGCTCCGTCGATTCCGACTGGGAGTTGCGGCCTCTGATGCAGCGATCCAACCTTTCTAGAGGAACTGCTGCTCCTTCATCTACGACTTCGCTTGAAACATTATTTCAAATACGGGTCCTCGTCCATTCGCCACGGATCTGGACCTCTATCTCGAGCACATCTTTTTTCTGCAGGTCCCATCTTGCATCGCTTCATTAAGGTTGGACTACGAACGTTGAAAAGGCTCGAACTCTGTCGAAGCTTTTCGCCCGTTCTGCTGTCCTTACCCTAAAACGTCTCTCCGGTCACCCATTAACTTCGAAGGGCCTGGCAGTAGTGCCTCCAAACAAATCGCCTTCGCTCCAAACCTTGCAAATCTTTCGACGATCCCAAACTCAGTCACGTTCAAATTCGTCAATTAAAGTTTCGGTTTGCGGAGGCCATTGTCCTAGATTCCTAGGTAGCCGCTTTAGGACTGCTCGACTGGCCAAAGCTCATTGCTAGTCACGTCTCATCCGCGCGGAAGGCCAATTCACGAATCCCATCTTCGCCAATCCAGATCTACTTCACTCGTAAGCTTTGATCAATTCGGCTTCAAGTAGATTCAGGTTGACTTCCTGTCCCTGTCCGAAGCTTACCGGCAGACCACATGTTCGTTGACCGATTGCTGCATCTGGCCAATTGAGGTTTCTGCCCGTGGCGGCGTATTCGACGCTCAAACCTTCTCGGACCCACGTCGCTGCTGCTCGCCTATTAGTACTATCATACACTATCAATTAATGTCTTCTGGACCAGCGGCGTTACAGCCGACATTCACAGGGCATGTTGCGACAACCAACGATGCACTCATCCTCTTCGAAGCATGTCTAACCGGCCAGCTTTCTCACGTTCCTCGACGGCCCCACGATAGGGAACGGAACATGCTGATACGCAGCGGGTGTGTTTTCATTTATGAAGAAAATGCATCCGGCATCAAAAGGTGGACGGATGGAGTGACCTGGAGTCCGAGTCGTATCCTCGGCAACTTTCTTGTCTACCGCGAGCTCGACAAACCATTTCCCCCGGGCGAAAAGAAACGAGCCATGAAGAAGAATAGTCGTGCAAGGCCGAGCCGCCCAGGCGAGCCGTACCCTAGGCCTGACAGCAACAACAGTACCTATTCCCCAACTACGCCGTCTTCCGCCACTTTCTCTCCAGATCGACCACCCAACGAGATGGAAAGGTCGTTGATTGGATCACTGGTTGACTCGTATGGCTTCAAAGCGGACGGCCTCGTCAAGAAGACCATGAGCGTGACGGTCCAGGGAGTCACACATCATCTCGTTTCTTATTACAGTGTGACCGACGTCGTCAACGGTCAGCTTCGAACGCCCTCCCAGACAGAAAGCCTCCACTACGTCAGGCCCCGGCCGGAATTGACCTCCAAACAAAGTTTCAGATCGCCGCTGGAAGACACTGAGGAGATTGAAGGCATAAGAGAGCACAACCTGGCAGTCCAGGCACCGTACGGCTATCGACCTCCCCAGGTCGCCCATCCAGCATATATGCCGCCGTCGGGTCCATACTATGCGCCAGGCATGTATCCACCCGGGCAAAATCATCCTGTCACAACCGCTGGATACCCTCCTGGTACTACGGCAATTGCAGGAAACTACATGCCGGCGCCAATGCCAAACCCCCAAATGACTCACAGGGAAGAGTATGGACAATATCCTCCTCCCCCTTTTGGTCGACCTTACGAACCCTTGAATCCCAATCTTGCATCACATCCTCATGGACCAAATATGGGGCAGTCTTCTGCTTCACCGGTAGCATCAAACGTCCACGTCCGAAACCCTCCGCACCACCTATCCCTCTACCCTCAAGCGAGCCCACAGACGAGAACAGTGCCGAACCAAAGCCCGGTTTCCATGGCTTCAAGAACACCTACTTCATATAGTCGGAGCAGCTTCAGTCTTCCAAGTAACGCTAATCAGCCACCACCGAATGTTGATAGCCGTCGCTCGATGCAGCATTCCCCTGTTCTCAAGTATGAACCGCGAGATGCCGATCCTGCTACCAATGTAGCCCCGTCACCGGGCCCGAGCCCTGTCTATGCTCATGAACGACCACATTATTATATGAGTCCCAGTAATGCGTCACTCGCTCATGGAAGCTATCATTCCGGCGCAACCATTCCGTCCTGGCCTACTCCAACAGCAACTCACCAACACACCTGAATGCGAGAAATGCGCAGAGTGAGCAGAACTTTGGATGACAGCCGACTCGCCCCACTGCTGTACCAGATTCCTCACCCGGTCCTGGGCGTTATATCTGCAACTTCGTGATCAGTGACTTGCGCCAATATCTGCCCAGTACCTGTCTATCCCCGCACGTTTTCGCTTTGCTACTTATGCATCTGGTTGCCCTTTCTCAACGCTGTTCAGAAAGAGCAGAAGGAGAAGCGAGAAGGCAGGCTTGTAAAGCTCTCGAGAGGTCCGCTTCTCTCACATATTCCCGCGGCTGAAGTTTGAAGACCGCTACTGTCTCTACGGCTACCATGTCTGGATGATGACCAATTGCCGTCATTCTGAATCTCAAATACAGCTTTTCGTACCGCAAACCCCTGCTTTGTGTGTCTCCTTCATTATCCGAACGAGCGCACAGAGGCATTATCAGGGCGGTGGCCATGCCGCCAGCAAGGAAACGATCATTAACAAAGGTTGGCGCTGGCCCTTGTCCAGATTCAAGCCCATGGTGCTCCATCTTCTAGATTCGGCATGTTTGGTTTGCATCATCCTTTCAGACGAAATGAGCCATCGTCAAGATTTGCTGCGAACTATCAATGTGGTTCAACGAGGGCCATCTTGATGCCATGGCTATGTCTGCTGCGAAATTCACGGGGATCTGTGTTGCTGCACAAATCGGGGTTATCATCGACACAAAACCGTTTCCGATCATGTACCCTATGACCACCATCAAGACGTGAGCACCAGTGCCGTGTCTCGAGTGTTTCTTTCATCGTTCATATTGTTCATCAACCGTCGTTACAAGACCATCATCTGGCGTTTGGAAAGGATGGATGCGGATTCGTAAGGATGCAGAATCCGGGCACAAAAGTCCATGGGCTTTTTGAGAAGACCGTCACCGCCCATTGTACATAATGTATAGCTGTTACTAAGACGCTTCACTTTGGGTTAGTATTGTAATTTGATGACAGTCGCCCTCAGATAGATGTTAGGCTCTCCAGCCTTTGACAGATGGTGCATCAATTGCTGCTTTATCGCTACTGGATGCTGGGAACCAGATATCGACACGCGCCACCTCGAAGCTTCTGCGTTCTATCCCAAGATCCAAGGTCGGCGTTGTAATGACAGAGTATGCGGCTTCTTCTGTGCTGTCATCTCCAGGCTGAGCCCGGTCCAGCCTCCTTACTAATCTTCGATCAGGATTGCCCACCAGCTTCTGCTGTTGTTCACACCCCCGAAGTCGTCGCAGGCAATTGAGCATGCGAACCACTCCGTATTAGAGGGCGCAGCTGTTGATCCTTCTCAAGATGTCATGGCATCTCCTACTCGAATATCGCAGGCTCGGCATCTGAACCTGGGGCAATACATGTCACCGCGACTGGCTGGCAGAAGACCAATTTGTTCTTCACGTATCGTTGTTACACCCTGCCATTTCAATTCTTCTTCCTCCTCCTCCTCCTCCTCCTCCTCCTCCTTCGCTCTCTCTACTTCTTCCCTGACGCATTCTTGCATACCGGATTTCAGAGGGGTTGGTAAAGGGGTCTCTTGGTATGTAGTGGTATCCGAAGAAATCCTATGCGTTAGAACCCATGCTGATATGAGCGACAGGGGAAAATCATGTTATAAGCCCATCACAAACTCGGCATCATTACCTTTCGTTGCAGGGAGGAGCTTCTCTCGGAGCCATGGCATGCTCTTGGACAAGGATCCGGGAGGAAATCGGTATGTGTTGCAGGTCCTTAATCAGTATCTCAGTCGTCTTCCCTGCCTCTTCTTTCCAGCTCTGGTCCCTTCGTCGAGAAATGGTCATTCTGTACTATCTTTCCATACTGTATCGTCTACATGTTCCTTGGTTGCGGAGCATATTCCTGCACTCAATCAGTCTTGCCCACAGCATATTTTCTATCAATAACCTTAAAAACACACACACACACACACACACACATACACCCCGCTGACATCCCCCCTACCCAGCCCATCAACTCCCACCCCCCCAACCCTCCGCACCAAGATCCTCTCCACCCTAAAACCCGGCCGCACCCCCCACGAAAAGATCTGGAACCTCCCCAACACGCTCACCTTCACGCGCCTCGCCGCCGCCCCAGCAGTCGGCTACTTCATCCTAACCTCGCAACCCACCCTGGCACTAACCCTCTTCTTCTACGCCGGCGTGACCGACCTAATCGACGGCTACCTAGCCCGGCGCCTCGATCAGCAAACCGTCGTGGGGACCGTCATCGACCCCATGGCCGACAAGGCCCTCATGACCATTTCTGTTGTGGCGCTAGCGATGCAGGGTGGGATCCCCGTCTGGCTTGCCGGGTTGATTCTGGCAAGGGATGTCGGCCTGGCGGTCTCGGCCATCTACATCCGCTGGATTAGTCTACCGCCGCCGAAGACGATGGGGAGGTATTGGGATTTCTCGCTGCCGTCTGCCGAGGTGAAACCTACGGAGATCAGTAAGGTGAACACCTTTCTGCAGCTTTCATTGGTGGGGGCGGCGATGGCGATGCCCGTTCTACCCGCCGGTTTGGTGGAGGCGTGGCATTTGGCGGCCGGGTTTGAGCTGTTTCAATATCTTGTGGCGGGGACGACGGTGTGGAGTGGGGCCAGTTATGCGTACTCGAAGGATGCGTTCAAGATCCTGGATCAGGAGGAGATTGAGAGGAGGGTGAGGGAGAAGAAGAGCGAGGGGAGAGAGGGAAGGATGGGGAGGGACAGTAGCAAGTGTCGGGAGAGGGAGCCACGATAAGGGGGGGGGGGGGGGGGTGG
>JAABUK010010860.1_pt1 | contig 12026 bp, 17 predicted proteins | sample 5559141 | NCBI WGS metagenome assembly JAABUK01 (sample SAMN10711869, study PRJNA513367) | rock metagenome | isolation source: Antarctica rocks | place: Antarctica: Victoria Land, Pudding Butte nord | collected 2016-01-03 | reverse complement strand
TGTTCATGTAGCAGACTCAGTTCGGCATCTGTCTTTCGTTTTGCAGACATGGACATGTTGCCTTGGCAAAGGCCGTTGCTCGCTACAAAATGACGCCGGCTGAGGCAGGTAACTCTGTGGTACCGTCTCTGAAGCTGCCACTGCAAGACATGGCAGCAAAGCAGAGGAGTCCCGCCCAAGTGGAGTCTGCTCGCACCATACAGTCCGCTCAACAGAGTCAGTCTTTCAGGGAGGCTCGCACCGCGCTGCAGCACCACCTGGAGAACCGCGCCTCCTCTGACTCAGCTGGATCAGCCACAGGCTCTCAGAGCTCAGACTGTGAGGCAAGCATTGGGTCAGGTAGTCACCCAGCATCATCATCAGGGGCTAGTCACAGAGCACTGAAGCTGTCTCCCTCTGAGATCCAGCGCAAGAAGACTCGACAGCAGCTGGCTGACCGGCAGCGCAACTTCAAGCACAAGCAGTCTTTCAGCCACCTGAGGCCTGCCAGCGAGTCTGATTGGGACACTGTCTCAGTTTCAACCCTGTCTGATGAGTCTCAAGCCAACATGCCAGGGCCTCACACCCCTGTGCCTCACCCCAGAGCGGCCCTCAGCCCTGCTGCCAACGGTCATCCTATTCAGGACCGGACCAGTAGCCCTGATGCTGCATCCACTAGCACACTCTTCTCCCACCGCCCCAGTCAAGAGTCAGCATACTCACGAGTCGTAGTCAACATCACAGTTGTCAATGACCTGCCATCTGCACCTGGCAACTTGTCACAGCCTCAAGCAATGCCAAGTCATGTTCAGCAGAAACAGCTTGCCGCTGTAGCAGCATCAGATACAGAAGTGCCTCAGGCCAATGGTGATGTGGACAGCAGAGCCATGCCAGCATCACCCTTTGCTTCTGCCTCATCACAAGAGGGAGAGGCCATGACCACCAAAGCATTGAGCACTGATGCTGAGCCTGCCGCCTTTTCCCCACCACCTAGCACAGCTGATGACAGCATGGCCAAGGGTGTTCCTTCTCCATCTGTGTCACGAGAGCTCTTCCCTAATGCTGAGCAAACTTTGCCAGTGCCACAAGCTGCCTGTGACAGTATGCCACCTGCGCAAGCAGAGGTGGAGCTGGCAAAGCGTGCCCAGCAGCTGCCTGCTGCTCAAGAGGACAGACAGCATCAGCCTGTTCCAGATGTGATGCAAGAGGCTGCTGAGCAAGGGCATGCACTACCACCTCAGCAGGATCAGAAGCCTGAGGTAACAGGCCAGGCTCTGCAGGAGGCAGATGGGCCAGCAGCACCGCCGCCCCCACCACCTCCGCCACCACTGCCACCTAGCAAGACATCATCAACAGCAGCACCACCGCCACCCCCACCACCGCCGCCACCCCCTCCACAGATGTCTGGTACAGCGTCCTCCATATCTGCACCACCTCCTCCGCCACCGCTGCCACCACAGGGCCCAGGGAAAACAATGTCAGCCCCTGCACCACCCCCTCCACCTCCCCCGCCTGTAAGGCCTGGCGCTGCAGCACCACCTCCGCCTCCCCCTCCACCTCTTGGAGGACGGGCCCCCCCAGCTGCACCACCTCCTCCGCCCTTACCCCCTGGAGCAAAGCAGCCCCCACCACCACCACCGCCACCAGGTAAGCACTTATGCCAATAGCAGTGCAGCACTCAAATAGCATTGACTGTGGCAGCAACATTGCAATACTGCACGCTATATTATTTGTAGCCAGCACTGCATGCACTGCATGCAATGCTGCTGACAAACACAGGTTGCATGGAAGCCGTGTATCTGCTCAACAGCATGTCAGCAAGATGTCCAATTGGTGTCTCTCAAGTAACATGTGGTGGGGACAGGGTCCAAGGCACCTCCACTACCACCACCCCCGCCTCCAGGTGGCAGAGCAAGAGGGCCACCACCGCCGCCCCCACCCCCAGGAGCCAGAGGCCCACCTCCACCCCCACCTCCTCCTGGTGTCAGAGGTCCACCACCCCCACCTCCACCCCCAGGCGGCAGGGGAGGGCCTCCACCCCCTCCACCTCCACCTGGTGGGAAGCTTCGCGGGCCTCCTCCCCCTCCTCCCCCAGGTATTTTGCCCGCTAGATTTTCACAGTATCATGTGTTAAGCAGATCAACTGCTATTTCAGACACATTTGCACTCACGCTCCATCTGCTTTTGCATAGTCACATTAATACCTTGCATCATCTGTTTGCTAATGTGCTGCTTTTCAGATATGCTATCACTGGCCTTCACTCTCATCTGTATCAGGATGTCAATCACTTTCACACAAGCGTCTATGCATGATACTTCATGTCCCTAACAGCTAGCATGCCATCCAGTCAAGACAGTCTTGCTTTGTACCTTTCAGGTGGAAGAGGACCGCCTGCACCGCCTCCAAGGGCAGCCCCCGTGCGGCAGGTGTTGCAGCCCAGTGTCAAGCTGCGGCCTTTCTTCTGGTCCAAGCTGCCTGCCAACAAGGACAACATCTGGAGCCGGGTGCAGCCCCCCTTTCCAGGGCTGGAGAAGGGCCAGATGACGGCCCTGGAGCACCTCTTTGCCCAGACCGCCACCACTGTCACCCCTGGCAGAAAGAAGGGCGCCCCAGATGGTATGCACTCTCTGTTGATAAGTATGTGCTTCTCTGTTGCAGGCCGGCTGACTTAGCACGAGCTGCAGTCTGAGAAGTCACTGTCCACTGATGCTAGTAAGTCTTGCCAGAATGTGCATGCAGTAAACTGCACATCAGATCAATATGGACACTGTGCCAGCATGCAGTGTGTGTTATGGACTGCGCACTCAAGCTTGACGATGCAGCCTGCAGTGTCTATCAGTGTGTGAGTGCATCCGACAGCTGTGTTTACCTGACCAGTCAAGTCCATGCATGCATGCATCTGTCATTTGCCAGGGTGACATCAACCAGATCCAGCAAAACCCTGACCGCATCTTGCAGGCAGTGCAGCAGCCAAGAAGGCTGACAGGGTGATGGTGGTGCCTCTGGCGCGAGCCAACAACGTGTCCATCATGCTGACTCAGTTCAAGGACAGCCCTCAAGGCATCCGCAGAGCAGTGGTCACTGGCAAGGGCCTCTCCCTGGAGCGCCTCTCCCTCCTGCTGCAGGTCTGCTGGCACCTGCCCTGCTCCTCATTCTGCTGTTGGTGCTGTTCCTGCACACATGGGTTCAACCTGGCTGAATTGGATCAGTGTGAATTGTTGATGTTTGCAATCATGCCTTTCTTGCTGGGTCCATTGCAAAAGCCGTTTGCAATAAGCTAGCTTCTGCACAAATCCTCTTCAGGGAAACACACAAAATTGCCTGTACCTCCTTAGGTGCAATCGAGTAGTCAAATTCCCACTGTGGCAACACAGAGTGCTTGTTTACATGGGTCAGCTTGGCTGTGCTGACACTCCTCATGTTCAATGTGCAGATTGCTCCAAAAGAGGATGAGCTGAGAGCTTTCCAAGCTTATCAGGGCACCTATGATGATCTGTCACCCCCTGAGCAGTTCCTGTATGTCATGGCCAGTGTGCCTCGCCTCAGCGACAAGATCAATGTCTTGATCCTCATGCATCAATTTGAGGTGATGCACTTCAGCCTGTTTTCATTCTTGCTTTGTACATGTGTTCAGGTCAGTTTTTGCTGCACACTGCATGTAGCCAAGGCAAGCAATGGCAGCAACACTGGCACTTTGCATAGCCTGGCTTTAGAAGGGACACACAGCTGTTGTGTCTGAATATGCATGTGCATATGCATTGCATCATGGCATCACTTGTCCTTTTGACACAACACTGGAAGATTTATGAAGTATAGATGGAACTGTCTGCAGAACAGAGGTGATGTTTGCCAAGATCATAGCTGTCTGCACAGTTGCCTTCTCCAAAGTACACTGTTTTATTCAAGGCCAGCTGTATAAGTTTTGTCTATAAATCTCTTTTGTGTGCCTCTGCAATGGAAGCTTGTGCAAGCTGTATGTCTGACAGGCGGTGTGTGCATGCAGGGATTTGTGGGCAGTGCTATAGCCAGCATTGACAGTGTGGATGCAGCCTGTGACCAAGTGGGCAACAGCCGCCGCCTGCAGGATGTGCTTAGGGCTGTGCTGGCAGTCGGCAATGCCCTCAATACTGGCACCGCTAGAGCCTCAGCCGATGGCGTCAAGTTGGACTCCCTCATGAAGCTGGCTGATGTCAAGGTACTGTCACTGTCCCCCCTTTTATGGTACACAGCCGTGTCTGACCTTTGCACACCGCCGTCTAGCGGTCAGATGCATCTCAGCAGGTCTTGTATGCAATTATTTGACTGCCCTGTACCTGCAAGATTGCTAGGATGATGGTGGACGTCTCGGCTATCAAGGCCTGTAAAAATTGTGTGTAATGACATCTTGATGTTAAGCAGCTAAAGGTAAGCCCTGATGTGTGATTTCAGGTGACAAGGCCCACATCAGCAGCAGCTGTGAAGGCTAGTCCACCAAAAGACAGCAAGGGCAGCAAAGGCGAGAAGCAGGAGGCCGGTAATGATGAGGCAGACAGCCAAGAAGGGGGTCCTGAGGTGCCCCCTGTCACCACTCTGCTGGAGTTTGTTGCTTGGGTGGTGCTGACACAGCACCCGCTGGGCAGCAAAGCTGTGGAGGACTGGAGCAAGGGGCGAGGGGGGTACCTCATAGATGAGCTGGACCAGGTCAAGGAGGCCTACATTCGTGTTCAGGTCTGCTTTCTGGGCTGACACCAGATGCCTGCAAAGGCTGCTCAAGGATATGAGACAATTAGCGTATAACATCATGATAGCAAACCTAATCTTGGCAATTTGCAGGCGTTGCTGTGACTCCCAGCTCTTGACAGTCAGCAGTTGATGTCATGTGCTGGTCTGTCACGGTGACATTTGCCATGTAGTGGAAAACATCCAGCACACAGTTGGGTTGCTCCTTCTGCTTGAACCACCTTACTTGTCTTCATGTCTTTCTCAAGGTGGGCAAGCTACAGGTTTGATGCTGAGCAGCCTGTGTCAATTAGACATTCACATTGTCACAGCTAGAAGTTGCCCTGACTGTTCATATCTCAGCCAACATCAACAACAGGCATGAGTGATGGTGTGCAGGGAGAGATGCAAGAAGCGTTGAAAACCATTGACATGGGAGTTGCGGCTGCCAGCACTGAATTCAAGGCGGCAGCAAAGGCAGGCAAGGATGTTGTCACTATGTCGTTGACGGTCATCAGCAACGGAGGAGGCGACGCCACTCAGAAAGCCCCAGCTCGTAGTCTATCCGGAAGAACCATCAGCAGCAAAAGTTTGGGGTCAAATGGCACTCATGGCCCAAAGGCAGAAACAGACAAAGCTAGCAATGGTGGGGATGTTGTCCGTGGCAATTTGCTGTTGGCTAAGAGTCCTCTGATGCAAAGGCTTGCGCAAAGAGCACTTGAGAACGAGCAGGCAGCTTTGGCAGAAGGCCGTATGACCAACCGTAACGGCCTCAAGTATGGGTTTATACCCAATGTTATTGTGGAGGAAGAAGCCAATGCATCAGGAAGTGGTGTGCAAGAGGATGACCCCAAGGTGAAGGTGGAGCTGACAGGCTCTGATGTTGCCGAGGAGGAAAGCCGGTTCAGTGAAGTTGCAGGAGCTTTCGTGGCTGCTGCTCAGCAACAAAAAGCTGAGATCGGCAAGCGCGCATTCCGGACGCACCAAAATGTGCGCAAACTTGCGCTGTTGTTAGGAGAGCCTTCTGAGTCTGAGGCATCCACTCTGTTCAGTAGTGTTGTCAGTTTAGCTGACAGTTTTGACGGTGCATTTGCCAAAATTGCAGGTACTGCTAGATACTCTAGTAGATAGGATCTGTCTTCAGCTACGTTGACTATTGTATCAATTTTTTTGTTATGTGTACCATTGATGTTGTGTATCTTGAAGATCCTATCGCCTTCAGTGTTTGAGCAGCATCAAGCGTCGAGCCACGTCAGAGTTTGCAGCATGGGTTGCCGTCTGGCATTGACACTTGTCAGTGTTGGTTCAACAAAATTGACATGACGCAAACAATCATGCTGGATTCACTGGTATGCAGCTGCATATGCATTGTATTGTATGTTGATGCAAATTACAGGGTCAAGACAATGGCTTCGCACACTGCTACGCGTACGGGATGGGTCCGCACGTGCGATGGGTCTTCGTCAGTAGACTCTACTGAGTACAGTTCGTCCAAATGCTCAGGACCGCATCGTCGCCGCTGTTGACGGCAGGCATATGGCGATGTTGCGCTGGTCTTGCATCTGATCTCACAGCCCTGCGATGATATCCAGTAGCCGTTGCTGCAGTTGATCTGCCCATATACTGGTTTGGTGCGAACTACCTACTCAACTGACCACACGCTCTTGATCGTTTGTGGTGTAACATGTTCAAAAGCTGCTTCGTGGCTCGTGTCGCTGTTGAGAAAAGCCGAAACGTGGAGCTATTTTGTACTTTTGATGATCCACAAAATGCCACAACGCCAGAAACAGCCCTGCCGCCAGCGCAAGCCCTGGGAGGCTTCTGCTTTCCATTGGGCCCAGACAATGTCAAGCCCAAGGAGTACATGGCTCCTGAGGTACGATGTTGTCTGTTTGCCAGCAGTGTTGCCTGACTATTGCTATGCCTTAGAGTGTGGTAGCTTTGCAAATTCAGCTTGACAGATGAGTCTGCATGTTCAGGAATACTCCTTCACCCTGACAGCAGGCGATGGGTCGCGGCTGCATGGGTTCTGCAGGTAGAGTTGCGGTCCTCAACTCCATGATTTTGCTGTTGCATGTATTTGTGCAGTTTCTGACTTTAGCATATGCTCACACAGAAGCTTTCTGCCTCCACGGCCAGCAGCAGCAATGGGGCGTACGAGCAGCAGCTTGCGATATCCTCAAGTCTTGTGCGTGATCAGTCAATATCCCTGGTTCTCCTTCTATTACAAGATTCTGCAAGTCACCGAGCAGCTTTTGAAGCAGGACAATGTACTGAACACCTACAGCAAGCAGCAGCTAGCTCAGAATCATTTAGCCGGTCTCTTTCTGACTGACCTTTGCCATCAGTGCCCTCAAGCACCCATACCTGGCAAAATCATTAGGTCAGTCACTACAACCGTCACAACAATGCACACTATGCTGCTGCACAGCGGTCTGTCTTCAGGACCGGTATCACAAGATATGTTGTGCAGGGTGCACTACCCCAAACTAGATTTCCCCTTGAGCATCAGTCCACCAAAGCGGATAGGCTGGACCGAAGGTGCAGACCAGCTGCTCACCAGGTGTGCCTCACCTCTGCATGCACATTCAGCCCATATGCTGACATGTCAGCAAAAGGCCAAAGACACTGCTTGCTGCATTGCCACATGATGCTTAGATATGTGACAACATAATTGGCAACAAATCTGACCCACAATCAGGTGCATCAAGCAGCGCATGAAATTGAGAGGCAAGCATCATGCGTCTGCAATCAGGCGCTTTCTCAGCAAAAGGAGTGCACATGGTGTATGTTAAGATCAGCTTCACTTTTTAACTTCAGACGAAAAGGGCAAGCACAACTACTTGCAGCAGCATTTCACACCGCTTCCAGGCTCTGATTGCAGCTTGCATGATTGCTCAGTGCTTACAAGACAACTGCTGTTATGTCTATTGCTGCCGGCATGCAGTTGACATCCCTGCTGAGATGCTATCACCACTATAGCTGATGTCCAGTTGCGTTTCTGCAGCTCTGATCAGTTCATTGAGTTGGAGCTTCCTCCAGACTTTGGCAATGGGTCCTGGAACGCTGGCATCCCTCTGGCCCGCCTGCTGTGGCATGTGCCAGTGCAGGGCCTCATGACCCTGCTGGCTGCCCTACTGCTAGAACGCCGGGTCATCCTGGTGGCAGAAGACAGGGATAAAGTCTCAGCAGCTGTGCATGCTGCTGCTGCCCTGCTGTACCCCTTCCGTTGGCAGCATATCTACCTGCCTCTGTTGCCCATTGCTCTCAAGGTCAGTTCTGACAAGCAAGCTGGCTGGTTTATGCTGCATACTCTGCATCAGCTCACAGCGCACTGCTGCACACTCTGCATCAGCTCACAGCGTACAACCCAGACTTGGGGAACGGCGGCCTTGCCAATCTGTGGTCCAAGACCTTTAACTTCCCCAATGTCGGTGGGACACAAAGCTGTCTGGTGACTACCTGTGCAGCTGACAGCATGTTCCTGCGTGCATGTCAACCTGAGAGGCCTGCGTTGATCATGTCAGATAGCGTGTGGCATCAGCATTAATTTAGTTTCTTTGACAAGGCAACCCAAAGAACCCAGCATGAGCATCTGCTGAAATGGTGTCTGGTGTGTGATGGCAGGACTACCTGACAGCTCCCATGCCATTTCTGATAGGCTTGCAAGCCTCTCTGCTGCCCAGCCTGAAGCAGCTGCCCATGGATGAGGTCAGCCTCATAGATCTGGATCTGGGCACCTGCCAGCCGCCCCCCGGCTCCCCCACTGATGATGCCCGCCTCCTCCCCTGGGCTGACCGCCTGCAGGCTGCACTGCAGGTCACCACATCCTTGCAACACAATTGCTCAGCCATCTTGTCAAGCAATGTCATGTCACATGATGAAAACATGTTTGTGGCTGCTGGTTCCACAAGTGCCTTGTGATAGGACGCATGTTGTTGTGTTGAGGAGTGTTGGACCATGAACTTAGTTTATTCTGAGCAAAACAGCGGGGTATGCACTGCAGATTGTTGAGGTCACATGACCGCCTCAGGGCGGTGTGGAACCTGCCAGTAAAAGTGAGACTGAAGCTTTGAACTGCCTGAAGCTGTATGCCTCAGTCCTGAATCCTTGACTGCACACCTGCATGCATTTAGCAGCCAGCGGATTGTCATTGGCACACATTATGCAGATGATTTGCAAATTGCACAACAGTACTACAAAGTTTGGACCTTTTAAGGCCCAGATCTTTCTTTTGAAGAACAGCATTGAATGCCCTGTATCTTTCAAACTTGACATTCTCAGAATTCCCCCAGTCATTGTCTGATGACCCCCCTGATGAGTCCTAAAGACAAGAAGTGTAAATTGCTTGATTGATTGAACAATTGCAGGTGGTATATGATGGGCTGCGCAGCCCTACAGAGTTTGAGAGCACCCCAGTGATAGCCCACGTGCTGCAAGAGTACTTCCTGCGCCTGCTGGGCCGCTACAGGGAGTTTGTACAGCCAGAGGGCACTTCCAGGCAACCCACCCCTGTCTTAGAGGAGCAGGGCCATCCCGGGCCCTCCCTGCAGCGCATCTCCTTTTCGGGGGACATCAGGGCTCGGCCTTCTTTCAGGCAGAGCCCACGAGCGCCGGGATCTGCTCGCCCTGGTGCTGCTGATGATGATGGCTACCTCAGGTGCTCACCTGCTACAGCCACATATTGTCATGTCATACTCTGCAGCTACAGTCATGCAGTGCTGCGCATATTCAATGCTGATATGTGCCCAGCTACATTCAGCTTCCCAGTGTGGAGATGAGCAAGTCAGCTGGCATCTTTCATGTTGTGTTCGCCTTTGGCAGACCAGCACAATCAGCACAGAGATCATGCGAGCAAGGTCTGACGTGTTTCACATGCTGCATCTTGCTCAAAAGGCAACTTGTTTGTAACCAACTGGCACAAATCCAAGATGAGCTGCTGATCATCAGATGTGTCTTTGGGCAGGGGTGACGGCTTTCAGTTTGACCAGCTGGCTTTTGTGGCGAGTCAGGGGCGCAACGACAAAGCACAGACCTTCCTGAGACTGTTCAGGCACAGCCAGCTGTATGAGGTGTTCATCAATGAGCGCCTCAAGCTGGCCAGCCAGGACTACAAGACAGATGACAACTTTGAGAGCAAGGTATGCTGCTGTTGTACATGAACCAAATAAAGCCTGTCAGCATGTCTCCCACCTTCATCCCTGGCATATGCTCACGTCACCCATTGCTCTGTAGGATTTGCACTATTGACTGCACCCTGACAAGGTATGTACTGAGCTCAGACACATGCTGCTGTTAGCAGCATTGTAGTTGTATACACACAGATGCAGACAACAGAGGCAATCTTTGAAATTGGTGAAGCGTTGGTATTGGTGTGTTAGGTAGCAGAGGGCAGCAGCAGGCGTGCACAGAGCTGGGGCGCACTGTCCAAGGCTGGTGCAGCTGTGCATGGCAGCAGTGCTTCTGTTAGCAACCTCACTGAGCTCATGCACAAGGGCCGTAACATGGTCAAGGTGTGCACCCCTCATCCCTCTTGTGCACCTGCCCTCCATGTGACCACTCACAGCTGCTCAATCAAGGTCCCTCTGGGCAGAGATGCTTTTGCTTTGCTGATCTATACATGTTGTTTGGATACTGCACACTACCCCTGGGCTTGTCCACACTGCCAAAAGACTGTTGCTGACAGCAAAATGTATCATGGCAACATCATTCAAGCAGCAAGCAACAGAACACTGGTGGGTGCATCAGTCAACGTTATGTCTGTACTGTGTGCAGACCTTTGCAGCCAACCATCGGTTGACATCAGAGGATAATGAGCTGTTCCCATCACGGGAGGGTAGCTTTGTTCGCAGCAGTGGCAGCTCTTTTGGTGGTCGCTCAGGCTCATCCTTCACAGGCCGTTTGCCCTCACGAACTGGACCTCCAAACTTGCAGCGCTTTTCTGCCTCAGTAGGTGTGTTCTGAGCCTCCATTGTCTCCGCAAACAGACATAGCAGCTGTGACTTGCGTGCACATGCTGCATGTCTGCATACTTGCAAGGGTGCTTTGGGCTTGTCTTAACTCCAGCGTAAAGGCAGAGCACCAGGCTGCTTTGCAAGTGTCTGCAGATTGCCATATGCCACTGTAGTAACAGCACAGCAGGGCGCTGCTCACAAACCTGGCTGACAGTGTTCAATATATGCTGGCCCCTCACAACATATAGTCATCAACGCTGACAGTTTCTGTTGCTTGAAAAGCATGCCATTGAGTGGTGTGGGGCATGAATGTCAGGTCATGATCCTGATGCTTGGTGTGCAGGGGGATCACATGCCAATGGCTCTCAGCCTAGTGCTGCACCCAGAGATGTCAACAGCGTGAAAGCCCAGATCAATGGCATCATGCATGAGGACTCGCTTCCTTACTACGACCAAGTCCCTGGTCCATCAGTCCCCTCTAGGCAGTCCTCCGTCCCCCTTCCCCGCACTCACAATCCACTCGTGCAGACCTCCAGTCCTCGGCGCTTGTCTCAGTTCTCCACCCCTACCCGCCTGCAAGCACAGGGCTCCCTCCTAGACATGGGTGATCTCGGCGTCAGCAGCCCAACTGGCATGTCCAGAGCCAACTCAAGAGACTCAGGTCATATCTCCACGCAGTCATCTACACAGTCAGCCTCTGGTTCTTGGCAAGGCAGGCTGAGCAGATCAACTGCAGAGCAGCATCTGCAGCCACCTGCCAGGCCAAATGGTGCAGCACAGCGTGGCTCGCCACACCAGGCCTCAGCCTACTCCTCAATTGAAGCCATGCTGAGCAGTATTCCTGAGACCCTCAGCAGCATCCCCAGCATGCCCAGCGTGCCCAGCATGTCTGAAATAGAGCGGTCCATGCAGTCAGGCTGGAGTTCGTTCACTGGCAGCTTAGGGCTTTCACCTGCTCCTCAGCAAGAAGCAGCAACCCCAGCTGGCTGGACAGCCTTCGCAGAGGAGCTGTCAAGTATGCCCAACACAGACGCTGCACCCGCCATGCCAGCAGCAGCAGGTGCTCTTGCACCTTCCAGCGTGAACGCCCCTCATGCATATGCATCGTCATCTGCCATGGCAGGGTCTGACTTTCAGCAAAGCCGGCTCAGTGTGGGAAGTAATAATCAACCCCCGCCTGCTGGACAGACGCCTCTGGGTTCCCCCCGAAGAAAACCAACAGGACTGCAGTCCATAGATCCACTGACAGCAGCCAGAGAGGCTGCTTCTGTTCCTCTCAGAGCTATGCCCTCCTACAAACAAATGCCATCCCCAAGAGGGGAAAGTCAACAACAGGGATCAAGTGCTCATTCCTCTCAGGGTGTCAGCAACAGCTCTGCTGCTGCAGGATCCCA
>JAABUK010010859.1_pt1 | contig 12027 bp, 18 predicted proteins | sample 5559141 | NCBI WGS metagenome assembly JAABUK01 (sample SAMN10711869, study PRJNA513367) | rock metagenome | isolation source: Antarctica rocks | place: Antarctica: Victoria Land, Pudding Butte nord | collected 2016-01-03 | reverse complement strand
TGCTTTTTGCGTCTTGTAAGCGTTTATCCTGTACGTTTTCTACTACCAGGTTTTGAGATCTCTAGATGCTCGAATCTACGTTTCCGTTGTATTCGAAAATCCGTTACCCTGCCTGAACTCTGTTGGCTTCTGATATCTCAACAAATCACAATCAAGAACGTAGCATGAGTGATATTGATTGGGTGGTATATGCTATTGAATTGGATACCCACACTAACCGTAGTTGTTCAGCGCCGTCTGTGAAGGATCTTGAAGAACTGGCAGCCTTATATCGTGAAGGTCTGAAACTATCTGAAGAAGAGCAAAAGATTCTCAACGAAGAGCCAAATGACGTAATTAAGAACGTCGGCATTTTGACAGCTTTGCGGACTGCCAGCGAGATTGAGCCGCCCCGTAACCCCCAAGCTTCCAAATCTCGCAACCCTAAAAGGCAAAAGCTTGATATGGATGGCGCGGCAGACTCTCCTGGTCCTTCTCCAGGCGTGGCAACGTCTGCATCACGGCTCAAGGGTAGCAGTGTAAGAAGCGGGTCAGTGCCATCGACTAGAGACGTGAAAGAATCGTCGGTGAAGATTGAGGAGGGTTCCGAGGGGAGTAAAGGGCCCTCTGCAGAGCGGGCCGGCAAGTTCTTCGTGGGAGCAGAGGTTGCATACAAGCAAGCAAAGATGAAGGAGGACGGAAGCCAGTGGATCCAATGCAACATCATATCAATCACTGAAGTAGGTAATAAGAAACGGTGTGTCCCCTCAACATGCTAAGTGTGAGCTATTAGGCTAATTGACAGCCAGATACGAAGTCCAAGATCCTGAGCCAGACGAGAATGGTGCCCCTGGACAAATATACAAGTCTTCAGCAGCCGCCTTGATCGCAATACCGTCGGCGGATGCTGTGCTCCCTGATTTCCCGGTTGGGAAGCATGTCCTTGCACGTTATCCGGAAACAACCACTTTCTACCGCGCAGAAGTCACCGGAGTGAAGAAAGATGTGTATCGCCTGAAGTTTGAAGACGATCAGAACCAGGAGATGGAGGTTAACCGGCGGTTCGTTCTAGATTTCAGCCCTAGATAGGTTACCAAGTCTGACCACAGGAGACACGAGTTGGCGTTGGTAGTAAGCTGTTATGATACCCGGAGGGCACTGCAATGGGTGGCGTTGCTTGTATCTTTTTGGAAAGCTTGGTTGCACGGTTGCTAAGAGTTCCCATGCAGTCTATCTTGGCGAGATGTGATCCTTGTAGAATATCAATCAGTCCATGAAGTAGCATGTTGGCCAAACCTCTCTCTATCCTGCAGTACCAACATCTAAGAATGTCACATATACGGCAATGGATACCTGACCTTACCCTCAAAGATGTCATTGCCATCCTTGTAAAACCGTCAACACTATTCCTGCGAGTAGATTAGGCAAGGGCTCTGGCGTCTGTTTCAGTCTTATTAGATCTATTTACGATCAGTATGTTAAACGTAATTTCGCTGAGCTGAAGAAAGGGTCACGTGGGTGCACAATTATCTTCCTCGGATTCCCTATTCTCAGGCTCATACAACAATACCCCCCACCTTCGCACCTCCACAACTCCTCGTACATTCGCTGGTAGGCCACCTATTGCCAATTATTGAACCGCTTGACTGCCGGAGCAACAAAACGCATAGAAAACCGTGAGACTCCAGAAAATCCAACTGCGTCAACACGAGAGCTCTCTTTGTCGCTGCCTGATAAGGCGGGCTTGGTTTCAACAACGACACGATGGGCGGACAGGTGTCAAAGATAATGGGGAAGATCTTCGGATCAAGAGAAATGCGCCTGCTGATGCTGGGACTGGATGCTGCGGGGAAGACCAGTATGCTTACACTTTCCAGGGACTCTACCCTACAGTGAAGTCCGGAACAAACAGAGAACGGCTGCTGATATCGAGACTCTAGCAATCCTCTACAAGCTTAAGCTGAACCAAGACGTGACCACCATTCCTACCGTTGGCTTCAACGTTGAAACAGTCACGTACAAGAACGTCAAGTTCAATGTGTGGGACGTGGGCGGGCAGGACAAGATAAGGCCGTTATGGAGACATTACTTCTCAGGTACATTGCGATGCCTTTTGTAAGAGGATACGGGGAATGCTAACTTGAAACCTCCGTGCAGGAACACAAGGCTTGATCTTCGTTATTGATTCCAACGACCGGACGAGGATAGACGAGGCAAGGCAGGAGCTACACAGGATCATACTAGATCGAGAAATGAAGGAGGCGCTGCTGCTAGTGTTTGCAAATAAGCAGGATATAGCAGGAGGTGTGTAGATTTGGGTGGACTTGCCCGGAGTGCTTGGTGGCTAATACGATCTTCTAGCGATGAGCCCGCAAGAGGTCCAGGAACGGCTGAAGCTCAGCCAGCTGAAGGACAAGATCTGGTACGTTGTGCCAAGTTGTGCTACAACTGGAGAAGGTCTTTTTGAGGGCTTGGTAGGTCACTCGTACGTCTGGGAAAACTTGGGCCCTAATAACCAAATCAGGGCTGGCTCTCAAACAACGTCAAGACACCACCTGCACAACGACACGGCAAATAAGCCTTGATCTGCTTCACGATACGATTCTTCCTTGATTGTTTACGATACCACTGTACAATAGGTTTGCTTAATTTTCGATGGGATGACATGCAGGTTCTCCGGCATTCGCTGTTTATTGTCAAGGTCCTTTGCTTCATCCTGGCTCTACAGGGACCTCTTTTTTTTCTAGCGGACAATGATACACAAATTGTAATGTCATGATTTCTGGACGCAGCCCTTCTACTACTGTTTTATAGTACTCATCAAATGAGGAATTAGTAAATTCTATAGAAGACAAACATGAGGAACCCAAGTTTGAGTCTACATACCATGGAAAGACGCAAAAGGGGTATCGCAACGCTGCAAAACTCCCTCAATGCACATGATCTCACTCCACCAACCTCAAAATCTCACCCACACATTGATAGCCCCGCCCATTCAGCCAGTCGCCCTCCACATCTCCCTTAAATCACCACCCTCTCCTCCTTCCGCAATCCCCCACCCCTCCCCCACCTCCCCCACCACCCTCGCCGGCCGCCCGCCCACCACAAACCCACTCGCCACCACCATCCCCCCCACCACATGCGCCCCCTCCAGCACCTTCACCCCATCCTTGAGTATCGCAAACTTCCCCACCACAGCGCCGCGCCCGACATGCACATGATCCCCTATCTGCGCCGCCTCAATCACGCAATTCGCGCCGATGAACGTGTGCTCCCCGATCTTGAGCGGGTAGTACCCCGCGCGGCCCATGGACATCTTCAGCGGCGGCCGCAGTATCGTCCCCGAGCTTATGAAGCTGTACCGGCCAATCGCCACCGCGACGCCCGGCGCCGAGGCATGCGAGGAGGGTTTGGACGAGGAAGCGTCTTTGGCGATGCTGCTGCTGGGGCGGACGAGATCGCCCCGGATGCAGACGTCGGCTTGGATTACGGCGCGGCCGCCTAGGATGATGTGTTGGGTGCCGTGGAGTTGGGCGCGGCGGGCGACTTTGTTGCCGGTGTCCGTTTCGATGTAGTCGCCTTTCGGGGCGGATTTGGTGGGTTTGGAGAGGGGTTTGGTGCTGGTGGTGGGGGGCATTGTGGGTGGGTTTGACTCGGAAGAGGGATTGGCGGATTAAGATGTCTTGGTAGGGCTTATCGATAGCGCTACGGCTGGCTACAACGCGCTTTGCCGCGGAATTGAAAGACATTATTTGGGATTCTTGTACAATTTAAACCGTAAGGTCAACATGTAGCACGATGGCAGCACCACTCTCGGTGATTGACTTGAAGAAAAGTTTTCTCGGGATGCAAATTCGCACGCTCAATGCTCCACTGCAACCTTCGCGCGACTGGCGCGAGAATGCTCCCGTTTCCGAAGAAAGCGAATTGAAGGAGAGGGTCGTACAGGAGGTGCTGCAGAAGTGTACGTTGCGGAAGGCACTCGATTATATATAAATGTTGAGCGTTGCTGACTTGGAACTTCTAAGAATAGTGAATCTCGTTCTCCGACACCACAATCGTGCTGCATATTCCTCCCAGGTTGTTCGCCATGTGGCAGAGCAGATTTACGAGCTGTACTGGGATTCGGGCGAGCCAGATCTTGATGTGGAACATGACGGCCCTGCGACATTGGAAAGAGGCGCAGATCTAAAGGACCATAAGTGGGTGTACCCTAAACATGTTGAAGATGGCGCTTCAAGTTACAATGGCTGACAGAAGTCGCAGTAATATCCTTCAGCTCCCAGACGAATGGCCGGATGATGGAACTGCTGATGACAATGAGCTCGAGAGGTTCGCAGAGGCAAGCAGGTCAGCACTTCGCCTTTCTTCAGCTCTGTAGGCTCTGAAGGCCATGTTCTAGGTATAAGCAGCTACAATCGCGCCTCCAAGCTTTGAGTCGTCAAAGACTAGCACAGCAACGAAAAGTCGCACAATACAAGCTTCTTCAGGAGCTATTGGAGCCCTTCAGAAACGCCCAGGACAATGTACAGCCAAATTTGGCAACCAGGGACGGGGAGTTACAGAAAGAGTTGGAGAAGCTAAAGATACTTATGGCAAGGGCTGGCGAGAAGATTGAGGGGCTATCGAGGACTGACTTGGGAGTTACAACTTAGGAACACGATGAGTTGCAGCAAGGTTCGGCTTGGCAGTCGCAGAGGAGTCCAATCGTCCGTGTGAAGTTCGGATATTTTATACAACCGTTGGGAATTTGGAATCATATTGTTTTCCATTTGAGATACCCAAAAGCCAATGTTGGTGCCGAAATATTGATTGGACTGAGACCTCCTTTTCCAGGTTGAAGCTTCGATAGCTGTCCTTGGAATCGAGTTCACCAGCATCAGGATCTTCTATCTCTAGCTGAAAAGATCTGGATTAGCAGAGCTTGAGATTGATCTTATGTACATCCAATTCTTCTTATTTGAGCTGCAAGGATCGAAGTGTCCAAGCCTGAATTCAAGTTTAACCTGGTAAAGTATACTTAATGTCCATCTGCACATCAAGACCTTCTGTTGCCCCAATCGAGTATACAGCCATGACACTGGCTATATACAGTGAGCTGTACATCGAATAGGAGAACCTTTTTCAGTATATTTGAACGGGGTATGATTGGACTGTCAACGAATGTTCCAGTTCGACATGATCTTATTTCGTTGACCTAAACCCTAAGAGCCACAACCACAACCACACTAACTTTAAGCGATACCGGCATCTCGTGACACCGACCTCCGACGCCCGGATTAATTCATCACCGAGAATGCGATAAGATGAACGAGGTCTACAGCGATCAAGTCTTCTACGTTACAGACACCAATCCACCTGTAACTTACTTCAAAGAACCAACCAAGATGAACAACTTTAGCAACATGTTTCCTCCTGTCGCAGAGAACTCAGGTAGCCAGAACAACGTCGCGAGTGCTCCTCCTCGCCTTGCGCCCTCGCCAATGCAAGCCCAGGTGCTTCAACCCAACGGGAATGGAGGTGGTATGAACGGGATGAATGTGGGAATGCCAATGAGCGCAGGGCAGCAGATGGATGTGAATCTTTTGATGCAGAAGGTGTTGGAACTGAGCGAAGTGCTCAAAGAGAATCGCGAGAAGACCGCTGGGATCATTGCTGGAGCTGAAGAGCTTGCTGTAAGTATCTCGACACTGAAGCGAGGGCATTCAATCGCGACTTGGGGGCAACTCTGGCAATCTTCGTTCAAAGACAGCTACTTGTTAAGCATAATTCACTAACATCACATTCCAATCTCAGACCCGTGCTGCTGCCAAAGGAGCAAGCCCCAGTCTCCAGGAAGCCAATGCTGAGATCTCCGGTGAGCACACCACCCTCAACTGCCTCTAGCTATTCCATGGCACTAATACCTTTACCAGCTGCGCGTATTGCTGATCTTGAGAAGAACCTTGCCCGCGAACAGAATAAAGTCTGCGTCCTCAAGCGCGAGCAGAAAGAAAACACCAAGCTCATCGGGGAGTACGAGACGTCTGTAGGGAACATCGTGGAGATGGTACGCAACTACTCCTTCAACAACAAGCAGAATGAGGTCGCTATTCGTCTACACTACAACAAGCTCCTTCAAGATGAGAAAGACGCGCATCTGGAGTCTCGCTTGGAAAAAGACGACTGGCACGCCAAGTTCATGCGCTCAGTTGAGATGCTACGCGAGGCCTACCGTCTCCGCTGCGAGGAAGAAGATGTGCCACTCCGTATCATAGCTGGATTGCAGAATGAGGTCCGCGGGTACCGTAACGCATTGGGCATGGAGCCCGAGAAGTTTGAGGATGAATATGGCTACGAGATTCTCAAGGACGTCAAGAATGGAGCTGGGGAACCATGAGCGGAGTCTCTTCCACCAATGAAGATCCAAGCATACTTTTAGCGAGGCGTTGCATGATACCCGGCTGGCATGTCTTTTGTTGGGATCTACTTTGGTCAAGGTTGATCTGGTTATGTAAGAGCTGAGTGGCGGTTTCGCTCTGAAGTGGGATGGTTTCTATGGTCGTGTACTCTTTTTGAGATGGCAGAAATCCCATAATATCTACCACATGACGAAAACTTACAAAAACTGATCAGTAACGGGCTACGATGTCGAATGTTTCGCTGGTTAAGCTGTCTTGATTGGAGTTATGAATTCACCACCGCGGCTCCAGCAAGTCCTCCTCGAAGATGAGATCCGCGCAGATGACGCTCCATGGTATGGCCGATCCCCCATGAAGGCTTGCATCTCGATCCCATACCACCGCAAAAGTATCTACATAGCTCCGCCACCCCCCCTCAATTACTCCTCTTCCCCCCCCTCTCCTTCCTCAACTCATCCATCTTGGCCACCCGCAGCTTAAACTCCTCGTACTGGCACTTCTCATACGAATGTCTCTCGCTCTAAACACCACACACACACATCTTAGCTCCCTCTTACCTTTCCCCCCAACAATTTCTCCAGAAACAAACCCCCCCCCCCCCCTCCCCCAGAGTGCTAGCAAAAAGGGCATACCTCACACTTCCACGGCAGGTAGAATTCTTCAAAGCGGCACCGGTTCAGCGGGATCAGGAGGTTGGCGCACGAGTCGCGGTAGGCGAGGGGGAGGCGGGCGGCGGACATTTCTTCTCGCGTGGCGGGGGGTCGGGTGGTGGTGTCTGGTGGGGACCGGGGGTAGTGGTGTCAGTTTTCGTTACGCGGGTATTGGGATGATTGCTGGGAGGGGGGGGCGAGGGGAGGGGGTTTGTGGGGGCCTACTACCATGCTTCTCGCCGACGCCGAGGGCGTGTCCGATGGTTTCTGTGGCCGTCATGGCGACGGTGACGGCGTTTTTGATGGTTGGGTGATCTCGAACCGGTTGAGTTGCGGCAAGCTTGGGTAATGAGACCCAGCCGTATTGGAATTAGTCGCGATGGCTAGCGCATACCATGATAAGCCCTGGTAACGCGAAGCGTGGACCTCGCGAGCCGGTCACGTGATTAACTGCTTAACCGGTTTCACTACGGCTAACCGAGCTCAAGGCAAAAGATTTGTTCCTAGGAATACTAATATTCTGCCAACACCCCGCCCTCCGCAATCCGAAGACTCGACTACCTCTCTTTCGAGAAGGCATTAGGTACTTACTGCGCCTTGCTGTAGCCATTACGCCTCACATCCCGCTGTGCTACGCACCGCGTCACCTTTTGATACTCTGTTTTGGAAGTCCCGATATGGTCCAGTGCGATAGAGGACCCTCAGCCCAACGATTACTCCTCCTCCCGGTCCACATCCCTAACGATCCTATTCCACTCCCTGGCCTTACACGCGACTACGCTATTCTGGCCCCTCAAAACCTCTAGCCCCTTTGCCGCTTTCTCCAATAACCCCAGCGCGTCCTCCTTTCTTCCCATTAGGAGCAGCAACTCACCCAGATTCTGATAGATTTTAACCGTTTAGTCATGGCTCTCCCCCAAGTGCTCTTCCATATCGCGCAGCGCGCTCTTCAGAAGCATCTCTGCAGCTTTCAGTTGACCCCTCGCTCGGCTTATATCGCCAAGATCGGCAATGGACAGTAAGGTCCATGTGTGTTTAGGGCCCAGCTGTTTCTTGAAGATGGACAAGCTCCGTCGATGCTATGCTTCTGCGTCCTCAAGTTTTCCCTGGGCTTGCTTCAGGATGCCGTAGTGGCGGCAGGCCTCTGCAACGCCGAGCTCAGGACCGAGAGTCAGTGGCTCCCCTGGAGCGGCGTTTTGCAGTTGCTCTTCGCGCCCGGCGAGCGCTTTCTCGAAGTTCGCTTCTGCTTCTGCGTAACGCTTTGTCATAGTGAAGAGGCAGCCGAGGTCGTCAAGTAAACGGCATGACCCTTGGGTATTGATGGTGCCCTCGGTGCGGATAGAGGCCTCTGATAAACGCTTTCACAGTACTTCAGCTTCGTCGTACTTGCCCAGCGTGCGATAAGCGAGTCCCATATTACTGTAGGCGCGGCGAGTCTGCCAGTAGTCGAGCCGCGCCTTCGGTATAGACCCTCTGCTCTTTCGAAAGCGCTTTGGTCATATATCAAGACGCCCAATTCTTGAAATCCTTCAGGCGAATCGATTTGGTTGTCTTTGGCTTTCTCAAGAAGCTCGAGAGAGCAATCCATATGTGCGGCGAGACGACGCTGCAAGATCCATGGTTCGTTGAAGTGAGCATATGGCACAGATCTCCCCAGTAGGGAAATCACAGCGTTTAGATTTGCGTGCCAACTCTCAGTGTTCAAACGCTGCCTCAGCCATTGATGGACGACGGGGTGGATAGAAAAGCTGTCACTTGCTGCGTTACCGCGAACGAAATAGAACTCTAGGAGAGTATATATAGCTTTGTCGAAAAGCACTTCATCCTTTGCAAGCTTGGTCACCCAGTTGCTTTCGGGATCATAATCAGATCCAGTCCGTTCACCGAAAGCTTCAGGGTTCTGGAGGTCACTCTCACTCTCGGCAAACCCGGCTTTACATTTCCAGGCCAGATTGAGTAGCTCCCACTAGACATCGGAATTGTCGAGAAAGCCCCACAGACTAAGCAGCTCGAAAGCCATAGGGTTGCGGGCTCTCACAGCGTCATAAGATATCTGGAAGGTGGCCATTATGGATCCATTGGCGTACGTTATATCGTTGTTCTGGGTCATAATATCGTGAGTTCGGGCCTCGCATGACTCGAGATATTTCTTCGGTGTTATGCCCATCTCGTAGATATACGCGCCAGCTTGCGCGAGGGCGAGGGGCAGGCCGTGTAAACGCTTGACGATAATTCCGGCTTCTACATATGTGTCAGCATTCCACAATACCCCAAGCATGCTGTTGGAGTATCAAAGTACATGAAACAGCTGAGATGCGCTCACTAACCTCGATCCGCAACACTGCCTCCAGTAGCGTTGCACAGTATTCGAAGACCATCCTGTACCGTGACCTCTTGTATCTCCACGCCCTTCCCAAGTCTTCGCAAACATGCGAGCCGAGACGTTAGAAGCAGGCTGCCCGGATGAGGAAACTGTCGCCAAATATCGTACGATGTCTCGGGGCTGTCTGAACCTACACCGGCAGCTCGCTGGCTATCGACGTTATCGACGATCACAAGCCACTGTGTATTGCCATTTTCTGAGAGCCAATCAAGGACTGCAGCGATTGCTTTCTCAACGCCTGTTTCGTCTTCCAAAATTTTCCCACTCGTGCTTAGAACGTCTTTCAAAGGAATTTGCTCGGCGATGGCGGCAATATCAAGTCGTAAGAGAGCCTCACTCATACCATTGCACCAGAAAACTGCTGTGTAGATTGATTCGTGTCGAGTAGCGTATTCAATAGCCAGTTGTGACTTACCAACGCCTCCTAAAGCTTGGAGGATGACCACTTTAAGCCGCTGGGATTCCTTGGTTTGTAGGAAGTCGACTTCATGTTCCTCTCCTATCTGCTGAAGCTCGTTTGTTCTTCCAACAAATGTTCCCACAATTGAGGCTCCCCTCAGCCGAAACGATACCGTATATTTACTACGTTGATGCTCTATGAATCCTAGCACGGTTTCGAAGAAGTTTGAAATGTAGCCAATGCTCGGAGAAAAGAGAGATGCAAATCTTCTAATTCTTTCGAACTAGGAGTCAAAAACTCTAAAAGATGGGCACTAGATCCTCCCCAGTAGCTGAAATAGGACGATAGCATGCCCAAAAGCGCAAAATTTGACCTGAAATGTAGCGGTCAATTTCTTATGTTTTGTGTGATGTACGAGCCCTAAGCTTTTCATGCCCTCTGTGGGGTGTTCCAAAGAACAGTGTCCCAACAGAAGCATCGGCTACCGATCGCTCTCGAGTGTCTGAGTCCGATTCTGTGCGTCCTTCAATATATTTTACGCCCAAAAAGAATGAAAGACGATGCTTCCGAACCTTTCGCGATCACCAGTGCTTTCTTAATGAGAATGCCGCCAAAGGAATGGCCAATCAGTATCAAGGGGCGACTCCTTTCCTGTTCAAGGAACTTGTGAGCTTTAAAACAGTAAAACAATAGCATCATTCCCATCTCTTCGTCTAGCCGCAGTGCAGCGATGGAATCCAGGATGACCTGTCCAAAGTCTCGCAAACCCTGCACCGGTGAGTACGCATTCCACCTGGAGTCATGGTTGACGGCGATGATCCTGAAGTCCTTGTGGGTTGTTGGGAGGAAGTCTGTAAGCCAACTGGCCCTGGAACGACTCCCGCGCCAGGCCGTGGCGGGATTGGACCCCAAACCATGGAAAGCAACGATGCTAGAAGAGCCCGTCAACCGGTCTTCTCCCGAATTTCATGCAATGAAAATTAAATAGAGCTTACTCTGCTTTGATGCTTACTTTTTTGATGTTTGCCGATTCTGTTGAATCCCATAACACTTGTGATGCGGTGATCGCCTTGCCCTCTTCTGCATTGGCAAATAGTAGTTGCACAGACGTCAAAAACATGGATCAAAGGACGAGCGTTGCGCAAAGAGAAAAAGCTCAGAGACTCTTGAGTGTCGACAACCGATTGTAGTTTAGGGCAATGTTATAGTCTACGCTGACCGAAGCTAACTAGCTGACGCTGATCGTCCTTCAGAAGTGACTCCCAGACCGTTGACTTCTTTCGCCTCTTTGATCTCTTTGACTTCTTTGACTTCTTCTGCTTCTTGAGCTGCTTGAGCTGCTTGAGCTGCTTTGACTTCCTTGATTCTTTGTCTTTGCTTTGAATTTCCCCTGCATTTTTTCTTAGAAGATTGATCATTTACTTTCACGGCTACTACAGCATCTTGAACACCTAGATCAATGTCAGTAGTTGAAGCATCAGTGTTGCTGCTCAATTCCCGCTTTTCCCTCAGTCTTTTACGCTGCTTCGGGTTCGATTTGCACTTCCGCTTGGGTGGTACAGTAGTGCTGGTATTACTTCCAGGAGCTACAAACCCCCCAAAAACAGACGTTTGGTCAACCATGACGGGAAGCAGAACCGTCGAACAGTATAATGGTAGGTCATACCGAGAACAAGCTTTGGTACCTGCAAATTGGGCAATCAAATAATGATTGTCCCTGAGTGGACCGTGCGCACATAGATCGGAAAGCGCCGTCGTCATTTCCCAATTGGGATGTTACGACTAATGAAACCACCAACACTCAATGTCAGCAAGGGCATTCGGCGCCAACTTCCTCGTCCACTCACGAAAAGTGCTACAGAGAGTAAAGGAAACCACATTGTTATTGAATTCCAGTGATTGGGACGCAAGGGAAAATGAAAACAGCCTGAGGCGGAATTCTTGGCGGACTGCGGGGCGCAAACCTACATACACCATCATACATAAATAAGGCATTACTGTTCAGCCCTAGCTGACCGTAAAGACCTCATGTTTTGGACATGTAGCAAAGCTCCCTTCCATTTTCCAGCAGGACATGAACCCAAGGCAGTGTATACTGAGAGGCCATCGCCGCTTGTTGCATGGCAGTCTCTCTGCCACCATTCCCAAAAGAACACGAATTAAACGGGGACCTCACTCTCGTCGAGGGCTCGGACGGCAAGGCTTCGTTGACCA
>JAABUK010010858.1_pt1 | contig 12029 bp, 22 predicted proteins | sample 5559141 | NCBI WGS metagenome assembly JAABUK01 (sample SAMN10711869, study PRJNA513367) | rock metagenome | isolation source: Antarctica rocks | place: Antarctica: Victoria Land, Pudding Butte nord | collected 2016-01-03 | reverse complement strand
CTTTTGAGACTCTGGTTGCAGTAGCACACAACACTGTAAGCTTCAGCCAGAGATTGCCAACGATTAGATGCAGCATAACACCAGTCTGTTTGCAAGATGATGTGAAACACCAGAGTACCTGTTCAATTATGCGCTTGAAGCGTAGCATTTCAAAACTTGCGCATTTGTAAAAGTGTACTGAAAATGTTGATAAGGAGTCACAGCAAGAACCAGAAGCTGCACAAAATTGACTCTTGTACGTAACCACTACACGCTAGCATGGAAATACTGTTTTACACTGATATTGTTTGCCTGTAACATAAAGCGTTTTTTTGCAGCTGACGCTGCCAAAGCTGCTGCAACTCAACAGTCTTTGCTTGATCGGCAACTGAAAACCCCTCATCATCTCCAACAGATTCCTGCAGATCATCTTCATCAATGCTGTAAGAACGAGGACTGGTTTCTGGACTTTCCTCTTGCATGTATGCAAATCCATCGATGGACTGCCATATCCTAGCTGCCACTTCTGGAGTGTACCGTTCAGCCGACATACTCAAGCGGTGTGCCTGCAGAGACTTCCTGTTTGACTGTCTGCTGTTCAGACGGTCATCAGCTGGAGTGTACCGCTGAGTCGACAAACTCAGACGGTGTGCATGCAGGGACTTTCTGTTTGACTCTTGTCTATTGTACAGTCTGTCATCAGCCCGCCTTTGCCATGTGTCTGTCCTTGAGTGCTGACTGGATTGCTCATACAGATCATCAAGGTCACTTTCTGATGAGGACTTGAGGAGCTGGGAACTACGAGGCTGACTGCTGATGTGATGCGGTTGCTCCTGCGCTCTTTGTAGCCCCTTCATGCGTTGAGCATGCGACCAGGCCCACCACAGTGCCTGCAGAGGCAAATTCAAGGGCTGCTGTTCAGTGCATGTGGGGCCTGCAGAGGCAAATTCAAGGGCTGCTGTTCAGTGCATGTGGGGATCAAATCACACTCAGAGCACACTCAAAGCAGAGCCCTGTTAACTGTAGCCTTTCAAGCAGACTCAGAAGACACTCAAAGCAGAGCCCTATTAACCGTAGCTTTCCAAGCAAAGCGTGCCATCAAGCAACCTCAGCTAGGAGTCACTGCGCATTCAGCAAGAGCACAGCTAGCTTCTGACATCAGCAAGACATTCCGCTATAGCACTGCTTTCTTTGCAAGCTTTGGTGTGCCTCTGCACAGACCTCTCTGCAGCACTTCGCACATGCACAAGCCCATGCAATGGCTGTGCCTTGTAGTAAAATGACTTTGAGCAAGACTTGGGGTCAGAGGTTATTGACCCATACTTGCATGTGCAAAGCAAACGCCATGTACCTGCTGAGCCTTCCTGAATATGGCTACAATGAAGACCTGGGGCATAAGGTAGTGCACCAGCTGGCCCATGCCTCCCTCTAGCTGACTCAGCCCACTATCATTATCCCCATCTCCCTTTGTGGAGGTGGCTTCGTCTTTGTAGGAAGCCTCCTGCCCTTCCCTGTTGAAAGGCCGCCAGCCCTTCAAGCGGGTCACAGTCCTGCTGTGGACAATTGGGTTGACAGGGTTGTGGCGCCTGGCAAAGTCTGCTGATGCGCTAGCCCAGCGCTGCACAGCCCTGAACACAGGAAGAAAAGGTTTATGCTACTTTATCTGTTCGTTTTCCTTGTTTTATAAATGCTTTTGGGTGGGAAAATGCAGTGTAACATGGTTGGATGCAACCAGTGTCAGAGTCTGTGGACCACCTCTATAGGCTGTGGGTTGCACATGCTGATCACGCTGCCGACTGTGCAAGGCAGAGATCATGGCATAACTATGTGTGGAGGCTAGCAGGGCGCAGGCAGGAGGAATGCACATCAGTACCTGCCAGCTCTGGTGAGGCGGCCTTCAGCATCTTCAACCTCTTCTGCTGTCTGGTTGTCAGCAGAGCTCCTGGCACGCTCCAGGCCTTCCCTGACCAGGCGTGCATGCACTGCCTCCTCAATGGGCACCATCGCCGCCTCACCACCATAGATTTGTGGCAAGACCTACACAAAATACATTTGGGTCATCTCCTGGCCATGACCTACATCTGCTCTCCCTCAACATAACAGCACTTACATGCACATAGCATGTGCATTGAAGCAGGCGATTACCTTGGGACACGCCAGATTGACTATTGAGAAGCAAAGCTTCAGCTCATAAAGCATCAACAAGCCACTACTGCGGATGAGCTTGGTACATGAAGCATGGGCATGAATCAAATCGGATGCAGGACAAGGCTTGGCATGCAGAGTGATGACACTAATCATGCGGAGGTCATCACAGCTAGGCCTGAGCCCACTGGATAAGGCTGGTCAGAACAGCTTACATCTGATGGGATGGATTCTTGCAGCATCCTTTCCCTATCTTTGCCTGACAAGAACTTGATTTTGGCTTTGGTGTTTGCCTGAATGAAGGGGCTGACAACTCTCCACAGCGACCAGAAGATGAAGGGTGCACTCAGGAACCACAGCTCGCCCAGGCGCTCTGGGTAGTGTTGCTGCAGCACCTCAAACACAGCTTGCAGAGCACCAACATCCAGATTCTTCATGCGCAAACCTGCAGTCAGCATGTGTCTGCCCTTGCTTGCGGCATCAGAGGTGGGTTGCATTCCAGTTACTGAACATACTTAAGCTGGCACAAGCAGTTGGGAGTATCGAGGAGCAGTTGGGAGTGTGCAGTCATGAGAATTGAAGCATTGCAAACAAGAAGAGGGGCGAGGTGGGGCCAAGGGGGGGGAGGTGCAATCAACATGAGAGGATGAGACTGTGCTGCATACCTGACAAGTCAAATAGGCACAGAAACTGGCCCAATTCGTTACGGACAGGGTCTGCTGCCGCTATGGCATTGTCAAGGGTGTAGCAGATGAAGCGCTTGGTTTCCTCTGGCCTTCCCTTTTCCTGCTGCTTTGCAAGCACTATGAACACTGTTCTGCCTTGTGCATCACACCCTTGCAAGTATACCTTGTTGGACGCAAGCTCACTCATGACCTGGTTCTGCAAGGCCAGGGAGAAAGAGAGATTAGCAAAGGCCAGCGGTGATGTTTGTCCCTTTCATGGCTGCAGCTTGGTGTATGGATGTATCAGCTTGAATGGTAGTCGTGATGCTGCCGTGGTAACATAGTTGTGATGTGTTGCAGTTTACCTCAGGAATGTGTCCAGCTGGCATGAATTCCTGCCTCCACTGTGCGTGGATGTGAATCTGCTCCTCTGCTATGTCCATATCCCTGCCTTTGGCTCTTAACCATCGGCTTATGCCACGGGCATCCAGAGGGTCCAACTGCTCAGAGTTGCTGGACATTAGGCTTGCAACATTTTCATCCCCGCTAGCTGCTAACCTCCTTTGCAACTCAGCCACTTCAGCAGATGGCGCTGGAACTGCTACTGGCTGCTTGCCCTGAGCAGGCTGAGCTGTGCCTACAGGGGCATGGCTTGAGGCTGCACAGGGCAGCTCAAGCAAGGGTATTGCCAAGTCTACTCCGAAGACACTGCAGCGTACTGTGACAGAAGCCATAAAAGCTGCCTCCCTGCAGTCAATTTCGCACTTATTACAGCAGAAGCAGGTTACAGGGAACCCCCTGGGCATGGTGACACAAAGCTTACCGCATGGAAATGTCGATGCAAGTCAAGCTCGGAGAAGACACTTAGGCTCGTTTGTGCAAGCTGGCAGACCGATCTGGTGACCTTGTCGGCAGATGTTATTGTGCAGGCCTTTGCGGTACACAATTGCAGAGCTGTCTGACTACGACCAGGCTCAGTCTGACTTTACTTTGGCGCAGACGTCTTCAGGCAAAGCGGCGGGGACGGCCGCGCAATCAAATGACACCCTAACTATCCTGCTCACACAGGATAACCCGTACCAGACAGCAAAAGCTCGTCGTCAATCTTGTGAGCTACTAGGCAGTCGTGTAAACGAGTCTTGGCGGGTTTGTCTGCAGGCTGGCAAGGGAGAGGCTATCGATGCATTGCATTGAAGCAGGTATGGATAATCGAAATCCAGCTGGACCAGCAAGCTTTGCATGCAGATTGGCCAGATCAGAGACACAACCTACTCAAGCAAGTAAGACGCAGTGGCTACAACACTGCTGCTGTATCTCTGGGTACAACGTAGTGCATGCAGCCTTACTGATGTCCAAAGCCTTCCCAAGTCTGGACAAACGGCTGCAATGTGCCAGGCACCTGATGCAGCTACATTTTCCAATTTACAGTCTCAGTGCATGCTGTGTGTCAAGCCTGAGCATGTCATCTGTTGAGCAAGGCCCAGTACAAAAACAAACAATTCTCACACAGGGCTTCCTCTGTCCTTTGGCTCAAGATAGTCGTGCCAATTGTGTCCATGTAACATGGCTAAAGGCATTTAAACTCAAACAATTGCAACACCTAAAGTGCTCTATGTCCACCTGGCATTGCAATGTCAAAGTCAGGCCCTGCAGACTGTTTTTGAACTCACACAGTCTATCCTTGATATTTTGGCTTCCAGATACACGTCCCAACTTGGGACTGAAGGACGCACTGATTTGCAGAGTCTGGCAACATCGTCTGTAAATCTGCACACTCTGAATGCTGCTGAGGATCAGTCTGCTGCTGACGGTTGGGCCTGGCTAAAGGCTGACAGTCCTGACGGTCAGCCACGACCTCAGGCATAGAGCTGACCTTGGAGGTTGTGTTGGTGGCTATACCTGTATCAGCAGAACATAGACCAGTGTTTGGAAGAGCCCATCTTCAATCTGCTGCAGTACAAACTGGACAGAATACAGAGGTTGCAAGTAATGAAATGTTACACTGCTTCTTGTGTATACACGTGCCAACCCAACCAGTCCATGCCTGATCACATATGTGTGTGTCTCAGCACCAGTCCCCAAGCAAGGAGGTGGGAACATTCCACCCTCTGCCATTCCAACTGGGAACACGGCTTTGGTGTTGCACAATCATATATAATCCGGCTGAACATGTATTTTTCATATTTACACTTCTAAGGCAGTTTGTTGGCTGACTCTGTGCCAACTCATTTATGGCCGTGCCACTCCACCAAACTGAGATGGACTTGCTGGCTGTCACTCACTCATTATAAAGGTCAATGATATCCTGCTGCTGGTCGTGCCGGCGGGCAGAGCAGTCAGCGCCAAACAAGCCCTGAACCGAAACTGCATGTGGTAACTTGCGTATGCGTATCGTGGAGGCCACGACCTTTACCCCTGTCACTGGTTGTAGGCATACCATTTCCTCTCGCAAGTGGCGATTCGATAAAGCATAGGTTCAGTCTGCGGCTGTGATATCTCTTATGTGCAAATTGTGCTATCAGCTCTCGTAATTGGACCGAGCTCGTAATCACGGCAAGCTTAAGGCACGCGATCGTTAAACGCAGCCCTCGAACACCCGATTGCAAACCTCTATCAGCGAACAAGATTCAAAGACATCTCTGTCTACACCTCGACCGGCAATCTCAGGTAAAACACCTGCACATGCACCATCGCATGAGCATCGCTTTATCAACATCTGCCGCTCTGACGCAATCCTTGAGAATTCTCAAGCTTGCTTGCTGCCATCAAATGTCTTGTTCAGCACAATGCATACTAACCCCAGCAGCGTGGTTTTGGTCTCTTCGTATGCTACTGGCCAGGGCTTCGAAGGGAAGTACTGATCGCGTACAGGTATGGCTCCAAGCGTCCCAGTGAACACGATGGGTAGTCAGGGCTTCAGAGCAAGCTGTCAAGGTCTAGGATGCATGGGCATGTCAGCCTTCTACAAAGACAACCAGCATACAGCAACAGAAGAGGAAAGCATCGCTGTCATCCACAAAGCAATCGAATTGGGAGTCACCTTGCTGGATACTTCAGATATCTATGGTACGGCACGGCACACTATTTGTCAGCTCGGCTTAATGCTAAGCTATTGTTCAGTGGATGCTAGCCGTGCAACGCCTTAAAGGATCCTACTTGACTGTGGTGCAGGCCCTTTCACCAATGAGGAGTTGGTAGGTAAGATTTGGTCGGTCTTTTGTGCTGAAATGCTGTGGTACAGTGAGATATGCTCCTCATTGGCCCATCCCAAAAACGCAGTCAGCTTGATCCTGCTGTGCAATACAGGGAAGGCTCTCAAAGGCAAAAGGTCACAGGTTCAGCTGTGCACCAAGTTTGGAATCAAGTTCACAAAGGAGGGAGGCATGGCCTGTGACGGCAGCCGCATATGTTAGGTTTGGTCACTTCCTCGTAAGCGTGTTCTGTCAGCATCACCATTGCTGCTCGCACTGTTGATGCAATGCATGCTGGTGAGAGGGCTGGTTATAGCCTGACAACATGCATTTGCTTGCCAGGTCTCATTGATGGTGGTGTTGTTGTTATTATTGTTTATTATTATTATTGGTTGTTTTGGTTGTTGTTGTTGTTATTATTATTATTATATTATTATTATTACTAACATTATCATCACTATCATCATTGTAGTAGGCAAATGTGTGAGTTGACTGTATGCGTATCTTGCAGGGAAGCATGTCTGGCCTCGCTAAAGAGACTGAACACAGACTACATTGACTTGTACTACATGCACCGCATGGACCCCAAGGTCCCAATCGAGGAGACCATGGCTGAACTTAAGGCATGACTGCTTGCTAGCATGCTGCATATCCTTGTCTGACTGGCACAACCTGGAAGCTGTCTCACTGTTGACTGACCAAGGGTGCGGCAACTCTTCTTCTTCTGAGCACTGCCATACTGCATGTGCTTGCTGACATGCCAGCCTTGCTATGCTGACATGTGACGCATACAACCTCTTCTGGCCATCCTGTCTGTGATCACCAAAATCCTAAGGTACTCAGCATCACTGCTTATCAGTGTCAAGCCATGGTGAGCAACTTTCTCAGAAACAAGAGCAAGAAGGTTCTGGCCTGTCACAGGCACTGGTTGAGGAGGGCAAGATCAAGTACATTGGGTTGAGCGAGGTGGGTGGTGACGACCTGCGCAAGGCACACAAGGTGCATCCCATCACAGCTGTTCAGCTGGAGTGGTCACTGTGGACCAGAGATGCTGAGGTAGGTCATGCAGCTTTCACTGCGTCCTGTTGGCAAGCCCATGTTACGCCCTTGCATAGCCCCAAAGCAACCGCAGTCCTGCTCAGGCTCTTGTTTGCAAGGTCTGAGCCAGTTCTGCATCTGTTATTCTAGTCCATATCAAAGCAGCAGCTTTGACTTTGCCTCTGCTGTCCACTGGGAGAGCAGAGATTGCGCCAATAGCATGTCAGGGCTGACAGTCACTCCATCTCGCATGTAATTAACTATATTGTACCACAAAATACAATAGATTTTCAAGTTTTATTTATTTATTTTGGGTAATGACAAGCAGCCTGCCCAACTGGAGGTGCATATATCAAATGATGAAAACTGCTTGCTGGGATATGCAGAAAAATCTGGTGCCTGTGTGCCGGGAGCTAGGCATTGGCATTGTGGCATACAGCCCCATTGGGCGCGGCTTCCTCACAGGCAAAATCACAAAAAAGGAAGACTTGGACCCGTCTGACTTCAGGTTGAGCACTCCTAGGTTTGCTGAGGCTGCCTTCCAAAAGGTATGATGGCAAGCATGCCCAGTCAACTTCAGCAATTGGTCATTGTTTCAGCAGCACTTCTGGGCAGCCCGGTATAATACTTGACTCATTAAAGTGGCGTCAAAAGGCGTAGTCTTTTCTTTTCTTTTCTTTCAGCAGCACTTCCAAAGTGCCCTGCATCACCAGACTGCTGTAAAGCTGTCTCAGCCTTGTATGGTGTTGTGCCCATGATAAGCAGCATCGCTATCTTGCTGTCTTGCTGTCACATATTTGCTTGGTGCTGTGTCCATCATGAGCAGCACTGCTAGGGCTTGATTTGGTTCTGCACACACATCTTGTCAATGGAACGTGTCGGCGTTTGCTAATACAGTGGTTGTTCTCACAGAATTTGAAGTTGGTGGAGAATGTAAAGCAGCTGGCGGCCAAGAAGAATGTGACAGCCGGTCAGCTGGCTCTGGCATGGGTTCAGCATCAGGTATGTTTGCATTCAGCAATATTGTTTCCACAGTTCGCACAAGATCTCAATGTGTACAAGGTGACATGCAACAGCATGATACAATGTGGATGCCCGTGTCACCTGCAGATGGTGCCTTCAAGCGACAGCTCTCCCTTTCATAGTATAATGGCTGTGTGATGCATGGTTACAAAATTGCATGTGTGTCAGCACCTTTTGCAGACATACTATTGCCTGCTGATGGGTTAGAGATGCTTCAGGTCATCATTCAGATATCATCAAATCAAAGTATTGATGGTGCCTGGTGCCTTTGCATCCCGAGGGGCATACTATGCAGAGGACGTGACATGTTGTCCTGTTGCAAATGACGCCTGTGCACAAGAGTTTAGGATACCAAAGGCAAGTAATCATTCATTTGTTGCAAAACAATTGGTGTTCCAACAGAAACATGCTGTGCGTGTAGGGCAAGGATGTCTTCCCTATCCCTGGGACCAAGCGTGTGAAGTACTTGGAAGAAAATGTAGCTGCAGCCCACATACAGCTTACAAAAGAAGAGGTACAGGAGCTAGGGGATGCTGTGCCTGAAAGTCAGGTAGAAGGCAATAGGTACAATGAGGCCATGATGAGTGGAACCTATAGCCAGTATCACAAGGCCAAGGCTGCACAGTAGTACTATTGTCACATTGGATGCGCAGAGTGTAGACAGAGTTACAGTAGAAATCAGTCGCTTCTGGCCTAGGGGATGCATATCATTGCCTGTCAAAGCTCTCTGTACAAGTGTTAGTTAGGCGGAAACGCAGACGACTGATTTGTTTGTTGTGTTCAATAAGAGTTTGGTGTCAAAGCACATTTCAGACATCATAGTCTGCAGCCAGAGTTAATAACACAAGGCTCAGTATCATGCACTAATTCCTGATGTAATGAGGTTGTAAGTTAAGGGGTTACTTTCAATGACTTTGATCCTGCAAATTAGCCACCGTGGCGTGTGCATGCAATTTTTATTAGTACCACAACGTTTAAAGTAGCATGAAAGACACAGAAGTCGACTTTGAGATTTCTTTTGCATCTGAAGTTGTGGAGACTGTCAGCAACCATCAAACATTCAGGACCAACATTGTTTGGGGGCTGGTATTGACATGATGCACATTGTTCTGACAGCTTTGCAGTCGTCTTGCTTGTTGACATGATTTTGAGGCAAGAGGCATCCTAATGACAAATTGGTAGTGCATGAGCGTTTACAGAAAATATACACTGCACAAGCAGCATGCAAAAAGCATCCTCCAAGGTACTAACTTGCAATCTGACATGGTACAATAAGTGTTTGTTATCAACACACATATTACCAATGATCCATATCTCAGAAGCATTCAATGATTGATGGTGATAGTCTCTGCATATGTTGCTGCTGTCAATCAGCAGACGGGCGCAGCATGAACACGACCATGCCAGGTGCATTCCAGAACTCAATCAGCCTAGCTGCCAGGTACTGCTTGACAGCTGGCAATAGCTTGGAATTTTGCTTGACACTGTGCAGACCTTTGCCAGTAACAACCTCAACCTTCCAAATGCCTACAGCAAGGAGCAACATGATCAACACACTGCCATGAGCTTCATACTGGAAGCTCACCTCTGCATATATGACACACGACAACAGCAACATCATTTAGCAGAGAATTGGACAAACATGACAAGTTGCACAAGAGTGAGCCATCTTGCTGGCAGTGACCTGATCTGCCTGTCACAGAATGCAACATCATAGCATATGAACTTACATTTCATCTTGGACAGATCACTGATGGTCTTTGCAACTTCATCCAGGGCCTCATCCACATGCAGTGCATGCAGGTCCAATTTGAATGTGTTGCTGCGCTCTGCATTCCTGCACAGCATACGCGCAAATTTTCATCAGGTGAATGGTGAAGCACAGATGTAGTGCTCTCAGCACAAGTCTGTAAGATCATGTTGCAGATATGACAGCTGACTTGCAAGCTTTGACAGCAAAATGAGACATCAGCGACTACACAAATTGCTGAGGGATGCATTTCATGGCCTCCTGTCACAGGCAACACTGCACACTCCATTCAGTCGATCATGAACCTTGAAAATGCAAAAAACAGCAGAAGAACCCTCACTTGGTTGGCTGGACCTTTTTCTGGGCCACTCGCTTCTCCTCTGCAAGCTTCTGGTGCCAGTGATCTATCCAAGACTCATACAGCCGCTGCTTCTGCACATCACCAGCCCGCATTGCAGCCTGGAACTCTCTCTTGCAGACTGCAATCTGTTCTTTTGCTTCTGTGACCTTCTGGCTGGCCCCCTGTATTGCAGCATGGGACATAGGTGAGTGGTGCTAGACATGTTGCCTTGCATCAGAGGATGTGCAGATCCTAGTGAGCTGCATCCTTGCCTCATCAACAGAGTGTGTGTGAGCTACAGACTGCAGCAAGAACCACAGGCCACCTTGAGAGATGTGTACTGCAAGGAGCTTGATCGCAGCAGCACACAACACACAAACCACACAAATGCGTGCCTTGCCTGATGACCCTCTCATGCACACATGACTCATGGCTGCAAAGCAGGAACACAACAAATTTCGCGGGGATGACCCAACAAACATGACCACAGCGCAAATGACCCCAAACAGCACTGAACCAGCAATGCCTGGGTTCTGCAGCTCGGCGCTGGACACTGGACACTCTATCCAGGTGATGTGAGTAGATAAGCATGGACTGGGCAGCCCGGTATAATACTTGGCTTCTCATTGAATTGACGCCGAAAAGCGTAGTGTTTTCTTTCTTTTCTTTTCTAGATAAGCATGGCATCAGGACACTCACACAGGACTGATCAGCACGCTCTGTCTTCAAGGGACGCTTCTGCAGTGCCTTGCTTGCAGAGGCACTGCCAGATGCAGAATTGCCTGAGCCAGGTGAGAACCAGAGAAGGAGGCCTGTGGTGGGGTCCAGGACAGACCCCACAGGAGTTGCCTGTGCCCTTGGGGGAGGGGGTGCCGGTGCCCTTGGGGGAGGGAGTGCCGGTGCCCTTGGGAACAGGGGTGCCTGTGCCCTTGGGGGAGGGGGTGCCGGTGCCCTTGGGAAAGAGGGTGCCTGTGCCCTCGGGGAAGGGGTTGCCTTTGCCCTTGGGCCGGGGGTTGCCTGTGCCCTTAGGGCGGGGGTTGCCTGCGCCCTTGGCTTCTTGTTTGGGTTCCCTACTGCTGATGTGGCACTCTCATGTCGCAGGACCTGCAAGCATATGCATTTTTAAAACTGCAGCCCAAACAATCAATGTGCCAGCAATTGCAACCAGTAAATTGACATACATTCCAACATATTGGATGCAGATGTGACTAACCATAGTTCTGTGTGTTGCAAAGCCTCCCAACAGCTTGGATACTGTATTATGTCATCCTCAATGTTGTATGTGACCACCCAGATCAGTGGACCAGCCGCAAAAGCAGTGTGGAGGTGCAAAGCGCACCCGACTTGTTTTGATGATACATCCCTCATGTGCTGTCAGCAGGTTTTGCAGACGTTCATAGCTGACATGCGGGAATTGTCCCTTCAGCTTCTTCACCTTCTGCTGCATGCTTGGCTCTTCAGTCACTGGCTGCTCAGCATCACCGTCCTGTAAGCACACGATTTTGGAGACACTGCGGGTAGCAGTTCACACAGGTGTTCTTGCAAACAAACAAAGTTGTCAGCACAGCATGTAGCAACTTGCACAGGCGCTTCTGCAAGAAAACAGACTTTTGATCAGCACCTCAGGCAGGCAACACAAATTGGAGGGCTCAATGCATGCAGTCTTGACAATAGTTGCAACACAGTGGAGTGGCAAGCATTGTTTTAGGGCAAAGATGACCCAAGGACATTCTAGACATCAGTAAGGTGCCGCATCAGCTTGCAACTGGATCAGCACTTGACTTTGAGGCTTCTTAATTGTGACAGCTGGCAAGACCAGCAGCGTTACCACTGCAAGCACTTGACACAGACTAGCATACAGCATGGTGTGACAGGTAGCACCTCTCACACAAATCATA
>JAABUK010010857.1_pt1 | contig 12029 bp, 10 predicted proteins | sample 5559141 | NCBI WGS metagenome assembly JAABUK01 (sample SAMN10711869, study PRJNA513367) | rock metagenome | isolation source: Antarctica rocks | place: Antarctica: Victoria Land, Pudding Butte nord | collected 2016-01-03 | reverse complement strand
CGCGCTCGAGGAGCTCGGCATGCACGTGGAGTACTCCCACCACGAGGTCGGCCCCTCCCAGCACGAGATCGACATGCGCTACGCGCCGGCGCTGAAGATGGCCGACGACTGCATGACCTACCGCATCACGGTCAAGGAATACGCGATGAAGTACGGCTGGCACGCGACCTTCATGCCCAAGCCCCTGTTCGGCGAGAACGGCTCGGGCATGCACACCCACATGTCGCTGTTCAAGGACGGTCGCAACGCCTTTTACGACGCCGACGATCAGTACTACCTCTCTGGCGTCGGCAAGGCGTTCATCGCGGGCCAGCTGCGCCACGCGCGCGAGATGAGCTCGGTGTTTGCCCAGTGGGTGAACTCCTACAAGCGGCTGGTGCCCGGCTTCGAGGCCCCGGTGTACTGCGCCTGGTCGCGCCGCAACCGCTCGGCGCTGGTGCGCGTGCCGCTCTACCACCCGGGCAAGGAGCGGGCCACTCGGATGGAGCTGCGCTGCCCGGACCCCGCGTGCAACCCCTACCTCACCTTCGCGATCCTGCTCAACGCGGGGCTCGAAGGGATCGAGAAGGGCTACGAGCTGCCCGAGCCGATGGAGAAGAACCTCTACCACCTGTCTCCGGACGAGCGCAAGCGGCTGGGAATCGAGCAGCTGCCAGAGACCCTCGGTGAGGCGATCGAGCTCACCTCTGAGTCAGAGCTCGCCCTGCGCACCTTCGGCGAGCACATCTTCAACCGCTACATCGAGATCAAGCGGCAGGAGTGGGAGGACTACAGGGTGCAGGTGACCCAGTGGGAGCTCGACCGCTACATGTCCATTCTCTGAACCTTCACCTCCGGGGGCCGGTGCGGGTTAGGGTGGTCCACGCGTGAGCGATGTGGACCTGAGCAGGCGGGAGTTCCTGGAGCGCACGGCCCACACGGCCGGACTGGCCGGGATGGCGGCCACGCTGCCGGTTAGCACGCTGTTGTCCCAGGCCGCGGACGCCGATGCCCGGCGCGCGCGCCTACCGAGCCCGCGCAACGTCGAGATCGACCATTTCGTGATCTTGATGATGGAGAATCGCTCGTTCGACCACTACCTCGGCTGGCTGCCCGGCGCCGACGCCGTCCAGCGCCAGAGCTTTCGCACCGCCCAGGGCCAGGCCGTGCCCACCCGTCCGGCCGACGCGCTCGGCAAGGCGCGTTTTCAGGGCTGCGGGCATCCCGATCCCGGCCACGGCTGGAAGTCGGGACGGGCCCAGCTGCGCAGCGGGTTCATCGGCCAGGGCAGCGGCAACGACGAGTTCGCGCTCAGCTACTACAACCAGGGCCAACTGCCCTTCATTCACGACGCGGTCGGCAAGTACACGACCTATGACCGGTACTTCTGCTCGCTGCTGGGCCCGACGTTTCCCAACCGCTACTACAAGTGGGCGGCCACCTCGGCGGGCAAGACCGCCAACATCGACCAGGTCGACATCAAGTCCGGGGGAAACCAGTTCGAGACGATCTTCGACCGCGCCATCAGCCGCGGCCAGAGCGCGCGCTACTACTACTCCGATCAGCCTTTCGCGGCGGTCTACGGGCCGCGCGGGGTGGCGTGGTCCAACCCGATGCCGCGCTACTACGCCGATTGCGCGGCCGGCACGCTTCCCAACATCTCGATCGTCGACCCGCCCTTCAAGGACGGCTCGGGGGGAGACGGCATCTCGGCCGACGACCATCCGCTCGGAGACGTACGGCTCGGTCAGCGTTCATGGCCGACGTCGTCAACGCGTTCGTCCAGTCGCCCAACTACCGCCGCGGCGCCCTGTTCGTGGTCTATGACGAGTGGGGCGGGTTCTTTGACCACGTGCGTCCGCCACGGGTCCCCGACATCCGGTCCACGCGCAACCTCGACACCGACTTCGGCCAGATGGGCTTTCGGATCCCCTCGGTGGCCGTCTCGCCCTACACCCGCGGGCCGAAGACCCGCAAGGGCTACCGGGTCGACCACGGCATCTACGGCCACGAGTCGATCCTCAAGCTGATCAGTCACCGGTTCGGCCTCGGCCATCTGAAACGCCGCCACCGGTACGCCCGCAACATCGGCCACAGCTTCGACTGGGCCAACCCGGACTTCGAGCCGCCCTCGCTGCCCGACCCGCCGCAGGTCGCCTCGACGCCCTGCACCCTCGGCGGCGCCGCGGTGTTCGATCCCGACGCTGCCCACGGCAGCGATCTCGAGGGGCTCCATCAGCTCGCCGATCGGTTCGGGTACCGCACTTACGCCGGCAGCGCGCACCAGATCTTCACGAAGCCGGACTCGCTCAAGCGCGCGTACAAGCCGCCCCGCTAGCCGGCGGAACGGCGGCTCATGCCTCGGGTGGGTCGGGCGGAGCGATCACCGTCTCGCAGTTGACGACGCCGTCCTCGACGCTGTCGGCTATCAGAACGTCCTCGCCAGGGCCGCAGTCGATCGAGTCCCCCTCGCCGTCTCGGGAGTCAATGCGGTCGTTGCCATCGCCGCCGAAGAGCTCGTCCTGGCCCAGATCGTTGGTGATCGTGTCGTTGCCGGTGCCGCCGTCGATGCGGTCATTGCCTTTGTCCCCTTGGAGGCGATCGTTGCCGGCCCCTCCGTAGAGGTCGTCGCCGGCGTCGGTGCCGCGGCCGGGAGGTCCGGCGAACAGCGTGTCGTTTCCACCTCCCCCGTAGGCGGTGTCGTTGCCGCTGCCGGCCGCGAGCCGGTCGTTGCCGGAATCGCCGAACAGCTGATCGTCGCCGGAGTCGGACGCCAGGCGGTCGTTGCCGGTACCCCCGCGCATGACGTCGTCTCCCGCGCGGCCGCGCACACGGTCACGCCCTGGCCCTCCCAGCAGGCGGTCGTCGCCCCCGCGCCCATTGATCCGGTCGTTGCCGGCGCGGCCATTGATGCGATCGGCTCTGTGCGTTCCCGTGAGCCGGTCGGCACCCTTCGTGCCGGTGACGAGCGCGGCAAGCCCGGGGGCGACCGGCGCGGACAGGCCGGCGATGATCAGCGTCGCGATGGCTACCGAGCGGCGAGTGGTCGAGCGGGCCATCAGGCGAGCCTAACCGCCGTCAGGTGGCGAGTGTTCCGCTTTCGTGAACGGCGCTGTTCGTAGGCGGCGCTCTGGGACCCGCACATAGCAGCGGCCAGCGAGCCACGGCCTACCGGGCTCTACGCCAATGCGGCCTCGAGGTCGGCTGGCGCGGTCACCGGCCGCAGGCAGGCGAAGTGCTCGCACACATACGCCGCGGCCGCGTCGGCCACCGGCGTGCGGTCCTGCATGAGCGGGACGTCGCCGGGATCACCTCCGGCCAGCACGAGGTAGGGGCGGTATTCCAAACGCACGACGCGCGCGAGCGGGGCGATGCCGTCGGGGTCACCCACCAGCGCGACCTCGCGCACGGGCGAGAGCGAAAACGCGAGCGCCTGGAGAAGGTGGGCGAAGGCCTGGGGGTGTTGCGCCGCGAGTGGGTGCAATAGCGTGAGCACGCCCGCCGCGCGCTCCTCGTAGCCGTACTCACCCGTGAGCGCCGCCAGGCGCAGCAATCCCAGCGCGGCGCTCGCGTTGCCCGACGGGATGGGGTGGTCCTCAAGGTCCTTGCGCCTGGCCACGAGCTGCTCGTGGTCGATCGAGGTCTCGAAGAACCCGCCGCGCTCGGAGTCGGCGAAGCGCTCGATCATCGTGTCGGCGAGCGCTTGGGCCTCGTCGAACCAGCGCGGCTCGAACGTCGACTCATACAGCGTGAGCAGCGCCTCGAGCAGGAACGCATGGTCTTCGAGATACGCGTTGAGCTTGGCCTCGCCGCCCTTGTAGGTGCGAAGCAGGCGACCCGAGGCATCACGGAGGTCGCGCATCACGAACTCGCCCGCCGCCCGTGCCGCGTCTAGGAAGTCCGGGCGTTCCAGCACCGCGCCGGCCTCGGCCAGTGCCGAGATGGCCAGCGCGTTCCAGGCGGTAAGGCGTTTGTCGTCGAGGGCGGGCCAAACCCGCTCGGCGCGGGCGTCGTAGAGGCGGCGTCGGATGTCGGCCAGCCCGGCCGGCTCGTGCTCGCCACGGGTGAGGATCGATGCCCCTTCGAAGTTGCCGCCGGGGCGCACGCCGAAGTGGGCGGCGGCCGTCTCGGCGTCGTCGGGCCCGAGCACGTCGCGAAGCTGCTGGGGGGTCCAGACGTAGAAGCGCCCCTCCTCGCCTTCGGAGTCGGCATCGAGCGTGCTCATGAACCCGCCCTCCGGGCCGCGCATCTCGCGCAGCATCCACTCCAGCGTCTCCTCCGCGACCCGGCGAAACAGCGGATCCCCCGTGACCTGGAAGGCGTGCAGGTAGGCACGAGCGAGCAGGGCGTTGTCATAGAGCATCTTCTCGAAGTGCGGCACAAGCCAGCGCGCGTCGACCGAGTAGCGCGCGAAGCCGCCGCCGATCAGGTCGTACATCCCGCCGCCGGCCATCGCCCGCAGCGTGTGGGACGTCATCTCGGTCTCCCCGCGACCGAGCAGGTAGTCGATGGCCGACGCCGGCGGGAACTTGGGGGCGCCGCCGAAGCCGCCGTTCTCAGCGTCATAGATCTTGCGCAGCCTGGCCACGGCCGCGTCGAGGATGCCGGGGTCGAGCTCGTCGGCAGACGGCTGCAGTCCGGCTCCGCCGGCCAGGCGGGCGGCCACCTTCTCGCCGGTCGCACGGATCTCGTCGGCCCGCTCGTCCCAGGCCTCGGCCACTGCGCCGAGCACCGTGGTCCACGCGGGCATGCCGGGCCGCTCCTGCGGCGGGAAGTAGGTGCCGGCGTAGAAGGGCACCTGCTCGGGCGTCAGGAACACGTTGAGCGGCCATCCGCCCGCGCCGGTCATGGCCTGGCACGCCTCCATGTAGATCGCGTCGAGATCCGGCCGCTCCTCGCGGTCGAGCTTCACGCACACGAACCGCTCGTTCATGGCCGCTGCGGTCTGCTCGTTCTCAAATGACTCGCGTTCCATCACATGGCACCAGTGACAAGCTGAGTAGCCGATCGAGAGCAGGATCGGCACGTCGCGTCGTGCCGCCTCGGCCAGCGCGTGCTCGCCCCACGGCTGCCAGTCCACCGGGTTGTCCTTGTGCTGGAGCAGGTAGGGAGAGGTCTCAGATGCCAGTCGGTTGGGCATATGCTGAATCTAGCCCCGAAGCTCGGCGCGGCGAATCTTGCCGCTCGCGGTCTTTGGCAGCGATTTCGCGAACTCGACGATGCGCGGGTACTTGTACGGCGCGGTCCGGTCCTTGACGTGGTCCTTGAGCTCCCGGGCGAGCGCGTCGTCGCCCGAGTAGCCGTCGCGGAGTATCACGACCGCCCGCACCACCTGGCCGCGCTCGTCGTCGGGGGCGGCGACGGCGGCGGCCTCGGCCACAGCTGGGTGCGACAGAAGCGCCGACTCCACCTCGAACGGTCCGATCCGGTAGCCGGCCGAGATGATCACGTCGTCGGTGCGCCCCTCGAACCAGAGAAAGCCATCCTCGTCCTCGCGGACGCGGTCGCCGGTGTGCCAGGTGCCCGTCGGTCCGTCGATGAAGAACGTGGGCACCGTGGTGGGGTCGGCGCACAGCTCGCCCTCCTCGATCCACAGCCGGAAGCCGGGAAGCGCGCGACCCATGGACCCGGGCCGCACCGGCTCGCCGATAGGCATCCCGGTGAGCGCGCCGGTCTCTGACTGACCGTATCCGTCGTGCACCGAGACCCCCGCCTCCTCCTGCCACACCCGGACTATCTCCGGGTTCAGGGGCTCGCCCGCCGCGACCGCATGGCGCACCGACGGCAGCCGCCGCAGTGCGGTGCGCTTGGCGATCGCGCGGTACTCGGTCGGGGCCATGCACAGGATGTCGACGCCCTCGCGATCGATCACGTCGAGCCGCTGGGCCGGGTCGAAGCGGGCGTCGTGCAGGAGCGCCCCCGCCCCCTGCAGCCACGGGGCGATGAACGAGTTGCGCGCAGACTTCGACCATCCGCTGGCCGCGGTGCACCACGCGAGGTCGCCGGGCCGCGCCCCGAACCAGTGCTCGGCCTGTACGCGCTGGCCGTCGAGGTAGCGCTGGCCGTGGCGGATCGGCTTGGGCGTGCCCGAGGTGCCGGAGGTGAACACGATCAGCGCGGGATCGTCGGGTCCGAGCTCGGCCGCGGGCGCCGGGGGTGAGTCGTAGAGCCGCTCGTCGGGCACGATGAGCACCACGCCGGCAAACCCCGTCGCGTCGACGGCCTCGCGGTTTCGCTGGTGGGCGATCACCATCGCCGGCTCCGCGACATCCATCCGGGCCTTGAGGTCGGCCGGCCGGAGCTGCTCGGTGCATGGAAGCGCCACGGCCCCAAGCCGAAAGCATGCCACCATCGCAAGCACCCAGTCCGGTGTGTTGCCGACCACCGTCATGACCACCGATCCCCGCCCGATGCCCGCGGCGGCCAGCGTCCCGGCCAGCCGCGCCGAGTGCTCGGACACCTGACCGAAGCTCAGCTCGCAGCGATCGCCATTTCCATCGACGGCCACAAGCGCGCGGTCATCGGCTGGGGCGGCATCGACGACGTCGCGGGAGAAGTTCACCGTGCGCTGGTGGGGGAGACCGCCATGCGGGGATTGTGCTGGACCCCGCGTCCCGGCGTTCTTTCGCCTCCAACCTGGTGGCAATCGCCACGTGGACAGGGGGGATTTAGGGGTGAGGCGCCGAATTCGGTCGTTGACATCTGCTAGCTTCGCGCCACGCCGAATGCACGAGATCGTGCAACGGGGGAACCAAAAGTCACTGGGGCCAATCTCCTTGAGGGGAGACGCGCAAGCTCTTTCAGCGCGAGCCCGACAGCTAACCCCGTAGGCGTGCGAAAGAGTTTTGCTTACCCGCCTGAGACATCAGCTGCTGCTTTGCGCGACCACTTCCGTGGCGGTCGGCTGCATCGCGACGCCCGGAATCGCTGCGGCCCAGGGCACGGGCGGCTCGACCTACGTGCCGCCACCGCCCCCCGCCAAGCGCGCGAAGATCGTCGACGGCGTCGCCATCCCGCCGATCGCGGCCCCGGTCCGCGTCAAGAAGGCCATCGCCGCCGCCAACCTGATCGTCAGCAAGCCCTACATCTACGGCGGCGGCCACAAGCCCTACGCCAGAGTGAGCGCCTCGTCGGGCCTCCCGGTCTCCCTCGACAGCGGGTACGACTGCTCGGGCGGCATCAGCCTTGCGCTCTTCGGCGGCAAGTTCCTGAAGAGCCCACTCGACTCGAGCAGCTTCCTGAGCTGGGGCCTCGCGGGCAAGGGTCGGTGGATCACCGTCTACACCAACCCGGGCCACGCCTACGTGGTGATCGCGGGCCTGCGCTTCGACACCAGTGGCGGAGACCGCGTCTCGCCCCAGGAGCGCGCCTCGGGGCGCGGTCCGCGGTGGCGCAAGTACAGCCGGAAGCCCGTCGGCTTCACGGCGCGCCACCCAAGCAACTTCTGAGCGGCCGCCCTTGCGGGTGCCGGGCGGAGCTTGCCGCCGCCACCGCTGACTGATCTCTCCCGCAGGTATCCTGCGGACACCCTCTTGATGGCCCGCAAGCGACCCCCGGAGCGCTGACCCAATGGCGATAGCCGCCGATCCCATGACGAACATGACCGACGAGCAGAAGGCGATCACCGACATGGTGCGCCAGTTCGCCGACGAGCAGATCCTCCCCAACGCCGAGCACTACGACCACGAGGACGAGTACCCCGAGCCGATCGTGGAGCAGATGAAGGAGCTCGGCCTGTTCGGGGTCACCATCCCCGAGGAGTACGGCGGGATGGGCCTGGACCTGACCACCTACGTGATGATCGTCGAGGAGCTCTCCCGGGGCTGGATCTCGATCTCGGGCATCATCAACACCCACTTCATCGGCTCCTACCTGCTCATGAAGTACGGCAACGACCTCCAGAAGGAGAAGTACCTGCCGCGTATGGCCACCGGTGAGATCCGGGCGGCCTTCTCGCTTTCCGAGCCCGAGCTTGGTTCGGACGTCCAGGCCATCAAGACCCAGGCCAAGAAGCTCGGCGACGGCAACTGGGAGATCAACGGCCAGAAGATGTGGGTGACCAACGGTCTGCGGTCGACCCTGGTCTTCACGCTGGTCAAGACCGACCCCGACGCCGAGAAGCGGCACAAGGGCATGACGTGCTTCATCGCCGAGAAGGAGGCGGGCGTCCACGAGAACGAGGGCGACTACGCCGGCTTCAACGTGCCCCCGCAGCTCAAGAAGATGGGCTACAAGGGCGTGGAGTCCACAGAGCTGGTGTTCGACGGCTACAAGTGCCCGGCCGAGAACATCCTCGGAGGCGAGGAGGCCGGGCTGAACAAGGGCTTCGCCCAGATGATGGACGCGCTCGAGGTCGGTCGCGTGAACGTGGCCGCCCGCGGCGTGGGCATCGCCAAGCGCGCCCTCGAGCTGGCGCTGCGTTACTCGCAGGAGCGCAAGACCTTCGGCGTGCAGATCGCCGATCATCAGGCCATCCAGTTCAAGCTGGCCGACATGGCCACCCAGGCCGAGGCGGCCCAGCTGCTCACGCGCCAGGCGGCCAGGCTCAAGGATGCCGGCGAGCGCTCCGATCTCGAGGCCGGCATGGCCAAGCTGTTCGCCTCGGAGGCGGGCCGCTTCTGCGTGGAGGAGTCCTTCCGGATCCACGGGGGCTACGGCTACTCCAAGGAGTACGAGATCGAGCGCCTCTACCGCGATGCGCCGCTGCTGCTGATCGGCGAGGGCACGTCGGAGATCCAGCGCATGGTCATCGGCAAGAAGCTGCTGCAGCGGCACAAGATCTAGGTCGCCTACGGCTCGTGCCGACACGCGGGCAACTAGTGTTGCCGGGGTGTCCGCCGCTGATACCAAGACCGCCATCGCCGGAGCCGTCGAGCGGCTCGGTGCCGAGGTGCCCTCGTTACGCCAGCTCAAGCTCGTCATGCGTTTGCAGCTGGAGGCGCGTGGTGGCGACGCGCCGATCTGGCGGGTCGAGGTGCCCGGTCCGAAGATCGATCGCGATCCCGCCGGCGATGCACGCATCGACGTCGTGGTGCAGCGTCAGCAGTTCAACCAGCTGGTGGACGGCGGAACCTTGCGCGACTGGGCGCGGGCGTTTGAGAAGGGCCACGTCAAGGTGACAGGGGATGCCGCGGTGACCACGCTGCTCGGCAGTGTGTTCCAGCGCCAGCTCGACCGCCAGCGGGTGGACTGATGTCCAGCGGTCTGCGGGGCTGCTCGACGAGAAGATGACCGAGCTCGCGAGCCAGCGCGACACGACGCTCGACTCAGGCATCTGTCCGCTGGGCAGGCCGGAAGTAAGGGATCCGCAACCCGGTGGCGAACAGGGTGCATGTCAGCTGACCGGGTGCAAACCAGCGTCCCCGCCGAAGTCACGTACCTAGAGAGCGTTCGTGACCACCATCAGGAACATCAGGAAGAGGCGGCAAACGAGCGGCTAGACGCACAGCTGGCCACCGAGCGCAGTACCGGCGAGGCGATAGTGACCGCCATGGGCGAACTCGAGCGCCGCCTGGGTGCGGAGCGAGAGACCGTCGCGCGCTGGGAGGCGTGGGCCGACGAGGCCGAGCGCCTGCTGGCCCAGAACGAACGAGATCAGCGGGCCGGGGGTTCCTGGCTGCGTCGACTGCGCGGTCGCTGAGCGCGTCTCAGCGCTCGAGCGTTGCGCCGTCGTCGTAGAGCTTCACGACCTTGACCGCGCCCGCGGGGGCAGCTTCCACACACAGCCCGCAGAGGATGCACTCGTCGAGGTTGCGTTCCACGATGTCTAGGCCGTCCGCCGTCGCGGCGTAGATGTCCACCGGACAGGCGTCGGAAAGCTTCTGCGCGAGCTCCGGGTCCTTCTTGGCCTCGTCGGAGACCTCGACGTCAATGAAGACTCCCGGCATTACGCGAGCTTCTCCTTTACTGCATCAGGAATCCCATCGATCCGCTCCACCACGGGGATGCCGGCGGCCTCGAGGCGGGCGATCTTCTCCGCGGCCGAGTCCTCCTTGCCCTCGACGATGGTGCCTGCGTGCCCGAAGCTAATGCCCTGCATCTCGTCGTCGTCCATGAAGCGGCCGGCCATGAAGGCCACGATCGGCAGGCGTGAGTTGTTCTCGGCAACCCACTCGGCCAGCTGGGCCTCCATGCGGCCACCCGGCTCGGTATAGATGACGATCGCCTTGGTCTGCTCGTCGGCCTCGAAGAACGGCATCAGCTCGGCATAGGTCGAGCCGATGATGGCGTCTCCGCCGATCGAGACGGCGGTGGACACGCCCAGGCCGGCGGCGGTCAGCGTCGAGGAGATCTCGGTTGTCATGCCGCCCGACCGGCTCATCACGCCGATCGAGCCCGACTGGTAGGCCTGTGCCGCGTTCTTGGCCGGGCCGCCGATGCCGCCCATCTTGGCCACGCCCGGCACGATCAGGCCGAGGCAGTTGGGGCCGATGATCCGGGCCTCGTGCTTGTCGGCGAGCTCGACCATCTGGGCGACGTCGCGGCGGGGGATGCGCTCGGTCACGATCACGATCGTCTTGATGCCGTTCTCGAGGGCCTCGAACACGGCGTCCTTGGTAAAGGCGGGGGGGACGGTGACCACGGAGCCGTCGGGGGCGACGCCCCCGTTGTGCTTGACCACCTGGGCGACCGTGTCGAACACCGGCACCCCATGTACTTCGCGGCCCTTGCGGCCAGGGGTCACGCCGCCGACGATCTTCGAGCCGTAGTCCAGGCACTCGCGCGTGAGGTTGACGGCCTCACGGCCGGTGATCCCCTGGACGATGAAGGTGGTGTTCTCGTTGAGGAGGATCGACATGGCTAGGGGGCCGCGCCCTGGATCTTGTCCACCGCGCGCTTGGCGGCCTCGTGCATCGACACCGAGCGGTCGCAGTACTCGATTCCGTACTTGTCGAGGATCTTGAAGCCCTCTTCCTCCCAGGCACCCGGGACGCGGAAGATGGCGATGGTCTCGCCCGGGTCCTTGTCCAGGTCGAGGCAGGCCTTGATCACGCCGCGGGCCACGATGTCCACGCGGGTGTTGGAGACGATCGACATCATCACGGCGATCTTCTCGACGCCGTCCTTGGAGAGCACCGCCTTGGCCAGGCCCTCGGCCTTGGCCACGGACGGGTTGCCGCCGATCTCCGAGTAGTTGGCCGGCTGACCGCCCTGGGAGCGCACGGCGTCGGTGAGGGTCAGCGACCCGCCGCCGGCGCCGATCACGAGCCCGATGTTGCCGTGAAAGCCCGTGTCCTTGCCCTGGATCACGCCGCGGTGGTCCGCCGCGTCGATCGCGGCCACGTCGAGCTCGAACTGAGATGGCTCGTACCCCTCGCGGTTGTCGTCCTCGGCGATGCCGAGGACGGCCAGGATCTCCTTCTGGCGCGGCTTGGCCTCGTCCTCCATCTCCATATGGGCGTCGAGCGCCACGAAGGTGCCGTCCTTGAGCCGGGCGATCGGGTTGATCTCGGCCAGCGTCATGTCGCGGTCCACGAACAGCTGAGCCAGGCGGGTGAGGATCGGCACCAGACGCTGCAGGTCCTTGCCGGTGACCCCTGTAGAGGCGATGCACTGCTTGGCCAGGAAGTCCGAGATCGGCTCGAGGTTGGAGAAGTGCTGGCGCCCCACGTGGTCGGGGTGGGTCTCGGCCACCTCCTCGATGTCGATCCCGCCCATGTCGGAGAAGAGCATCATCGGGCGCTTCGCGGTGCCGTCCCAGACGACCGACGCGTAGTACTCCTGGTCGACGTCTGCCTTGGGGTCCACCAGCGCACCGCGCGGCCAGTGGCCGTTGATCTCGAGCTCGAGCACGTTGCCGGCGTGCTCGAAGGCCTCGTCGGGTGTGTCGGCGAACTGCACGCCGCCGGCCTTCATCCGGCCGCCGGTGAGCACCTGGGACTTGATCACCGTCGGTCCGGCGATGTCGGCGGCGATGTCACGCGCCTCCTCCGGCGTGGTCGCGAACCCGTACTTGGTCACCGGGATGCCGGCGGCCTCGACAAGGCGGCGGCTCTCGTATTCGAAGAAGCGCATGCGGCGGGGGAGCCTACCGGGGCTAGAGGCCGTAC
>JAABUK010010856.1_pt1 | contig 12031 bp, 11 predicted proteins | sample 5559141 | NCBI WGS metagenome assembly JAABUK01 (sample SAMN10711869, study PRJNA513367) | rock metagenome | isolation source: Antarctica rocks | place: Antarctica: Victoria Land, Pudding Butte nord | collected 2016-01-03 | reverse complement strand
CTTAGACAAATCCGCAACCCTTTGAACTGCGCTCGCCAGCGCGGCACCACCTAACTCGTAGAACGGTATGGCGGCTACTTCACCGTATAGCTGCATCGCTTCGGCAACCAGTTTGGCGCCAGTCTGGATGACGTCGCTCTGCGCCTGCTGATACGCCTTGATGTTCTGCACGGCGGCGTAAGCGGGATCATCCGGGTTGTCGTCGGGGTTGACCGGGCCTTCGGGCTTGTCAGGATCGGCATCGCCCGTGACGGTCGTGACCGGCTCGGCCTTGGTGACGAACCACTGCGGCAGGTTCCAGCGCACCACCACCTGGCCATCCACGCTTGGCAGGCCGGCGTCCTCGCCCGTGACCAAGGCGTGGATCGTGGTGCTCTTGGGGAAGCCGGTGCTGCCCTGCCCGAAGTCGAGGCGGAAGCAGAGCAACAGGCCGCCTGCAAGTACTTGCAGGCGGCTTGTGCTTAGAGTTGTGCTGCGGCTTTCATCTCGTCCAACTTGCGGCGCAGGTATTCAGCATCCGATGAGCGCCCGGTGATGTACGCCTCGAAGTACTGCGTGGGCGTATCCCAACTGGGATCACGGCCTGTGATGTTGTCGATGGCTTGTTGCAAATGCTCAATGGCTTCAGAGAGGCGGCCACTCTCCTTGAAGATCCAAGCCAGCGTCATATGGTTGTCGCACCAATCTGGTGCACGCTGGATCGAGGCATACAGCAACTCGATGTAACGCGTCAGAGGCTCTGGCTCGTTCCACTTGGGAAACGCCAGCTCACGAGAAAGCTGGGCCAGCATCAGGTAAGCTCCGGCTACAAGCTCTGGATCAGGCTCGCTTACCACAACTTCTTCAAGCAGCCCTTGAGCGTAGCGCTGCCACTCGGGTGCAATGAGTGTCCAACGGCAGCAGTAAGCCATCCAAATCTTGGCCAAGCTGTGGTTCGGCTCGCGCTGCAAAATGGCCTGTAGCAAGGAGGCGACGCTCTCGGCGCGATGACACGGCTCGATGTAGAGCAAGGCGAGTTCAAGAACTTCGTCGAGCGGCGAGGTCGCCGCATCTACACGCACTTCGAGTGCTTGAATCTGTTGCTGCTCTTCGGGTGTGGCGTGTCCGTAAGTGCTCATCAAAACATGGTTCCAATCTGGATTACGCCGTTTTCAACTTTACCGAACACCGTGATGTTGATACCGTTGATGGTCAGTGGCATACCTGTCTCGTAACTGCCACCGATGGGGCCATTGGGCAAATCACCCAGAGCCTTGAGCACTTCACGAACCGCCGCCTCTTCGCTTCCGCAGGATTGCGCCAGAGCCTCCATATTGGGATGCGGGTGTTGGGTACCTCGAAACCAATGAGTGAGGTTGTTCTCGGTCAGGTTGGTGTTGAGCGTCTCAACCTTGTTGTTGGACTTGACGACGAGCGCCTCCATCTCCGACGCTGTTTTGCTCTCGAAAGCGTATTGCAGGTCAGCTTCAGCAGCGGTGCGCTCCAACTTGGCGACCTCTTCAGCACTTTTCCCTGCGGCCTTGCCTCCTTCAGCAACGCGCTTCGTCGCCACGGCTACCTGTGCAGCTTCGTTTGCCACTCTTCGGGCTTCCAAAGCAGCCTTAGACAAATCCGCAACCCTTTGAACTGCGCTCGCCAGCGCGGCACCACCTAACTCGTAGAACGGTATGGCGGCTACTTCACCGTATAGCTGCATCGCTTCGGCAACCAGCGTAGCTCCAGTCTGGATGACGTCGCTCTGCGCTTGGTTGTACGCGGCGATGTTCTGCATCGCGGCATACGCGGGATCATCCGGGTTGTTGTCGGGATCAACCGGACCTTCGGGCTTGTCCGGGTCATGCTCGCCCGTTACAGTTGTCACGGTACCGCCCGTCTCAGGCGCGGGCTTGGTGACGAACCAGCGCGGCAGGTTCCAATGCACAATCGCTTTGGCGGGCAGCGCGGAGGTGTCCGTGCCCTCGCCTGTCACAATCGCGCGGATGGTGCTGTCCTTGGGGAAGCCTACGTTCCCCGTCCCGAAGTCCAGGTGGAATTCCTTGCTCGGCGGAACCTTGCCGTCCAGGTCCAGGCTGTCCGGCAAGTACTTGCCCAAGAGGTCTTCGGTTTCGGGAGCCGGGATGTAGGGCTGGCCCTCGCCCTCGACGCTCCAGATGTACTTCTGGCCCTGGAACAGGTCGTGGCCGGACTTGTCCTTGGCCGTCACCCAGTATTGGCCCACGCCGTTCCAGAAGGGCACCAGCGGTTGATCCGGCGCGTTGAGGCGGGCATCCTGCTTGAGATAGGCGTTCAGTTCCTGGACTTCGGGACTGTTGGAGCCAGGCGTCACCAGAGCACCTTTCCACGGGGAGGCGCTGATGGAGAACGTCACCAACTCGCTCCCGTAGCCGCCCGAAACCCGAACCACTCCCCGCAGCGGCGATTTGCGCGTCCCCTCGCTCTCCTGAGTCACCAGGAAACGTTCGCCAGGAAGAATGCCCGTGGCCGACACATCGATCCAAGGAGTTGTGACCACATCCAGCCCTCCAGTTGGCACACGGATGGGCTTTGACGTGTCGGTGTTGCTGAACCTCCACACCGGGCCTGGGTTCTGGTTGTAGTAATAGGGCTCTGCCTGATCCCTTGGAACTCCCGTCACGCCATTGGCTGAGGCCTCAGCCTTCTCGCCGCGCATACGGGATTGGTCAACATCGCTGGACGCCTGGACAGACGCGCGGGCCACGACGCGGAGGTAGAGGTACTCCGGAGGAGGGGCGTTGAAATCGCCACGCACCCAGCGGAAAATGGAGCGCATCCGCCCCTTGGTCTCCATAAACAGCAGCCCACCAGAACTGTTGACTTCTTCGGACGGCGACAAGGTGATCTGCTGGCCCGCCCACGGAATACTCTTGCTGGTAGACATCCTTCCTGACGAGTAATCGTAGTACGGATCGCACCCCTCGACCGTGAACGTGCCATCGTAGCGCCCCGCAATGTCCGCAGCCGTCACGCCAATGGCTGCATCGGGACTTGTTACCTCTTCCCAATGTGAGGGCGAACCGCTGGAAGGGTAGCTTTGTGCCGACATCGGGGCGGCCAAAACTAAACTCAACAACCCAGCAAGCAAGGCGGTGAATTTAGGGCGTTGGGGCATTCGGACACCCAAAACCGCCACCTGCTCCCTATCAAGGCGCACCCCCCCCCGGTTGACCTCTGTCAACTTTCCTCGACTTGAGGCTTTGCATTCGCGACCTCCAGAGTGAAGTTCCTCCGCGTTCGCCGCGGAAGATTGCACCTATTATGCACCTTCATCAATCGAACCTAACCTGATTTGTATAAAATTTGCGGTGGATTTCGGCGCGGTGCCGCTGCAAGTACTTGCGGGCTTGAGGTGGGCGCATCACTTATCTGAAATGGCTGGCTTGCGCGATTTTTACGCTTGCGTAACAATGCCGTAACAACTTGGGCCTAAAATGCTCGCCAATCGCGGAGTCGCGGGCCGGCACGAGAGCATCGCTTGAGGCACAGCCTTCTTGGAGCGGAGCCCTGGGGCAAGGCGCAGCGGCGCGCCACGGTTGGGTTGAGATGAGTCGAGTGTTGAGGTGTTGAGCTGGTTGGGTTGAGGAATCATTCTCGGATTCAACTTCGGGCGCGGGCGGGCCTGGGTTGGAGGAGCGAAAGCAAAGCATGAAATTGATCGAAGCCGTGGTGCGGCCCCACAAGCTGCAGGATGTCAAGAGCGCCCTCGCCGACATCGGCGTGGTCGGCATGACCGTGACCGACGTGCGAGGCTGCGGGCGACAGAAGGGACACGTCGAGCGCTACCGTGGTTCGGAGTACACCGTGGACTTGCTCTCGAAGGTCAAGATCGAGGTCGTGGTCGGCGAGTCCAAGGTCAACGAGGTCATCGACACCATCGCCGACGCCGCGCGCACCGGCGAGATCGGCGACGGCAAGATCTTCGTGCGGCCCGTCGAGCAGGTCATCCGCGTGCGCACCGGCGACCGCGACGAGGACGCGCTCTAACTCGGTTTTCCTTTAGCCACAGAGGACACGCAGAACCACAGAGGATCACAGAAGAGATAGAGGGGCTGGCAAGTACTTGCAGTCTCTTTCTCAAAACTTCTTCTGTGCAGCTCTGTGGTTCTGCGTGTCCTCTGTGGCTAATTTTTGTCTTTAACAAGGAGAGATTGAAGCATGGCAGATGCCAAATCGGTGATCGCGATGGCCGAAGAAGCCGGAGCGCAGTTCATTGACCTCAAGTTCACAGGGCTGCTCGGCGATATGCAGCACCTGACGTACCCTGTCGAGGCGCAGCTCAACGAGGACTTCTTCTCGGGCGGCGTGATGTTCGACGGGTCGAGCGTGCGTGGTTTCCAGACCATCGACAAGTCGGATATGCTGCTGATGCCCGATGTCGAGACCGCGTTCATGGACCCGGCCTACGACACGCCCACGCTCTCGGTCTTCGCCAGCATCGTGGATCCCATCACGCGCGCGCCCTACTCGCGCGACCCTCGCGGCGTGGTGGCCCGCGCCGTGAGCTTCATGCAGGGCACCGGAATCGCCGACACCGCGTACTTTGGGCCCGAGGCCGAGTTCTTCCTCTTCAACGGCGTGAGCTTCGGCGGGCACAAGGTCGCGGGCGGCATCGACGGCCACTACTCGCACTACAAGGTCGAGTCGGCTGAGGGCGACTGGCACAACGGCGACGCGCCCTACGACTCGGACACCGCCGAGTGGAACTCGGGGCGCAGGCCGCGCAACAAGGGCGGCTACGTGCCGGTTCCTCCGGTCGACACCCTGGGCGAAGTGCGCAACGACATCGTGCGCACGCTGATCGAGGCGGGCATCAAGGTCGACGTGCACCACCACGAAGTCGCCAGCGGCGGCCAGTGCGAGATCGGCATCTCGCTCGACACCATCGCCAAGATGTGCGACAAGATGATGGTGCACAAGTACATCGTCAAGAACGTGGCCGCGCGCCACGGCATGACGGCCACCTTCATGCCCAAGCCCATCTTCGGCGACAACGGCACCGGGATGCACTGCCACCAGTCGCTGTGGAAAGACGGCAACACCCTGATGTACGACGAGAACGGCTACGCTGGGCTCAGCGACCTCGCTCGCTACTACATCGGCGGCATCCTGAAGCACGCGCCGGCTTTGCTGGCCTTCACCAACGCCAGCACCAACTCGTATCACCGCCTGGTTCCGGGCTACGAGGCCCCGATTTACTTGTTGTACAGTCAGGGCAACCGCTCGGCAGCGGTGCGCATCCCGCTGACGGGCAACAAGGCCAAGGCCAAGCGCATCGAGTTCCGCACCCCGGACGTGACGGGCAACATCTACCTCAGCCTGGCCGCGCAGCTAATGGCCGGCCTGGACGGCATCCGCAACAAGATCGAGCCCGGCGACCCCTTCGACAAGGACTTGTACGAGCTGGAGCCTGAGGAAAAGCACGGCATCCCCACGGTTCCCGGCAGCCTCGAAGCGGTTCTGGACGCTCTGGAAGCGGACAACGAGTTCCTCAAGGCCGGCGGCGTCTTCACGGATGATTTGATCGAGATGTACATCGACCTCAAGCGAGCCGACGTGGACGCTCTGCGCCTGCGCCCGCACCCGTTTGAGTTCGCGCTGTATTTCGACGTTTGAAGCAGCGCCCAAGTACTTGCAGCGGCCCGCGATGAAGAATCGCGGGCCGCTGTTTGGTTTGGCGCTGGAATACTGCAAGTACTTGGAGGCGCGGACTTGAGCTATGAAACGGAATAATGCTGCGTTTGATTTCGCTTCGGCCACGGTCGAGGACGTTATGGTGCTCCGCGATGGCGGCACGACCCTTGTCCTGCTCCGAGATGCCAGCGGCCAGCAGCAGGGATGCCGCTTCGACTACAGCATCGCGAGCAGGACGCGAGGCAGGCTCTACTTGCCAGACCGTTCCTGGTTGGGCTTGGCGAAATCGGAGCCCGTGCCGCTTGATGGCGAGGCGCATTGTGCCGTGCTCGAAGTCATAGCGCGCCATCTCAACTCGAACTACACGCCTGAAGAACAGGAGGCGCTCGCAGCTCTGGACGGCAGCGGCGGATTCCGCGGCATCAGCAAGCGAGATCACGAGGGCTACCTGCTCATGTTCTGCGCCCGCGAGCTCAAGCGGCTCGCTCAGGACTGAGGAACAAGGGCCCTACCAGCTGTTGCCAGCCACAAGCCCACGAGCAAGTACTTGCACCATCAAGCATCCGTGTCCAGCATATCTCCGTGCAGCGCCCGCAGGCCCTCGGGCACTTCCAGCCGGTCGTAAATCTCGTCCAGCGGCACCTCGACGCCAATCGAAGCCAGCGCAAGTACTTGCGAGCGCAGCGTGTAGGATTTGAGCACCCACTCGCCATTTTCAGAACGCCGCAGGTGCTCGACGCGCACGCGCTCGGGCGAGACGAGCACGTAGTCGCGCAACCCAGGGATTTGCTTGAGGGCGTCGAACTTGTCGGTGCGGTCGTATTGCTCGGTCGAGGGCGACAGCACTTCGATGATGACCGTTGGGTTAAGCAAACTGTTGGGGTCGCGCTCGTCGTAACGCTCGGGCGGGCAGGCGACGGTGACATCCGGGTAGGTCTTGAGGCCGGTGGCCTCGACCTTGACGCGCAGGTCGCTGTTGAAGGGGCGGCACGGCTTGCCGCGCAGCCGCGAGAACAAGGCGCCCGCGATGTTGGTTCCGACCGCGCTGTGCGAGGGCGTGCCTCCGGCCATGGCGTAGACGCGCCCGTTCAGGTATTCGTGCTTCTGGCCCGATGCCTCTTCCAGGCGCACGTATTCTTCCTCTGTGATGTAGTGTTCTGCGATTGCGTTCATGGGAATCCTCCGCCGCACAAGTACTTGCATTCAACGGTGCAAGCCCAGCCACAGCACGCCGACTACGGCCCAGAGAACCGCGATCAGCAGGGGCTTCTTCAAGATGCAGCGCGACTCTCTCGCGCCCTGGAAGTGAGCCGCGACGAACAGGGCCGCGCACGTAAAGGCCGCGATGGGCAAGGCCCAACGTTCGAGCTGCAAAAGCCATAGCCCCAGCAAGATCGTGGCGACCTTGCACCAGTTGAAGGCGATGCCCTCGGTGATTTCAGATTTGGTTTTCATGGCCTGTCGCGCCGCGAGCGCACGGACTCCAGGATGCGGCGCACGCACTGGATCGCGAGGAAGGAAGCGCCCGCTCCCAACGCGAAGATCAGCCAGATTAGCTCCCTGGGCTCAGTGTGCGTGAACAGCGAGGGCACGCTGACGAATAGCGAGCAGGTGCCGAAGCCGCCCAGCAGCAGGGCCAGCAACCCCAGCCCGATCATGCCCGCGATGCTCAGAGCCGGGGTGCCCGCAGCCAGCCGAGTGCCGCAACGCGGGCAGTGCGAGGCGTCCAGCATCAAACGGTGCCCGCAGTTCGGGCAGTGGCTTACCACGCCCGAAGCCTCGGGAATCGGCGGCGGCTCGGGCGGTTGAGGCTCCTGCGGCTCCTGCGGCTCTTCGGGCGGCTCTGGGTGTTCCATTTTTGTGGGCCTGCAATCCTCTTTATCCAACTCAACATCAGCTCAGGCGAGGGCTCAAGTACTTGGTGAGGTCCCGATGGCCACGCGCCGCCTGTCGAAGCGGCGCGCTCGCCACAGCAGGACGGCTCCCAGGACGACCAGAGCCAGGCACAGCCACTGCGCGCTCGAAATTCCGCCGCGGCTCGCGGGCGCATCGTGAGCGCGCAGGGCTTCGATGATGAAGCGAGCCGCGCCCCACAGCACCAGGAACGCTTTCCACGCATCGCCTTCGTGGGGCCAGCGGTCACGGGCGCGCCACAGTAAAACGAAGATCACGGCGCTCGCGAGCGCGGCGTAAATTTGCGCAGGGTGCCGCCAGGCGCCGTGCTGATAAATCGCGAAGGGCAACGCGCAGACCTTGCCGTAGCAGCAGCCGTTGAAGTGGCAGCCGATGCGCCCCACGGCCTCGCCAGCAGGGATGGCCAGGGCGAACAGGTCGCCGGTCGAGCGCCGGATGCCCAGGCGACGCTTGCCCAGCTCAACGCCAAGCCAGCCGCCCAGCACGCCGCCCAGGATGGTGCGCCCGCCGCTTTGCAGGCTGAAAAATTCCAGCGGGCGCTGCCACCAGCCCCAGCCAAGCACTGACGTCCACTCGACGGCCTTCGCGCCCAGCACGCCGCCGCACAGCGCCCAGATTCCCAACAAAGCGAAGCCGTGCGTCGCGACGCGCTTTTGGCGAGCGCGCGCCCAGAACACGAGCGCGCCCACCAGGTAAGCCGCCACGGTGAAGGCAGAGCCAGGCGTCATGGTTCAAGCTCAACTCAAGTACTTGCGGCCCTCAGAGCCCGCTGCGGGCCACGCTGTGCAGCGGAATGAAGTTCTGGGCCGGGGCTTCGGGGAAGTCGCTGGCGTCCGCGAACAGCCAGCGCCAGCAGAACGAGTAGCGGCGCGGGTCGCTCTCGAAGGTGCCGGTGTGGACGCAGCACTGGCGCAGGCGCGCCTCGTGGAAGGTGTGCGCGTCCATGAACATCTTCACCGTGATGCGAAAGGTGCGCTCGGCCAGCGAGTCCAGAACCGCCTGCTGCGGGTTCCTGAGCGCCTGCCAGGTACTTGCGGGCGAGCTGCCCGTGCTGCGGATGCGCTTCCAGGCGCCTCCCAGCAGCTCGGGCAGGCCGGGCACGCAGTCGCACATCCAGCTCAAGTCCGCGCCCAGCGCCTCGGCTCGCACCGGCATCTGCTCCGAGAAGACGCGCGCCAGCACGCCCGACTGCACCATCGCCCGCACCGGCTCCGCGACCGCATCGAAGGCGATGGTGTTCGAGACGACGTGCAGCCACTTCTTCAGCTCGTCGCGCCCGACCAGCCTGGGCAGCGAGCGCCACCTGTCGTCCTGCCCGCGCAGCAGATACGTGATGTCACAGCAGTCGCGGTGCGAGCATGGCAAGGGAATGAAGTCGTCCGCGCTGACCACGCCCTGCGTCTGCTCGCCCAGGCGCTTCAAGACTCCCGTCGGCGTGCTGCGGCTGAGCGGGTCGAAGCCGGCGCTGCGCCCCGAGCCGAAGACCGGCTGCAGCGCGATTCCCGCGCAGCGCGGCGTGCCCAGGCCGAGCTGAACCACCTCGCCAACCAGGTGCTCGTTGAGGCCGCGCGCGATGGTCATCACCAGCGTGCTCCAGATTCCGGCCTGGTCGAGCCGCTGCAAAACGATTTGCTTCTCGGCGGTGACGTCCTCGCCGCGAAGTACTTGCGCGACCTGAGCATCCGCGCCGTCGAACTGAAGGTACACCTCGATGCGCTCGCGGCGCGCGGCCAGCCACTCCAGAAAACGGTCGTCGCGCGCGAGGCGCCGCCCGTTGGTGTTGAGCATGATGCGCGTGATCGGCAGCAGCAGCAGGTCGTCGATGATCGCGGCCAGGTCCTCGCGGATGGTGGGCTCGCCGCCCGAGAGCATCAGCACGCTCAGCTTGCCGCCCTCACGCTCGATGGCAGTGCGCACGGTATGCAGAATTTCCTGGCGCGAAGGCAGTTCGGGGTCGGGGCGGGGCGCACCGGGAGCCTGAGCCGCCGCGTAGCAGGTCGGGCACGAGTAGTTGCAGCGTTGCGTCAGGTTGAGCAGCAGGATGCAGGTGTGCTGGCCGTGCGAGGCCGGAAGGCCCTCAGCGTAGGCTTGGGGCGAGCCGCCGAAGTTTGAGGCGCGGTCCGGCGTGACTTCGAGAGTGGGCGTGCCCCAGCCTTCGCGGGCGCGCCAGAGCGATTCGTCCTCTTCATACAGCGACTCGGTCGCGCCGTGAGCCGAGCAGAAGCGGCGCATCCACAGGCTGCCGCCGTGCGAGACGACCATGCCGTCCTTCCACACGCCGGGCTCATCCGAAGCGCGCGGGCGCTCCTTGAAGCAGCGCGGGCAGACGGTGCGCGTGTATTCCTCGATGCGGTAGGGTCGCGGCGCAAGTGCCATAATTTTTCGTGCCGGCAGCGGCGCTTCTATTTTAGGGCGATGCGAACGCCTGCTGCTCTCAACCGAGCTGAGGCAAGGGCAGCGACAAGTACTTGCAGCGTCGCGCCGGCGTCCTGACAGCGCGTCGGATTGGCGAGGCGGTGGTTTTTGGGCGAAAATAGAGCGGCGGGTACTTCGGCGGCCTCGGATGGAGCAGCAGCCTTTAGCTCAGCGATCACGAACACTGCGGCCTCTCGGGACGCCGGTTCGGGCGTGGGCGAAATCGGTGCGTTGAGTGGCTCAAGTACTTGAGGGAGGACGATGTGCTAAAGGCGCAGCGACGAGCATACACCACTTTATCCGTAGCCCTGGACGCCGCCGCGCTGTGCGTGGCGTTTTTGCTGGTCTGGCTGGCGCGCGCCGGCCTGGGCGAGCTGATCCTCAGCGGCGCGCACACCTTCGGCGCCGACCTCAAGCACCTGGTGCGCAGGCCCAGCGCGACCTACACCATTCTGCTCTCGCGCAATCCCCTGGTCAACATCCAGAAGCACCTGTGGCTGCTGTACCTCTCGGTTCCGGCCTGGCTGCTGTTCCTGCACACCCAGCGCGGCTACGACACCCAGGCCCAGCGCAACGCGCGCCAGGAATTCGCCGTCTGCGCCTACGCCGGCATGCTGGGCACCGTGTCCATCATGGTGTTCATGGTGCTCTTCAAGCTCGACGTGTCGCGCCTGCTCCTCGTCGGCTACCTCAGCACCGGAATCTTGCTGCTGTGGCTGCAGCGCCGTGTTCTGCTGCCTTTCACGCAGCGCAACCTCAAGACGAGGCGCAACCTGCTCGTGATCGGAGACGAGGCCGCCGTCGAGGTCTTCTCGCACGTGCTCAAGACGCCGGGCTACGCGCGCGCCAACCTGCTCGGCTACATCGACGACGAGGTGCCCGCGCACACCCTGGGCAGCGGGGCCCAGCCGCCGCGCTGGAGGCACCTGGGCACCATGTCGCAGCTGGGCCGCGTGCTCGACGCCGACGTGGTGGACGAAGTGGTGCTGATCCGCTCCTCAGCCGATCCCGAAGGCCCTCACTCTTGGGGCGACATCCTCGAACTGTGCCTGGAACGTGGCCGCACGGTCTCTCTGGTTGACGACTTGGCGCCTCCGCTCAACGCCAAGGTCGAGGCGCAGATGCTGGGCACCATGCCCACGCTGGTGCTGCACAACACGCCGCAGAACACGCTCGCCCTGGCTGTCAAGGAGGCGATGGATCGCACGCTGGCCCTGATCGCGCTGGTCCTGCTGGCGCCTCTCTTCGCCCTCATCGCGCTGCTCATCAAGGGGCACGACAAGGGGCCGGTCTTCTTCAAGCAGCATCGCGTGGGCCTCAACGGGCGGATGTTCTGGTTCTACAAGTTCCGCTCGATGCACATCGACGCTCAGGCAATTCTCGAAAAGATGAAGCTCGAAGAGCCCGAGAAATACCGCGCCATCAACACCATGGAGGAGCCGTTTTTCAAGGCGCGCGACGGCGACGACCCGCGCATCACGCCCATCGGACGCTTCATCCGCAAGACGAGCCTGGACGAGCTGCCCCAGTTCTGGAACGTCTTGAAGGGCGACATGAGCCTGGTCGGGCCGCGCCCGCCGCTGCCCAAGGAAGTCGCCGAGCTGGAGCCGTGGCACCGCCGCAAGCTCAGCGTCAAGGGCGGCCTGACCTGCATCTGGCAGGCGAGTGGCCGCAACGACATCACTAACGTCGACGAGTGGATGAAGATGGACCTGGAATACATCGACAACTGGAGCCTGTGGCTCGATGTCAAGCTGCTCTTCAAGACCGTCAAGGCCATGGTCTCAACCAAAGGCGCTTCGTGAGCCAAGCCATCTCGACGCAGCGTGAGCTTGCCTGAGTCCGCAGCTCGCTCGGGCTTCAGGCCGCAGCTGCGTGCTCAGCCAAGCGTTTAACAGAGCGTTCAACCCAACCCAACCGCGCGCCCTCTGCTCCGTCGAGCGGGAGCTTGGCGCTGCCTCCCCAACCAAACCCATGATTCCTCGCACTCCGCTCCTGCTCGCCGCCGCCTTGGGCTTCGCTCGTACCGCCCTCGCCAGCGACGCCCCTGACG